>C687J35174_10010795_pt1 | contig 11301 bp, 9 predicted proteins | sample RifCSPhighO2_01_FD_35174 | JGI IMG/M metagenome (IMG submission 35174) | reverse complement strand
CTTCGTGATGAGATTGCATCGCTTTGATTATTTTCTCGTCAACATTGAATTTCTGAAGGATTCTTTTGCCGATTTCAACATGCGTTCCTTGAACATCGTGGTCCATCGCCTTGCCTATATCGTGGAGCAACGCCCCCTTTTTAGCCACATTGACATCAGCCTTCAGTTCGGCCGCCAGCATTCCGGCGATATGGGCCGCTTCAATGGAGTGTTGCAAGACATTCTGCCCGTAACTGGTTCTGAAATAAAGTCGACCTAAAACAGTCAGCAGGCGCGGGTCCAAATCAATTATTCCGGCTTCATAAGCGGCCATTTCTCCTTTTTGCTTGATGGTTTTCTCTACTTCGCCCCTGGCTTTCTCCACCACTTCTTCAATTCTGGCCGGCTGAATTCGCCCGTCGGAAACAAGATTTTCCAAAGCGACTTTAGCTGTCTGCCTTCTGACCGGATCAAAACCGGAAATAACGATTGAACCGGGCGTATCGTCCACGATAATTTCCACTCCGGCCACTCTTTCCAGCGCCCTGATATTTCGCCCCTCTTTGCCTATTATTTTGCCCTTAAGGTCGTCCGAAGGTATTGGGACGGTTGTGGTGGTAACCTCCGAAGCGGTGGAGGAAGCCAGTCTTTGGATAACGGTTACGAGTATTTCTCTGGCTCTTTTCTCAAACTCGTCCCTCCCAAAAGATTCCAGTTTTTTGATTCGCCCAAGAATGTCTTCCTCGTATTTTTTTTCCGTCGCTTTCATAAGGTCGGACTTGGCTTCTTCTTCGGTCATAGAAGCGACTTTCTGCAAATCGGCCAATTTTTGTTGTTCAATGCCTTCTATTTCTTCTTTTTTCTTTTTTAGTTTTTCTATGCTTTCATATATCTCTGTGTTTGATTTCTCTATGCCAATCCTTTGTTTCTCCAGACTTTCTTCTCGTTGCAAAATTCTTTCTTCAATTTTTCGCGTCTGAATGAGGGAGTTTTTTTCCTCCTGCTTGGCGCTGTCCAGAATAGCTTGGGCTTTTTTAGCGGCTTCTTCCGTGATGGCTTGAGCTTTGTCTTTGGCCTCAAGAAGAATCTGTTTTGTCTTTAAGTCCGCGGAATTTTTTTTCTGCAGAGAGAGCAGCATATGGAAAAAATATCCAATCGCCAACCCGCCCAGACCGGAAAAACCGGCCAAAAGAAACACTTTGGTTATGTTCATAAATTTGGGTAAGTTCTATGCTCGGTTCCAACAAAGGAATAAAGTTGAACATAAGACTAAAAAATTAAATCAATAAAATTACATTTTCATACTACCAAATTCGGCTCTTTTTGTCCAGTTTTTCCGAAATGTGTGATAAAATAAAGTTATGAGTAAAAAGTATCGTCCCGTCGTCCTTGTTATAATAGACGGCTTCGGCGTACCGGAAGAAAGATCAATTTCCACGTTGGAAGCCGCCAAACAGCCCAATTTCGCCGAGCTGGAAAAATATTTTCCTTTCACGACCCTGCAAGCCTCCGGAATCGCCGTCGGCTTGCCGTGGGGCGAGTCGGGAAACAGCGAGGTGGGGCATTTGACCATCGGCGCGGGAAAAATAATCCACAACTATTTGCCCAGAATATCTTCCGCCATAAAAGACGGCTCATTTTTTCAAAATGAAGCTTTGGCGGAATCCATAGACCACATAAAGAAAACCGGCGGCCAGCTTCATTTTATGGGTTTATGTTCCACCGGAACCGTCCATGCTTATTTTGAACATTTATACGCCCTGCTTGATTTGGCCAAGCAAAACAATTTGACGGCTTATCTTCACCTTTTCACTGACGGCAAAGACGCTTATAAAAAAGAGGGGGGCGACTTTTACGCCGAAATGGAAAAAAATCTGGCGGAAAATTATTCCAGCGTAAAAATCGCCTCAATCATCGGCCGAGGATACGCTATGGACAGAAACGGCGAGTGGGGTAAAACGCAAAAGGCCTACGAACTTTTCACCGATGGAAAAGGAAACTGTTTTGACTCCGCTTCCGAATACATAAAAAGCCAGTACGCTCAAGATTTGGGCGACGATGCCGTTGAAGCCGGCGTCATCTCAAGCCGAGAGGGAAGAATCAAGGACGGCGACAGCGTTATTGTCTTTAACTTTCGAGAAGACAGCATCCGCCAACTGACTCAATCTTTTGTTGACGACACTTTTCAGTTTTTTCCCAGAAAAAAGTTGGAAAATTTATTTTTCGTGACCATGACCGAGTACGACAAAAGTCTGCCGTGCTTTTCCAACAACTCTTGCCCGGCCGCTTTTAAGTCTGCCGAGGTTGAACACCCTGTGGCCAAAACTATTTCCACCGCCGGTTTGAAGCAGTTGCACATCGCCGAAACGGAAAAATACGCCCACATCACCTATTTCTTAAACGGCGGGGCGGAAGCGTCTTTTGACGGCGAAGACAGAATTTTGGTGCCGTCGCCGCCCGGCGGGCACTATGAATTAACGCCGGAAATGTCGGCTGATAAAATAACGGAAAATGTTTTAGAAAACCTTACAAAGTATCATTTTGTCGCCGTTAATTTCGCCAACGCCGATATGGTCGGGCACACCGGCAATTTTGACGCGACGGCCAAAGCCATAGAAAAAATAGACGAATGTATAGGCAAAATCGCTTTCAAAGTTTTAGAACTGGGCGGGGTGGCGCTTATCACTTCCGACCACGGCAACGCCGAAGAAAAAATTTATAAATTTTCCGGAGAAAACAAAACAAAACACTCTCTTAATCCTGTTCCTTTTTTCTTGATAGGCAATGATTTCAAAAGAAACAAAGAATTGAGCGGGGGGGAGATAAATCAAAATTATAAAGAAGCGACCGGCACTCTTTCCGATGTCGCCCCGACGGTTTTGGAATTATTGGGGCTGGAACCTCCGCCGGAAATGACCGGCAAAAGCTTGCTGGAAAAAATTTAAAAAACAGATTATTTGCTTTTTTCTTTAAGCACCGTGTCTATCATTCCGTACTTTTTGGCCTCTTCGGCGTCCATGTAGAAGTCGCGGTCGGAATCGGCTTCAATTTTCTTGATCGTCTGACCGGTGGCATCGGATAAAATTTTATTGAGCCGGTCTTTTATTTTTATCATATGTCTGGCCGTTATCTCTATTTCCGTGGCCTGGCCTTCCGCTCCGCCCATCACTTGGTGGATCATCACCTCCGCGTTGGGCAGGGCAAATCTTTTGCCTTTTGTTCCGGCGGCCAAAATGACGGCGGCTCCTGAAGCGGCCACACCGACGCAGATGGTGGAAACATCCGGCTTAATGTGCTTAATTGTGTCATACATCGCCAAGGTGGCGGTAACCGAACCGCCCGGCGAATTTACGTACAAATAAATGTCTTTTTTGGGGTCTTCGTGCTGGAGGAAAAGCAGTTGGGCGATAACGGTATTAGCTGTGGCGTCGCTTATCGGCCCGGAAAGAAAAATAATTCTTTCCTTCAAAAGGCGGGAGTATATATCATACGCCCTTTCCCCAAACTGCGATTTTTCTATGACCGTAGGTATTAACATAATAGTTAAAATATATAGATGAGCACCCTCCCTGTCAAACCCGCCCAATGTCAAGGCGAGACCTTGACATTGGGCGCTTCCAGCAATTGGAACAGTTTTTCGTTGCGCATTATGCCGGAGAGATAATGTTTCACTCTTTCTTTGTCCAAATCTTGGCCTAGGTTTTTGTGGTATTCAATCATCGCCACCGCCTCTTTTTCCAATTCCTCGGCGGGGATTTCTATTTTTTCTTGTTCCGCCATTTGGTCAAGAATCAAGCCGTATTTTACCCTTTTTATCGCGTCTTTTTCCCAGTCTTTCTTTAATTCTTCTTCCGTTTTTTTGATGTGTTTCAGATAGTCGTCCCATTTCAAGCCCATTTGAGCGATATTTCTTTTCATTTCTTCTGCCATTTTGTCTTTTTCCGCTTCCACTAGAAATTTCGGCATATCTTGCTTGATTTCCTCCGCTGTTTTTTCCAAAATTTCCATTCTTCTTCGTTCTTTTTCTTTGGCTTGTTTTTCCGCGGTTAGATTTAATCTGATCGTATTTTTCAGCGCGTCCATATTTTCGAAATTCCCTAAAGATTTGGCGAACTCATCCGACAACTCCGGCAAAGATTCTTTGGTTTTACCGTCTGTTTCTTTTTTTACGGCTTTGGCTTTTCTTAAAGACTCAATTGTTTTATTTACCTCATCATCGTTCGCCGCCGCATCTGCAAACTTGTTCACCGATGAGGCGGAAGCTTTTTGGGCTTGTCCGCCGATGAGGTGGGCTATTTTTTTATAGTCGGGGAGAGTTATCTCCGGCAAAACCGATGTTTTTATCTTAAACCCCAAAGGATTATTTTCGGCCACTTTGGTCAACGTTATTTCCGGTCGGCCGATAGCTCTGATTTTGTGTTCATTTATTATTTTCGGATATTCTTTTTCCAGCGCGATAACGGCCATTTTTTCCAAAACAACTTCCGTCCCCAAGTTTTTAATCATTCTGTCCTCGGGAATTTTTCCTTTCCTAAAGCCGTCCATTTCCACTTTTTCGGAAAACTCTTTAACGGCCATACTCCGGCCGGACATAAAAATCTCGGCCGATATTTCGCCGATTATTTCCACCTCCGAATTGGACAATAATTTTATTTCCAGCATTATACTATGGGTTTTATAACCACTCTTCTGTCCAAACCGTCTCCGACGCTTTCCGTTTTGATGTCCGGGTACCCGCCCAAAACTGAATGAATAATCCTCCTGTCGTAGGCCGACATCGGCTCCATTTCCATCTCTTTTTTGAAAAAAATAACCCTTTGAGCGTTCATTCTGGCCATATTCCTCAATTCCTCTATTCTTTTCATNTGATAGTCATTGACATCTAAAAGAAAGGGCATGTCTTCCAAATTATCCTTTTTAAGCTTATTTTCAGCCATTTTTTTGACAATATGACTTAGGGCTATCANGTGTTTTCCGTCTTCTCCGATTAATATNCCNGCTTCTCTCGTTTTGATGGTGAAAACCNGCCCGCCGTCCATTTCCGAACGCTCAACCTGGCCGACAATGGTCATTTTTTCAAGCAGTTCCTCCAGTAAGGCTGATATTATTTTGATTTGGTTCTCCATATAATTTTTCCGCCCTTCTTCGCACTATCGCTTCATGCACTATAGCAAAAACATTCATCGTCGTCCAATAAAGAGCGATGCCGGAAGAAAGCTTCAGGCCGATAAAAAATATGAAAAATGGCAGGACATATCTCATTTGGACATTCATGCTTCTAGCCAAACTGTCTTTAAAGCTGTTGCCCGTATCCTGTTTTTTTATGGGCGGTAGGGCTAATTTCATTTGGTAAAATTGGGTCAAGGCGGCCAAAACCGGCATAATGTAGCTTTTTTGAGTTACATCCACAAGACCTAGAAATTTGATGCTTACAAAATCGGGAACAGCGACGAAAGAGTAAAGATGGGCCGGATCAAAAGTTGTCCCGCCCAAAAAAACCTTATACAAAGCGAAAATTATGGGAATTTGGATGAAGAGGGTCAAAATGCCGGCCACAGGATTAATGCCGTGCTTTTTATAAAGCTCCATTGTTTTTTTAGCCTGCGCTTGCGAATCGTTTTTGTGCGCATTTTTTATTTCTCTAAGTTCCGGCTCCAACTTCTTCATTTTTATTTGAGTAACGGTTGATTTGTGGGTGAAAGGCAAAATAACAAACCTCACCGCCAAGGTGAGAATGATTATGGCCAGCCCCATATCGTGAAGAGGGAGGTATTTTATCAATAAAGCCAAGCCGTTTAATAAAGGCTCAAAGAAAACCAAGTTGTATAAATAAGACATAATGATTATTCTATATTATTTTCGCTTTTTTATAAAGGATGGTCAGCTCGTCTTTTATTTCGGCGTATTTTTTGCCGATTATTGCCGGCTTGAAAAAAATCGCCGCGCAAATTCCGGCAGGAACACGCTCAAGTAGGGGATAAGTTATCGCCCTCGCCCTTCTTTTCAACTTATTGCGCTCTACGGCCTTTTTAGACACCTTCAAAGACGCGACAAAGGCGAAAGATTTGTTTTTTTGGCAACTATAGGCGACTTTTAAATTAAGATTGTCCGAAGAAAAAGTCTTTGCCTTTTTCATAAACTCCGGAAATAGCTTTTTATTAATCCTATTTTTTNGGGGAAGCATATTGTCATCAATATTAACACGTTATCCACAAGATATTAAGATAAGGGTGTTTTTAGGTCTGTTTGATTAAAAATATCTTTAAGTATAATAGAATAACTATGTTGGATAATTTTGAAAAATTATGGAGAGACGCTCTTTTTGAGATAGAGCCAAATGTTTCAAAAGCTAATTTTTCCACTTGGTTTAAAGACACTTATATAAGCAAGTACGAGGATGGCGTAGTGACAATAAACGTGCCTAACGATTTCGTGAAAGAGTGGCTGTCCACAAAATATTATAAATTCGTAATCAGCTCTCTTCGCAACCTTAATCCGAGCATACGCCATGCCGACTATTTAATAGTCTCAAGGCCCCCTCAAACTAATCAGCCGGAAAAAAAGTCATATTTCAAGCAACAAAGAAACAACGAGGAACAGCTTGGATTCCAAGAGCTTAATACCGACACTGAAGCCAATTTGAACCCCAAATATACCTTTGACTCTTTTGTGGTGGCTTCCTTTAATGAAGTGGCCCACTCCGCCGCCGCGGCTGTTTCAAAAAACATCGGCAATCTTTACAACCCCTTATTTATTTACGGCGGGGTCGGTTTGGGAAAAACTCACCTTCTCCAGGCGATTGGCAACGAAACAAAAAAAAACAACCCGGCGGTCAAAGTTCAATATCTCACTTCGGAAAAATTCGCCAATGATTATGTTTTATCCATCCAAAATAAAAATATCCATATTTTCAAAGAAAAATACCGCAAATACAATCTTTTAATAGTTGACGATATCCAATTTTTTTCCGACAAACTTAAAATCCAAGAGGAATTTTTCCATGTTTTCAACGCTTTATACGACGGGAATAACCAAATTATTTTTTCCTCCGACAAGCCTCCTCAATACATAGTCGGCTTGGAAGATCGCCTTAAGTCCCGTTTTGAAGGTGGGATGATGGTGGACATTTCCCAGCCGTCATTGGAAGAAAGAATGGCTATTTTACGGGTTAAAATGCAACAAAGGGGTTATTTAATATCGGATGAAATAATAGATTTTATAGCTAAAAATATTAAAGAAAACATCCGCGAACTTGAAGGGGCGCTTAACTCTGTGATTGGACAATCAAAAATAAGAGGGAGGGTTCTTGGTTTGGTTGATGTTGAAGAAATATTAAAAAGAAAAATTAAACCCGTACGGGTTGTTACCGCCGACAGTGTTATTAAAATAATAGCGAATTATTATAATATGGAAGAAAAAAAATTAAATGAAAAAACAAGAAGGCAGGAAATAGTCAAACCAAGGCAGATAGCGATGTATTTATTAAGAAACGATTTAAACACTTCTTATCCTTATATAGGTAGAAGGTTGGGGCAAAAAGATCACACCACCGCCATTCACGCTTATAAAAAAATAACTCATGATATAAAAAATGATAAAAAACTTGAACAAGAGATAAATAATATAAGAGAAATGATTTCTAAAAATTAAAAATATGTATATAAAATGTATATAAAATTAAAATAAGTTGTGTTTTTGTTTTTTGTTTTTTGTAATTATTTTTTAATTCACAAAATTATTACAATCAACACTTAAATTATTCACATTTACTTTATTTAAAATATTTATTATTTAAACCATAAATTAATTTTATAAACATATCCACATATATAATAATAACTATAATATATTTATATTAATAATTAATTATTAATAGTATTAAATAAAAAAATGAAACTTATATGTTTTAAAAAAGACCTTAAAGAAGCTGTTTCTATTTGCGATAAAATTTCCGGGAAAAATCTTAATTTACCAATTTTAAGTAATATTCTTTTAGACGCTAATGGAAAAGATTTTAAATTAATATCCACCAACCTTGAATTAGGGGTGGAAATAATAATTCCAGCAAAAATAGAAAACAAAGGAAAAATAATAATTCCAGNAAGTATTTTTAATAGTTTTTTATCCAATATTTCTGAAAATAATCAAATTAATTTAGAGGTTCAAAATAATAATCTAATAATTTCCACCAACAACAACTCCACTTTTATTAAAAGCCAACCATTTGATGATTTTCCCAATCTACCAAAATTAAAATCAGATAATAAATTTTCCATACCAATAATTGATTTTATATCCGGACTCAAAACAGTGTTTTATGCTTGTTCTTTATCTATTATAAAACCAGAAATCTCTTCAGTTTATTTATATTCCAACAAGACCAATATGCTTACCTTTGCTGCAACAGACTCGTTTAGGTTGGCGGAGAAAAAATTAAATTATTTTTTTCCTGAATTGGGCCAAATTCTCATTCCGTTTAAAACAGTGGTTGAAATAATAAGGATTTTTGAAGGAAAAGAGGGTAGGATTGATGTTTTATTTAATAAAAATCAAATTAATATTATAAAAGAAAATATCATTTTTATTTCAAGGCTTACTGATGGGGTTTTTCCTGATTATAATCAAATAATTCCCAAAAAATTCACCACCGATGTGGTTATTAATAAGGATTTTTTTATAAATTCTTTAAAAATATCAGGTGTATTTTCCGGCAAACTTAATGAGTTGAATGTGGCGGTAAATCCAGAAGATAGTTTTTTTGTCATTAAAACGTCAAATAATGAATTGGGTGAAAATATATCAAAAATTCCGGCAAAAATAACCGGCGAAAGCGTTAAAATAACCTTTAATTATAAATATATTTACGATTGCTTGTCCAATATCAACTCGGAAGAAATAATTTTAAGATTTTCCGGTGAAGGTAAGCCGCTTCTTATAACCGGCGCCCAAGATAACACCTTCCAATATTTAGTAATGCCGATGAGTGTGTAATTAAAATTTATGGCTTGGAAAAACATCTCTGGTTATTTGGAAAAATTTTTTACAATAACGCCGCCGGGAAAATTTTATCAAAAAGAAATTATTAAAGCGCTTAATGAAATTCTAAACATCAATCTGTCTGAAAACGACACGGAATATCGTTTTGGGATAATATATATAAAAAACAACAACACAACGTTGAAAAACGAAATATTTTTAAATAAAGACAAAATAATCCGTCTTTTGTCTAAAAAAACAAAAAACAGCGGGGTAAAAGACATAAGATTTTAATAACTTATCTTAATTGGTGTTATTTTTTCGCTTTTATTCCTCACTTTGTCATAAGTTATTATTTTTATTTCCGACTCATTGGCCGCCGCTCCCAAATCAGACGGTTTAAATGTTAATGTGTAAGGTTCCTGGTTTAATGAACCAAGATAATTATTATTAAAAAACAAATCGGCTTGGCCAAAGGCGAATTTCCCTTGAAAAGAAAATTTCACGGTTATGTCGCTGTTATAATTATAGGCCATGTTTTCTTTTGGGGATTCTGTTTTGATGATGGGCGCGTATTCCGGCTTATGAACATCGTCTTTTTCTTTCGGGGTGTCGTTTTCCGTTTGGTCTTTAATGTTGGCGCTTTCCGCCCACCTTCTGACCGGAATTTCCCACATTCTAAACTGGGGGTCATTTTCCGGGTTGGTTGGTTTGCTTCCGCTCGGGTTATTTTTGTCCAGCCAGTATAAAATAGAATGGATTTGCGTCAAAACTTTCTCCTGGACCAGTTCCGGCGGAGTGAACTCCGTCGCTAATTTTCCGGAAATTTTATCCACAAGATAAGTCTGTCCGCCCAACCATTGGCCGTTTAAAAAAGGTTTATCGCCTTTTAAGTTTCTCGGCTTTTCAAAGTCTTCTTTGGGCAAGTCTTTGAACACTTCCGCTAAAAATTCGTTCCACATCGGAGCGACAATGAATCCAGCCACCATTTTTTCCATCGGGGTGTTATCGTTATTGCCAAACCACGCGCCAACAGCTATGCCGGGCGTGTATCCCAACACCCAGGCATCTTTGTAGTCGTTAGTGGTGCCGGTTTTAGCCGCCACTGGCCGGTCGGGGAAATACAATGGCGAGCTGGCGCCGAACGCCGGCGTTCGCGCTTTGTTGTCGGAAAGAATGTCGCTTATCAACAGGGCGACATTCTTATCCAAGACTCGCTTTGATTCGTCGCGATATTCCTCCAAAACATTCCCGCTTTTGTCCTCCACTTTTAAGATGCTGACCGGAGGATTTCTGACGCCGTTGTTGGCGAAAACAGAATACGCGCCAGTCATTTCCAGCAAACTTACTTCGCCCCCGCCCAAAACAAGCGTTAGTCCGTAATGGTCAGGGTCGGTCAGAGAAGAGATGCCCATGTCTCTCATTGTGTCAAGGGAGTCGCGAATACCGGTCAAATAGAGAGTTTTAACGGATGGGACATTTAGAGATTGGGCTAAGGCCTCGCGAAGCGTTACTGGTCCGCGGTAGTTATGGTCATAGTTTTCCGGCATATAACATTCATCTTTTTCGCCCGCCTCTTCGGCGGGCAAGCTGGATGATGAGGACGAAAAGGTTGTTGTGGCGTATTTGTCCAAACAAGACGGGTTAAATTCAGTCCGGACGTCAAAAACGATTGTCTCGGGAGTGTAGCCCTTTTTAAAGGCGGTGGCGTAGACGAAAGGTTTGATGGACGAACCGGGTTGGCGATGAGCCAAAGCCACATTGAAGTTGCCTTGGTCTTCTTGGTTGAAATAGTCTTTGGAGCCGACCATCACCAGTATTTGCCCAGTTTTCGGATCTATGGCCACGATACTGTTGTTGGAAGCATTGAACCTTTCTTTGTTTTCTTTGGCATATCTAGCCGCTAATTCCTCGGCTTTTTGCTGGAACGGGTAGTTTATGGTGGTGGTAACTTTCAATCCGCCTTGTTCCACGACATCTTGGCCGTATTTTTTTTCCAAATAAGACCTGATGTAAATGGAAAAATGGGCGGCTTTGATGGAATTTTGGCCCTTGTTTATGAAAACAACCTTTTCTTTTTTGGCTATTTCGGCTTCTTTGGGGGTGATAAAACCCAACGCGGCCAGTTTGTTTAAAATCAAATCCTTTCTTTTATCCAACTCTTCTCTGTGATTTCCATAAGGAGAGTAATAGGTCGGGGCTTTGATCAGGCCGGCTAAATAGGAGGCTTCGGCCAAGTTGATATCGGACGCGTTTTTGCCGAAAAAATTTCGGCTGGCCGATTCAATGCCGTAATTGTTTCCGCCGTAAGGCACGGCATTAAGATAAAGTTCCAATATCTTGTCC
>C687J35174_10010777_pt1 | contig 11314 bp, 12 predicted proteins | sample RifCSPhighO2_01_FD_35174 | JGI IMG/M metagenome (IMG submission 35174) | reverse complement strand
GACGGCGGATCAGGATGACTTAAAAATAGTTTACTCATGCCCCGAATTATTTCGTCACGGCCACCATAATTGAGTGCAAAAATTGCGGTAATCCGCTGATTGTTTTTTGTCTTCTCTACTCCCTGCTTCACTCCCTCAATAATCGGTTTGGGAAATGCGTCAATATTTCCAATCGTCTGAATCCGCACGCCCTTTTTATGCAATCGGTCAATATTTTTCCCGAGCAGATGTTTAAATAACTGCATAACGCCAGTCACTTCCTCAGCTGTCCGTTTCCAGTTTTCAGTTGACCAGACCCAGAAAGTGATGTATTTAATCCCGCGGTCTGCGGCATGTTCTACCAGTCGTTCCAACAATTCATCAACCACGAACTTATGTCCGGCTAAAATATTTTTACCCTTTTCCCTCGCCCACCGGCGATTACCATCCATGATGATGGCGACGTGGGCAGGAATGACAGGTTGTTTACCTTGAGTACTTTGATTCATAAATGATCATTTTTTGCTTGATTTGACGGCAATATTTGCATTATACTATATAATATCTAGAAGTCTGACACAATAAAACTTATGCAAAAACGACAAATTGCTTTTTATGACATTGATAAAACATCTTATGATGGATTCATCGTTTTAGATCTTGCAACACACCAACTGCAAAACGGTATCATTTCAGAACAATGTTTAACTGATATGAAAACCGATATAGCTCAATACAGATCCGGAGAAATTCCTTACGAACAAATGGCACAAAATCTACTAGAGCATTGGGCGCAAGGCTTACTCGGTAAACAAATCAATGATGTATTAGTCAGAAGTAGAGAGTTTTTTGAAACTGAAGGAAAGAAATTTTTCCCTTATGTGCAAACAAGTATAAACTTGTTATCTCCTACTCATGATATTTATTTTGTTACGGCAGGCCCTCAATTTGGAGCACAATATGTTGCGGATATGCATAACGCGACTGGTTTTATTTCTACCATTTTTGAGGAGAGAGATGGAGTATTCACTGGTAATATTTCAAAATCATTAGCCTCAAAAGAAAAGAAAAAGCGTGAAATTTATCCTTTATTGAATACTCACAATAATGCAAAATCATTCGCATTTGGAGATTCAAGTAACGATGTAGAAATGCTAGAAAGTGTAGCTTACCCAATTTGTGTAAATGCTGATTCTGAACTCCGAAAAGTTGCTGAAACAAATAGCTGGGATATATGTTCGCCCGAGCAGGTAATTAACACAATTCAAGCAAGACTTTCAGAATAAATGCTGGTTTAGTAAACCCGCACCTTTAGAGGGTTTATTCACCACAATCTCTTTTGCTACTCCCAACTGTTTCACCTTTTCAACTACCTTCAACTCATCTTTCGCTTCACAGATTAAATGCACGTTGGGTCCGGCGTCAATGGTAAAATAAACTGGTAGTCCTTGCGCACGCCAGTTATAAACTGCATGAATAACATCTAGTGTCGCACCAGTCCAGTAAAAAATCGGCGGACTTTGCGTCATCATCACTGCATGCATATTGATACAGTCTTCCTCGATTAGGTTCCCAAGCGCAGGAAAATCCTTTTTGGTAAAAATAGTCTGAATTTGCTTGATTTTTGAAGGCAATCCGTGAAGCCGGCTTTGTAAAAATGCACTCGTTTGCACACGGCTCATACCCTCAGTACTTAACACTTTTTTCATTTCCGATGCAACGATCACCAATACATCACGTAAATCCCAGTAGTCAGACGGATAAAGTGAATGCGCATATGAACTGTCTGAGTCAACTCCTTTTTCCCATATCACAAATCCATCGGGAATTGACCGGCAGGCTGAACCTGAACCTATGCGGGCTAGTATTGTTAATTCTTTTTCAGAAAGTGAAAGTCCTAATGCGGTAGTTACAGCCATGGTAAGTGCGGCAAATCCGGAAGCTGATGCAGCAGCACCAGTACCTTTTGGAAATGAGTTTTTGGTAACTACTTTTGCTTTTAGGGAAACTTTTGCTTTTTCTCGAATTACATCCAGATGTTTACTCATTCGCTGTTTTTCTTCCAGAGAAAACTTCTCATCACGAGCAACTGTCATCCCGAATTCATTTCGGGATCTGTAAACTTTTTTAGATGCTGAAACAAGTTCAGCATGACAAGCGCTCACGAATTCTATTACATCTTGAGTGTACTTTTTGCTAAATTCAACTGTGCTCGTCGTTGTGGCTCCGCTTAAATTCATAGAAAAGGAAGAATTTAAAGGCAGCCGCAATTTTTCATCCTGTTTTCCCCAATACTTGATAAAGGCAATATTAGCTGGAGCAATTGCGGTGGCTTTCATAAACTTTAGAGGGAAGTGGCAGAGGGAAAAAGTAAAGAATAATTAACTTCCCGCTTTCCGGTTACCGCTTTCTCCTGAGAGTTTTCTTCACGTACCCCTGGTGCATGGATCGAAACCGGAATTATGGTTCCGCCGGCTTGAGTAATTGCGTGTTCAACCGCTGCTTTATGAGCTAAATCAACGAGGGCAATCATACAATCCCCGCCGCCGGCGCCGGAAAGTTTGGCACCGAGTGCTCCGGCTTGCATTGCTGCCTGAATTGGTTTTTCGAGAATATTAGTACTGATTCCAAGTTTGCGTAAATAATCCTGATTTGTATTCATGAGTTTCCCCAACTTTAGCCAGTTTTTTTGTAATAATACTGCTTTTGCCTCAGTCACCAGTTTCCCAATTGCCTGCATCAGGCTATCAAAATCTTTCTTGTTCTGTTCTCTGAGCTTTGCTACTTGTTTCACCAATTCCACGGTGTTACTTTTGACTCCGCTGTAACCAACTACAATAGTGATATCTTCATTCGTCATTCTGGCTTGTCCAGAATCAGACGAAAAAATGTTATTCAGAGGCTCTAAAATAGCTCCGCCCTTTTTGAAATATAACGTGCCGCCAAAACTGGCTGCTGCAACATCAAAACCTGAACCGACCCCTTGAACCTGAGAAATCACCTGAAAACTCAGATCAAATAATTCCTTACTCGAAACTGGCGTATTAAAATACACACTTAATGCTTTCAGAGTTGCAACCGTGACCGCCGAAGATGATCCGAAGCCGAATTTACCGGAAAACGGGCTGTGAGTTGTAATTTTAATTCCTCTAACGACCAACGACGAATGACTAAAGACTCGTATCGCTGCTTCCACAAATCGCGTATCTTTACTCTGTGGAGTTTCAATGATAATTTGCTCACTCTCTGAAGGAGTAATGGCAACCTGCAATCGTGAGTCAACTGCCGTGACCAAACACGGCTCCCCATACACAACTGCATGTTCGCCGAAAAGCATTAATTTTCCTGGCGCTGAAACTGTGATTTTTCGCATAATCGTCATTATTGTCATTCCCGGTTTGACCGGGAATCTATATAAATTATTTTCTGGATTCCCGCCTCCGCGGGAATGACAACATAATCACATAACCACCTGTTCTCTTCTCACTCCCTCACCTCCTAATTGTACCTGAAATGAGGGGAATCCGTGAGTTTTGGCAAGTCTGTGAATTGTTTCCGGTTGCATGTGCATTGCAATTGCGACACCTGAACCGCTCTTAATTCCACCGGCTCCGGAAATTTTAGCTACCCCACCGCTTTTTTCTATTTCGGTAATTAATTTTTGCGTTTTTGGAGAAACCACACCGAGTTGCGTCAGTAGCCGTTGATTCTCCTTGAGCGCTTTACGAAACTCTGGTTCATACTCATCGTGAATTGCCTGCATCATGTCTTTAGTGGTTTTTTCTATTTCCAAACATACCTGTTCTCTTGTGTCGGTATTTATTCGTTTAACAAACTTAACGAGTTCACCCGTTATTTCGCTTCTTCCGGTATTAATTAAAGTAAATGGCGCAAAGCTTTTCGGAAATTTAAATGGCAATAACCAGAATGTTTTCAAAAAATCAAATTCGCGTCGGAACCAGAGCATGCCGCCATACGTCACCACCGTATTGTCTCCACCCGAAGGATTACCATGCTGCTGCTTCTCTGCTTCAAATGCCAATTCATTAATCTTTCGGGCGTCCCACGGCTGTTTTAAAATTTGCGACAGTGCGCCAATGGTTGCTACTGCCAACGCCGCAGAAGAACCTAAACCAACCCCTTCTGGAATATCAGAGTTTACCGTAATTATAAAATCATCAAAAGTGCAGTTAAATTTTTTCTCTACCAGTTTGGTAATAGAAACTAAATAGTTTTTTTTGTGTGTAATTGCTTTTATTGATTTTGGGATTTGGTCCGCCAGCTGGCGGATGGGATTTGGATTTTTCTCCACGGTCACGTATATCCGGCTTGAAATACTCGTCAAAACTGCTGGCTTACCATATACCACACTATGCTCGCCGGAAAGATGCAGCTTTCCGGGAGCTGATACAGTGATTTTCATTATCTATTAATTGTTAAGATTATTAACTATTTCTTGTGCTAGTCCTGGTACGGTAACCCGCTCAGTCTCATATCCACTAAATCCATTTCCTACATCTATAGGCTCACTATCACCTGGAATTCTAATTACCGTAATCGCACCAGTGGGAAAAATATACCGACTTACTTCTGCTACTCCATTAATCTGATCTATTTCAATTATTGATGGCTTTTGTTTTTCCATAAATAAAACTCCTCTCTTTTTCCAGTACGTATTGAGTCGGGAAACTCACAAAAATCATGCAAGCTGCACAAATTTAATCCCATACGGAATCACGTCTTCTGCTTCCGGGCGCCTGAGACGGCGTATTACGGCTCTGACTTTTTGACCAGTAGTAATAGTACCTGTGACATCAACCAGTTGGCCTAGATAATTCCGATCCGGGAGACGCACTAAAACTACGTAATACGGAGCCTGCTCTTCAAATCCGGCCAGCGGCACCCGTACCTGTGTCCAGGAAATGATTATTCCTTCTTTCCCCAGTAGTTCCCTGATTTTTTTCTGGTTGCGCCAGATTTTTACCGGACTGATCATATGTCTATACATTCTTCTTAAAAATGTGTATTGCTGCTACTGCGCCTGATCCACCCACGTTATGGGTCAAACCCATGCGCGCTTTCTCAACCTGTCGTTTACCACTTATTCCCCGCAGTTGACTGACCACCTCAACCACCTGTTTCACTCCCGTAGCCCCAACCGGATGGCCACAGGCCTTAAGCCCACCAGATGGATTGACAACCAGATTTTGAGCTTTACCCAAGGTAAGTTCCTCTCGTAATAAAGCCTTTCCCGCCTTACCTGGTTCATAAAACCCCAAATCCTCAAGTGCAATCAGTTCTGCAATCGTAAAACAATCATGCACTTCAGCCACATCAATATCGCGCGGACCTACGCGAGCAGCCTTGTATGCCAATTTTGCCGCGCGTTTGGCTGCAGACAAACTCGTGATTTCTTTGCGCCCTGCCAGTCCCAAACTATCAGAAGCCACACCTGCGCCAATTAACCACACTGGGTTTTGGCTTTTTTGGGCCACTGCTTCAGAAACTACTACCGCGGCTGCCGCGCCATCAGATATTGGCGAACAGTCAAGGAGTTTCAGCGGGTCGGCAATTTTCGGACTGGCTAAAACTTTTGCTATCGTTATCAAATTGTTAAAATGAGCTTTACTATTAAGCACGGCGTGGAAGTGATTTTTTACAGCTACCGCCGCCAGCTCTTCTTCAGTCGTCTTGTATTTTTCCATGTGAGCCCGCGCTAAAATTGCGTACAGTCCGGGAAACGTAATCCCGGCCTGTCGTTCAACATCGCTTCCCGCACCCATTAAACCGAGGGCTACATCCTCTGGCTTGTGATCAGTCATTTTTTCTACACCGACAACCAAGACTCGCTCAAACATGCCGGATCTTACGGCAACTGCGCCATTGTAAAAAGCCAGGCCGCCGGAAGCACATGCGCCTTCAATTTTAAAAGCCGGACCGGCAAATCCCAGTTCTTCGGCAAAAAAAGCACCCAGGTTTTCCTGTCCACCTAAAATGCCGGACAGCATGTTACCCACATACAGCGCGTCAATTGCGGTTATCGACAAATCACTTTTAGTGAGCGCCTCTGAAACTGCTTGACGTACCAATGTCCGCGGTGACATATCCCAAAGCTCCCCAAATTGAGTGGTGGCAACACCAAGTACAGCTACTTTCATAAAATTAAATGGCTTTAGTCTGTTTTAAATACTGCGGATAACTGATGTATTCTTTGTGCTGCAATATGGAGCCAAGTTCTGCCTTACGATACTTTGCAATTTGCGTGGTAGTTTTCCAGATAAATGCATCGCTTCCAGCTCCGGATCCATATGAAACCATAAAGATCTTTTGATCTGGTTTTGCCTGCTCCAAAACACTTATAAGCCCAATTAAAGCCGAGGCTGAATACGGATTTCCAATCTGAGGCGCAACAAAAGAAGGTAGAAACTGTTCTTTAGTAAAACCTAAGCGCGACGCCACCGCCACGGGAAATTTTCCATTTGGCATATGAAACACGCAATAGTCAAAATCTGCAGGTTTTGTTTTGGTTTTTTTAAACAGTAAATTGGCCGCCCCTAATACATGGGTAAAGTACGCCGGTTCGCCGCTGAAGCGGCCACTGTGCGAGGGAAAACGGATTCCGTCCCGGCGCCAAAAATCCGGCGTGTCAGATGAAAAAGAAGTGAATTCAATCAGTTCCGCAATAACTTCCTGTGGATCGTTTCCTAAAAGGAACGCGGCTGCACCTGCGCCGGATGCATACTCCAATATATCATGCGGTCGGGATTGCGCCGCATCTGTTCCGATAGCCAACCCATAATTAACCTGTCCGCTTTTTATTAGTCCAGCAATAAGTTCTATTGCGGCAGTACCGGCTTTGCAGGCAAACTCCAGATCAACGGCAAAATATTGATTACCAATTCCCAGAAATTCTCCAATTATAGTTGAAGTGGGATTTACGGCATAAGGATGACTTTCTGATCCGGCTAAAATTACTCCGACATCTTCGGGTTGGCAAGGACTTGTTGCAAAACAGCGCCCTGCTGCTTCGAATCCCAACGTCACCGCATCTTCATCCCAACTCGCGACGGCTTTTTCCACAATCCCCAACGAGTTTTTTATTTCTGTTGGATTTTTTTTCCAGAAACGGGCAATTTCTTCGGTTGTTATCCGATATTTGGGAATATAAACTCCGTAACTGATAATTCCAACCATAGTTCTAATCACTAGTAACTAGTGATTAGTTACTAGGTCATCTTCCTCTCGCAAGTCTCTCGTGGGCCTTGACTAAACTTCCTTCTTCAAGCGAAGACAGAAGCGAAATTTCGCCGGCAAGTACTGCGGCTGCAAGTATTTCTGCAAATTGTTGACTGTTGTTTCCTTTGTTTCCACCTGCGACTCCTAATAGTTTGAGCGCTTCTGTTTGTGTAGCTAAATTTGTTCCTCCGCCGACAGTTCCTACCATCAAATCAGGCAGATACACGCTTATATATAAATCGTCGGCCGACTTTCCGCTAACAACAACTTCAGTCGTAGTCACTACCATACTTCCTTCGCCGATGTGGCCAGAATCCTGTCCAGTTGCTAGAAATAATGCGCCGATTACATTGGCAGCCTGGGCGTTAAAGCCAATGCTGCCGGACATGGCTGAGCCTAACATGCATTTGGCCAACCACACACGGAAAACCTGTTCAGCCGTGGTTTTGAGTGTGTTTCTCAGTACTGCAGCCGGAATTATTACTTCAGCCCAAGACTTAATCCCACGATGATTCAGAAAATTTTGCCAGGAGACTTTTTTATCCACACAGAAGTTGCCGGAGAGAGATAAACATTTGACTTGAGTTTTTTCGGCAATTAATTCAGTCAGTTTTTGCGTGGCTATTGTCACCATGTTCATCCCCATCGCATCCTCCGTATCAAACACAAACCGTACGTATGCATATCGACCAACAGTAGTAACTTTGGCTTTTTTGTAATGTAAATGCGAAGAAGTAGATTCAGCTGCCTTTGCCAATTCCTGCTCGTGCGTCTTAATCCACTCATAAAATTTTTGGTTCTGGGCAATACCGGTAGTTTGAAACACCGGGCCGCGGGTAGCGCCAATCCGGTGACTATACACAAGACAACCACCACTTTCAGAAATTGCTTTACACCCGCGATTTACCGAAGCTACCAGCGCGCCTTCAGTGGTTGCGAGCGGTACGTAATACTCTGTACTCTTGCCCCTTTCCGCTTCCCGCTTAACGCTCAACGGTCCTGCTACTCCCAATGGCACCTGCACCACACCAATCATGTTTTCGCAATTTTTCCTGGCTGCAATCTGTTCGTCTAAAGTAAACTTGCCAGTGTGAGCAAGTGAGATGTGCAATTTCTTCTCCAACGCCATTCTGCGATCGGTAACTGATTTGAAATTTCTGAGGTTCATAACTTTCCCCTAAATAAACGGCACTTTGAAGATTCCGAATATGTAGAGAAAATAGGAAGTTGCGCCCAGCAGCGGAAAAAACAGAAGCGAGGCCAGGATGATTTTTGTCAGATCAAATTTTAGCGCAAACCGCAAGGTCAGATAATATAACAGGCCTTTCCAGAAAAAAAGCGACAAGGAAAACGTCAGGTACAGCAAACTAAATCCGCGGCCGAGGATAGTTTCAGTCCGCGGTGGCGGGATAAGTACGTACATTACCAGAGTCACCAAAAACCAAACTAATGTCGGGATCAGTGAATACCCCCAGGCCATGAGTACTGAGCGGAGCGAGGCTACTCCATTAAACAGTTTACTCAATCCCAATAGTAAAAAACAAATACCTAAATAAAGACATAATACAGTCGTAAACAAACGGGAAGCATTAACCGTGAGGAGAAACGGATGCAAGGTGTGCAATTTCAAAGGAGACGCGAGAAAAAAGTAGCCGGCAATAAGCGTGAAAATAATAATGAGCTGGTATGGGTCTTCGGCCACAATTTTGCGGTACGTGGCATAGGGCGATTGGATTGAACCCCAGACGTTTTTGAGGAATTGTATGAACAGCGCGAAAAATGATTTGAATAATGTCATCCCGACCGAAGTGGAGGGATCTTTTATACCAGAGGCGGTTGAGATAGATTCCTCGACTACACTCGGAATGACAATAAAAAGATTAAAACCCTCTCTGTAACAAACTTGCTACCTGTGGCGCGGTCAGGTTGTGCACCAGAGCCACAACACAAACAAGGATGAGTGCAATCGGAATCAAAATTCGCCATGGTGCGTGTTTTAAAAATGGTACGACCCGTTTGTATACCGGAGTCAGTGGCCCGACGGTCTGGGGTGGCAACTCCATCACCTCCTGCCAACGGCTATAAAAGTTTTGATACAGAGTCTTATTGTCCATATGTTTAGTAACCAACTCCCCCATGATCCCCCTCTTCGTAAGAGGGGGTTAGGGGGCGTTATATAATTTTACAAACGCCTTCCTGGCCCTAAAAAGTAACGATTCAGCTGATTTAAAAGACAATGACATGCGTCCTGCTATCTCCACCACATTTCTGCCTTCAACATACTTAAGCACCAGTATTTGGCCATAGCGCGGTGCAAGCTGCTTCAGTATGGTCGTAATTTTCTCTGTAATCATCTGCCGGGTAAACAGTTCTTCCGGCTCTACTCCCTCGGCGCGAATCAGCTCAAGACCACTGGCAATCTGCGAGAAGACGATTTTTTTAAGCTTTTTCTTCCGGTAAAAATCCACAATCTTGTGGTGCGCGATAGAAAACAGGTACGTTTTCAGGCTGGACTGAAAGGTAAAGTCACGCAGACCCTCAAGGAGTGCAAACAGGGTATCCTGGGCAATTTCTTCAACATCAGCCTCTATCCCGACTTTTGCCCGGATAAAACCAAGCAGCTGCGGCGCGTAGGTGTGGTAAAACCGGTTGAGCGCGGCTTCGTTACGAGAAAGCAACTCTTTCACCAGCTTCTGGTCTTCACTCTGCATATACTTGAGTATATCAGGTGGGAACAAGAACATAAAAAGGCTTGTTTTTGACGGGCGCTACCTAATTAACCGCACTTGCGTTAAATTCTCGGGAAATGTGCGGGAATTGAAGCTGTCTTTGAGGCTAAAATACTCTTCAAAATGAAGCTCCCCTTCATCATATTAAAGTCCTGTAGTGGTTGACAAAAGGTTGTTTTTATGGTACATTTTGTGCCTAAAAACGAATGGTGCCCTGCCACGGTTACTCTTCGAGCGAAGCGCCTCAGGCGCTGAGTCGAGAAGCAACCTATAGAAAACAGGCGGCAGGAGAAATCCTGTCGTTTTTAGTATCTTTCCTCCCCTCGTTAAGGGGAGGATAAGGAGGAGTTAACGACCACAATATTTGTATGTTGGGGCGAGCATGCAGTAACGGTCCAGTCAAATGACCAAAGACTAATGACCAATGACAGTTTTCTCTTCCAAACTTACAAAGCGAGCCAAAGGTGCATTAGCTGCACATGGCATTTAACAATCGGTACAGCCGGGAATAATGATGGTGATTGTAACGGCGCAAATAGCTTGCACCATTTACTGGTCACTAGTCACTGATTCCCTATCGCTGTACAAGCACCTTAAAAACTTGTTTGTTGATTTACCCGCCGTAGCTTTCTTGTTCTTCGAAGTTTTAACGCAGGAGAAACGCGAAGGTGGGAATAAAACTTCTCCTCTACCGTGTACGGTACAACCTGGCTGTAATAACAGTTTGTAGCTAGATTTTACCGTACAGTGAGTAGAAAGGAGTATTGGCAAAAAAAATCGGGCTAGGTCAGCAAGACTAGCAAAGCGTAATTTTAAGTCGGGGTGACTTTGGTGGGAACTCGCGAGCTAACCAGAGGAACTGAGGTGCACTTGTTTCGAATTGAAGAGAAAAAGATAGAAAAGGTAAGAGGAAATGAAATTCAATCCGTTCGGTAAGAAAACCGGGAGTGCTCCTGCACTCGAAATCGTGAACAACGCGCTCCCCGAAATGAAGGAAGGCGAAAACTACAGTCAACCACTGTTTGCAAAAAATGGTGTTGGACCGTATAAATGGATGGTGGCAGGAACACCGGGGTGGCTTGCTATCCATGGCGATAAACTGGAAGGTACCGCGCCAGGTGGAAGCGCTGCGAACTACACTATCCAATTGATAGTCGAGGACTCAGCATCTCCACCAAACATTGTTGACAAGTCGTTGCAGCTTAAGGTAATTGCACGACCCAAACTGGAAGCGTTTCCGAATCAAATTCCTGAAGCCATCGAAGGAAATGCATATACTCAACCACTGTCCGCAAGGAACGCGACGGGAGCGCTACATTGGACGATTAACACTACCAAACCGTGGATTACCATAGATCCCCACACTGGAG
>C687J35174_10010776_pt1 | contig 11315 bp, 14 predicted proteins | sample RifCSPhighO2_01_FD_35174 | JGI IMG/M metagenome (IMG submission 35174) | reverse complement strand
CGCCTCTGCCGCGGCGTGGTACCTGTGGCGCGTCGCGGACGAAGCGAAACTCAATCCTCGTCCCGCAATGCATTCCAAACGTCGGCCGCGGCAATAGCCCCTTCGCGCAAAATGATCGGTTCCGCTCCTGACAAATCCACCACCGTGGAAGGCTGCCTTTCCGGAACCTCCCCCGCATCAATGATGAGGTCAACTCTTATTGCAGTCTTTTGCAAAACATTAGAATATGGACCACAGCTCAGTTGCTGCAAAATCGCTTCGATATTCCTTTCCGGCTTCTCGCCTGCCCTGTTCGCGCTCGTCGCAGTAATCGGCCCGCCGAACGCGTGTGTGAACGCGATGCAAAATTCGTTGTCCGGAATACGAAAACCGAACGTCGCAATACCCTTCACGATTCCGGTATCAAGCCCGGGTCGTTTGTTCAGGATGAGTGTTACTTGCCCCTGCGGAAGCCGCATGGCCAACAGTCGCGCGCTGTCAGTCACGTCGGCGTATCGCCCCGCCATTTCCAAGTCGGCGACAATTGCATGAAGCGGTTTATTCTCATGTCTCCCCTTGATGGCGTAAATCTTCGCCACCGCCTCATCCGAAAGCGCGTCGGCACCGAGGCCGTACAGTGTGTCGGTCGGGTAGAGGACGACCCCGCCCGCTCGCAAGACCTCCGCCGCCCGTGCGACCGCGGGTCCGGAATCACTCTTCTGCAGACGAATCACTTCCATAGCTCCAGCCTACCGAAAAAGACGGAGTTCTGCTATAGTTTCAGCGTTCGCGCGGTTAGCTCAGTTGGTTAGAGCGTGTCTTTGACGTAGACAAGGCCAGGGGTTCGAATCCCTTACCGCGCACCGGACTGCTATAATCCAGCCATGCCGATGCTTAATACCCCCCTCAGGCAGCCTGTCGCCGCACTTTGGTACTCGTCGCTCGGAGCCGCGGCACTTTCTTTGTTCATACTTTTCGTCGGACTTTTTTTTGACCTTGGCGCATCCGGCGCGTGCAGCGGTGACGGGTGCACCTTCCTCAATCCGGCCATTATCGTGCCCCTCATCAGCATCGTTATCTGCGTCATTATCGTGTATCCCGTTCTCTACTGGTATCTGTTTACATATGAGCTCACCGCACAATCAATAACTGTCAATTCAGGCATCCTCTTTCGCCAATACGAAACGATTGATTTCGGGAGAGTGCAGACGATAGACAACGAGCGCGGGCCGCTCCTCTGGCTCTTCGGGCTCACGATAGTGGAAATCTGGACCGCCTCGGCCGACCAGCTGGAATTCACGATGAACAAGCATTCCGCGCATTCGCGCCCCCGTCCCGACACAATGCTCATCCTGCAAAGCGACGACGCGCAAGCACTCAAGGATTTTATTATGCGGGCAAAAGGTGGGGTGCCGAGTCTCTGATTAGAGCACCCCGCCGCACTCGGCGATGAACACGTCGAAGTCCTGCATGAGCTCACGGAGTGCGGCCGGCTGCGTGCCGAATTGGAAGTCGTCTACCGAACGGACAGGAAGAATGCCTGACGACGTGCTCGTGAGAAAGGCTCCCTCGTACTCGCTCAAGTCCGCCGGCCGGACAGCTTTTTGCACGACATCGAAGCCGTTCTGCGCCGCGACCATGAGCACCACCTTGCGCGTGATGCCCGGCAAAATGTTTTCCTCCGGCGGCGAGAAGAGGGTCTTGCCCTTAATCGCGAAAAAATTGGTGCGCGTGCCTTCTGTAATGCATCCGTCCAGTGCAACAAGCAAAGCGTCATACGCGCCGGATTCTTTTGCTTTGCGATAGGCGAGATAGCTCTGCAACATATTGAGCGTTTTTGCGTGGGGGAACGCTCGCTCGTATTCGCAGGTCACTACCGATACTCCGTCTCGGTACATTTTTTTGTCCGGAAAGAGGGGATTCAGGCAGAGAATATTGAGTGCCGCGTCCGCGGATGTTTTGCCGCCTACGAGGACGATTTTCACGTTACAGGTCGTAGCCCCGTTCTTCTCAAGAAGTTTCGCGACGGAGTCCGATACACCGTCCACTGTGAAAGGATGCGCAAGTCCGATAATCCGCGCGGATTCCATCATGCGCCCGATATGCTCTCCCGCAAAATACGGAAACCCATTCACCACCCTGATACTTTCATACACGCCGAATCCGTACTGGTATTCAATGTTCGAGAGCGGCACGGTCGCCTCGCCAACTGGTCGAAGTTGGCCATTTCGGGAAAACCATTCGAATTCCATCGTACTATGCTATAACGACCATTATGAAAGTACTAGGAATCGAGACCTCTTGCGACGAAACGGCTGTCTGCCTGCTTGAGGGTGAAGGCAATCCGCCGGCCGGCGGACGGTCCGACTTCAAATTCAAACTGCTCGGCAACGCACTCATCTCGCAGGCGAAATTGCACGAACAGTTCGGCGGCGTCTTCCCCAATCTCGCCAAGCGCGAACACGCGAAGAATCTCGTGCCGATGCTGGAAGCAGCCCTCAAAGATGCGGGTGGGCTTCAGAGCGGGAAGACTGCGTTCAACTTTGAACAACTCCAAGCGACGCTGGAACGCGAACAAGAGCTTTTCGCATTGCTCATAGATCACTTCGCAAAATACCGCAAACCCGAGATTGACGCTATCGCGGTCACCCACGGGCCGGGACTCGAGCCCGCACTCTGGGTCGGTATCAATTTCGCAAAGGCGCTTTCGGCCGCGTGGGACATCCCCATCGTCGCGGTCAACCATATGGAAGGACATATTTTCATTTCGATGATACGAAATGAAAAAGGTGTCAGGTTCCAGGTGTCAGGTTCCAGCCCTGAAACCTATTCCCTGGAACCGATCACCTTCCCGATGTTAGCTCTGCTGATATCGGGCGGGCACACCGAGCTCGTGCTTTCTAAACAATTCGGTGAGTACGAGCTGATCGGGCAGACGCGCGACGACGCGGCGGGCGAAGCGTTTGACAAAGTGGCGCGGCTCCTCAGCCTTCCCTACCCGGGCGGACCCGAGATTAGCCGCCTAGCTGAGGAATCTCGAAAATTACGGATGTCGGACATCCATAATTATGGAAGTCGGACATCCATAAAATTACCGCGGCCGATGCTGAATGAGAAGAATTTTGATTTCTCTTTTTCCGGACTGAAAACCGCCGTCCGTCGTATCGTCGAGGTCACTCCGCCGACAGAGGACCAAAAACTGCAACTTGCACGCGAATTTGAGGACGCGGTCGCCGACGTGCTGGTCGCAAAGACGCTTCGCGCCGTGGACGAGTTCGGCGCCAGCACCGTCGTCGTTGGCGGCGGCGTCTCGGCCAACACCTACATCCGCCACCGCCTCGCCGACGCCTTGGCGGAGGCGGGCGGCTTCGCGAAGCTGCTCATTCCCCCACCCGAACTCGCCACCGACAACGCCATCATGATAGCCCTCGCCGGCTATTTCCACGCGCAAAAGGGCGAGTTCGCCGATATCGCAACACTAAAAGCGAGTGGTAATCTACGGCTCGAAACAAAGACATAACGTGCTACTATAGCGCGATGGAGCCGTCCAAAGCGCCTGAGGCCTTTTTGAAGCCCTACAATCCTGCCGAGCAGGAGCCGCGGATGCTGGACATGTGGGAAAAGAGCGATTATGCGAACCCGGACACCTGTGAAAAAGCGGGCATCATTGACCCCGACAAAGGTACCTACTCAATAGTATTGCCACCGCCCAACGTGACAGGCACGCTCCACATGGGCCACGCGGCCATGCTCGCCATCGAAGACATCCTCATCCGCTACCACCGCATGCGCGGTTTCAAGACTCTCTGGGTGCCGGGCACTGACAGCGCAGCCATCGCGACACAGTCAAAAGTGGAGACCGACATCTATAAGGCGGAAAAAAAGACACGGCACGACCTCGGCCGCGAAGAGCTGCTGAAGCGCATAGATGCATTTACGGATGAGAGTAAAACGACGATAATCAACCAGACAAAAAAGATGGGTAGCTCGCTCGACTGGAGCCGCTATGCGTACACAATGGACGAAAAGAGGTACGCGGCCGTGATGGAAGCTTTTGTGCGTATGTATGACGCGGGGCTCATCTACCGCGGCGACAGAATCGTCAATTGGGATCCGAAATTGCAGACAACCGTGAGCGACGACGAAATAGAGTACGTGGAACAGAAAGACCCCTTCTACCATTTCAAATACGGCCCCTTCGATATCGGCACCGTGCGTCCCGAGACGAAGTTCGGCGACAAGTATGTGGTGATGCACCCCGATGACGAACGGTACAAAGAATACAAGCACGGGCAGACGATTGACCTGGAATGGATAAACGGCCCCATCACGGCGACCATCATCAAAGACGAGGCGGCCGACATGTCGTTCGGCTCCGGCGCGATGACCATCACGCCAGCGCACTCGGCAATAGACTTCGAGATAGCGCAGCGCCACAAGCTCGACATCGAGCGCGTTATTGACGACCGCGGCATCCTGCTCGACATCGCGGGAGAATATAAAGGGACTCACATCAAGAAGGCGCGGCCGCTTATCGTGGAGAAGCTGCGCGCAAAGGGTCTTATTTCCAAAATCGACGAAGGATACGTGCACAATGTCTCCACCAACAGCCGCGGCGGGGGCATAATCGAGCCGCAGGTAAAACGGCAGTGGTTCATTGCGGTGAACAAAGAAGTTGTTTTCCCCGACGGGAAGACCATGACGCTCAAAGAGCGCATGCGGGAAGTCGTTGCCTCCGGCGAGACAAAAATACTGCCCGAGCATTTTGAGAAAATCTATTACCACTGGATAGAAAATTTGCGCGACTGGTGCATTTCGCGCCAGATTTGGTTCGGACATCGCATTCCCGCGTGGTTTAAGGGTGATGAAGTGAGAGTAAGTGTTACCTCCCCCGGCGAGGGTTGGGAGCAAGACCCGGACACGCTCGACACGTGGTTCTCGTCGGGCTTGTGGACATTCTCTACGCTCGGATGGCCCGAAGAGACTGACGACTTGAAGACGTACCACCCGACGTCGGTCCTTGAGACCGGCTACGACATCCTTTTCTTCTGGGTCGCGCGCATGATACTTATGTCCACCTTCTTGGTCGGCTCTGTCCCCTTCCGCAACGTCTACCTGCACGGTCTCGTACGTGACGGCAAAGGCAGGAAGATGTCCAAATCGCTCGGCAATATCATTGACCCGCTCACGATGATAGAAAAGTACGGCGCCGACGCGACGCGTCTTTCACTCGTCGTAGGAGTTTCGCCGGGCAACGACCTCAAGCTTTCGGAAGACCGCGTGCGCGGCTACAAACATTTCGCAAACAAAGTGTGGAACATCGCGCGCTTCGTGCTCGAATATCCGGAGCAGGGAGAAATGAACGACGGCTGCAAAGCATTGGTGGCAGAGGCAAAGGAAATCGCGGTGCAAGTATCCGGAGACATCGACAAGTTCCGCCTCGACCTCGCGGCTGACAAGGTGTACCACTTCGTGTGGGACAGATTCGCCGCCGAGATTTTGGAACAATCGAAGCCGATACTGAAAGGCGAGGATGTCGCGGCAAGGCAGAGTCGCGCCGCCGCCTTGCACGAAATCCTAACTATTTCCCTCAAACTCCTCCACCCCTTCATGCCATTCGTGACCGAAGCCATCTGGCAACAACTCCCCAACAAAGAGCGTGAACAGCTCATGGTGGCGAAATGGCCGGTTAAGTAGATGATTTCTTTCTTAGAGAAAAGCCGAGACCATACCCGAGCATCGCCGACACTAACAACGCCAACACATTTGCTGTACCGCCAAATAATGGGTAGTGCAAAGCGGCAACTACGACGGCCACAATGATCAAATGCGGCCACGATGAATTTTCTGCTTTAAAATAGAAGTACGTGAAGACGGCAGTCTGTATAGCAATCGGAATCACATAAAGTGAGGCAACCGCGAGTGCTGACTCCGGTAACGACAGGAGTACCAGAGAAATAGCCGTACCGACCAGAGTGCCTACCAGAGAAAGAATGTACACGATGACCGAGTCAATGAGTACTTGTTTCAAGTTCAACTTCATGAATTGACATTAGTGTAGCACAATAGGCCTTATAATAGTCCTATGAACGAGCTCGAGCCTATCATCGCAGCTTTTGCCGGAGGCACGCTCCCCGCTCTCGCTTGGTTGTGGTTTTGGCGGCGTGAAGATAGCGTGCATCCGGAGCCACGCCGGCTTATCGCACTCGCCTTCCTGGCAGGCATGGTCGCGGTCGCGGTCGTGATACCGCTTGAGAAGATGGCGTCGGCTTACCTCTCGTCCCAGCAATTGTGGATAATGGCCGCCGCAACTACAACGACGGTCACCTTCGTCCTGTGGTCAGCGATGGAAGAAATCATCAAGTACGTGATGGCGAAGCTCACCGTCTTGCGCCGCCGCGAAGACGACGAGCCCATCGACCCCGTCATCTATATGGTCACCGTCGCCCTCGGCTTCGCGGCGGCGGAAAACACGCTTTTTCTCATCTCGCCGCTCTCCGGCGACACGGTATTGCAGACCATCCTTACGGGCAATCTGCGATTCGTGGGAGCCACGCTCCTGCACGTCCTTTCCTCGGCCGTTATCGGCGTCGCACTCGGACTCTCTTTTTACAAATCGCGGGCGGCAAAACGCTGGTACGCCCTCGCCGGAGTTATCCTCGCTTCCCTTTTGCACAGCGCCTTCAACTTCCTTATACTGAATACACCCGAAGAACACCTCCTGCGCACATTCGGACTTGTGTGGATCGGGCTCATTGTCCTCCTCGCCATGCTAGAATATATCAAACGGATTCATCCCGTTATTAAACAAAAAATATGGCGTTCTTGAAGAAATCCGGATTTTTCTCCCGCTTCACCGGCTCTTCTGATCAGGAAGATTTTTTTGACGACACCTCCCACCCCGCGGTATTCGAGGGCGAAGGCGCCGAGCGTCACGCTCATATCAACACACGCGACGAGAACTGGCAGGCCGAGGAGCCGCAAGGCGAGCTCGCGGTAGACATCTATCAGACCCCCGACGCTATCGTGGTCAAAGCGCTGGTAGCGGGTGTTCAACCCACATCTATCGATATCTCACTCACCCGCGAAATGCTCACCATCTCCGGCTCGCGACAGGACGAACGCGAAGTGGAAGAAGACAACTACTTCCAGCGCGAGCTCTACTGGGGTTCATTCTCCCGCACGATTCTCCTCCCCGAAGAAGTGGATGTAGACATGGCCGAGGCCAGCGAAAAGCACGGAATTCTCATGATCCGCTTGCCCAAGATAAACAAGAAGAGGCAGACCAAGCTGAAAGTGCGCAGCAGATAATATAACCGAACCCCGACGCACATGATGCGTCGGGGNTAGCCGTTATCTGGACCCGACAGCTTTTGCCGGGGACAGTGTCTCAATCCGATACCACTGCGCGGAAACGTCCGAAGCTTCGCGGAGGTACCAGTGATAGAAATGGACCGTGTTCCAAAGCCCAACCTCGTCATGTTGGTTGTTGAGAACGAAGTCGCCCTTATCGGTACGTGCGATCAGGACAGCATGCAGTACACGGTCATGCTTACTCGCCCGGCCGATTGCGATAGACAACGCGCCTGCCGGCCAGCCCTTCGCGACGAGGAGTCGGCGCTTTACCAGCGCATAATCCTCGCAATCACCCGCGGTTATACTCACGTCATCCTGCCAGATGTCTTCACCGGGCAGTTCCGATTCGTAGCGAATCTGAAGATTGACGAGAGTATTTACCAAGACCAGTTCCTGCCAGCGATACCGGTCGAGTTTCACCGACGCCTCGGGGTGACCTTCACATCTCCAAGGTTTTGCGGAGCATTGGTCAAAATAGTCGTATGCCCCGCCAAGCCGGAGTCCGTGGATATACCGCACATCGTCGAGTGTCAGCATTTGTTGGAGCGGCTGATGTGACGTGAGCGGCGCAAACGCGGAAGACGTGCCGAGAAGCAGCAATATAGTAACGACAACGAACAATCGCCGCATGGATTCCTCCCGCGGTTAGAGCATCGGCATTCAGGCCGACTCTGCCTGTCTTCATCAGACCTTAATGCAAGCTGTGCTCCTAGGTGTCCGTGGGGATATCTTTATTACGGTTCTTCATCTACAAGACCCATGCGGTAGATATCAAAAGAGTTATCGCCTTCGAACATGTCCGATGGGTTCGGCAGGTAGACGCGGCGGCGGGAAATCTCGGCGGTCGCGTCGGTGATGAGCCGGTGGAAGAGCGCAAACTCTTCTTTGTAATCGGCGAAGTCGATTATATACCTGCGCATCTGCGACGAACCGTCGGCGTTCTTGCGCTTGCGGCATTCAAAAAGAATAAAGCGTCGCACGGGTTTTTTGTACAGTTCGCGCACGGTGTAGTAATTGAAAAGTGCTTGAATGACGAACATCGGCTTGTATTTTCGAAGCGCCGAGAATGCGTCCACGAACTTGTGGTCCACGATATCGAGTGCGTGCGGGTCCACCTTGGAGCGCACCACCAGGTCGGAAACAGCTTTGAGCGGAAGCGGGAGTCCCTCCACCTTGGCAAGCCCTTTGACTTCCACGCCGACCACGTCGTGCCGCGGCGGCCGCGCGAGATAGAAGCCGATGGCTTGCAAATATTCGCGCTCCATCGAGCCGCGCTTCTTCTTTTTGGAGAGACGCGACCGCGCTTTGCCGAAATTAATCTCGAAATCAGGGACATTGCGCAGGTGTTCGAGCCCGAGCGCGATGGCGGCCTCCTTGCCGAGCCCGCTGTAGAAATGCTGGAGCGCCACGTGCCCCGCTCTCCCGATAACCCCCGCGGGCGACGATGGTGTGTCGTACACCTGCTCCACGTAGCGCTTGTACCACGCCAGTGGGTTGCGGAGGAACGACATCAGCGAAGAATGGCTCCAGTGCTTGATGGGCAGCCTCTTTTTTTTCATGCGGCAAGTATACCCCGTGAGATAGGCGAAGCCGCCATCTCATGGGGTATATACCCGTTTGACTGCGTATGATTCCGGTGGTACCTTCTCGACTTCGGCAAACCGGAGGAAGTACCGAAAATGACCGAACACGACCCGCTCGGCTTCATGGTTTTTGGGTATCGTTTCGACAGTGCGATCGTGACTATCGTCGCCTCGATCTTAGGCTTCCTTGCGTACTACGTTTGACGAGTGCTCCGCCGCGCGTGCGGCCTTCCTATCAATAAGCCCGGCGGCAACGCCGGGCTTTTTTCCACAAAATTCCTTCCTACTTCATTGACGACGCGGGACGAAATAGTACGATGGGCGATTCCTTTCTTTCGACTGCCAGTAACCGAACGCGTAAAACAGCAACGCAGAACGAAAAGGGTTAGTGGAATGCAAAGTGGAAATGCTCTTTTTTATTCGGTGGCCGACAGGGCCCTCTACGACATGCTCACGGCGGAACTCCACGCACAAGTGCCGAGGCGGCGGATAGCCTGTTTAGGCGATCCGATCGAGCGGGGCAAGGTTATCCTCTCGATGGCCGACGCATTGGAATTGTTGCCGTCGTCCCGCCTCTTCTTCGGATGGGCGTTCCTCAACGACGATACGGAAAAGAACGTCGGACCGGCGCTCAAGAAGAACCACATCGTAGTCGTCAACGGCTTCGGCTTCGACATCTGCGATTGGGCCATGCCGACGACGTTCTGCGCGGATACGTTCGAGTTCCACCACGGACTTGTCGAAACACGCTTCAACAAGCAGAACGTGTACGCGCCGCGGTATCTCATCAACCGGAAAAATCTGAGCGAAAAGAAGCTCACATTGATGAGGCCTTACTTCGACGACCCGCGGCAGAAAAAGCCACTTCTGCTCGACGAATGCCGTTCTCTCCGCGAGGAATTCAACCTCGCGGTGGCAGATATCCGTCATAGTCTGGTGTCCAACGCCGCGTAATCGTTGTCAGAGCTACCGAATCTTGAACCCGCCGGATGGTCTCCGGCGGGCTATTTTTTATCCATAACCGCCCTGTTGCATGCCCTGCGCGTCGGGTGTAAAGTCTCGCGAACGGCCGGCCTTTGCGCCTCGGCGCACAGTCGGCCTCTTTGTTTTATAGGCGCTGTATGTACGGATTACTGAAGAAAATCATTTCAACGAAAAGGACGGTCATGCCGCGGACTGACTTCGCGGATGCGAAATTTGAAGAGACGGGAGAGCGTCTGCGCGAGGCCATTTTTGCGAATCTCCGGGGCTCGCTCGCGATTCGACAGGTCGCAGCCGGCTCTTCAAATGCAGAAGAGTTGGAGCTCCTTGCCACAGGCAACGCGTACTACGACGTCGAGCGGTTCGGGATACGGTTCGTCGCTTCCCCGCGGCACGCCGATGCCCTGTTCGTCACGGGGCCCGTTTCCCGCAACATGGCGGAAGCACTGCGCCGCACGTACGAGGCGACACCCGACCCCAAAATCGTCGTCGCGGTGGGAGACGGCGCGATAGACGGGGGGCTCTTCAAGGGCTCGTATGCGATAGCTGGCGGCGTCAAGGACGTGATTCCCGTGGACATCGAAATTCCGGGCGACCCGCCGGGTCCGCACGCCATCGCTGCAACGATGCTCCGTGTCGCCGAACTGCTCGGCGAAAAACGCTCGAACCCTTGAGTATGTCGACTGTCCTCCAGTACGGTTTCGTCGTGTCGCTCGAACTCTACGCGTTCGGAGCATTGTGCTCGCTGCTTTTCTCATCGCGCGGTCGCGAGGCGACAGCCTCGACGTTCTCCCACTTTTTCGCGGCGTGTGGTGCCTTGACCGGCCTCGTGTTCGCGCTCGCGGTCATCTTTAGCGGCAGTGTAGTAGACCTCCACGCCGGTGCCATCGGTCTCGCCCAAAATGTTCTCACCTTCCACGTGGACGGACTCGCAGCCTTTTTTATCGCGACGATATCCACAGTCGCTCTCGCCGCATCCGTCTACGGCATCGCGTACCAAAAGCAGTTCCTCGGCGTGTACCGTCTCGGACATTTCGGTTTCTTTTACAATACCTTTCTTGCGGGCATGCTCGCGGTCATCGCCGCCGACAACGGCATCATGTTTCTGTTTGCGTGGGAGGCGATGGCGGTCGGCTCATACTTCCTTGTCGCATTCGAGCGGCACGATTGCCTTATAATAGTCCTATGAACGAGCTAGAGCCCATCATCGCAGCTTTTGCCGGAGGCACGCTCCCCGCTCTCGCTTGGTTGTGGTTTTGGCGGCGTGAAGATAGCGTGCATCCCGAGCCGCGCCGCCTTATTGCGCTCGCCTTCCTCGCGGGCATGGTCGCGGTCGCGGTCGTGATACCGCTTGAGAAGATGGCGTCGGCTTACCTCTCTTCCCAGCAATTGTGGATAATGGCAGCCGCGACCACG
>C687J35174_10010773_pt1 | contig 11316 bp, 11 predicted proteins | sample RifCSPhighO2_01_FD_35174 | JGI IMG/M metagenome (IMG submission 35174) | reverse complement strand
CGCTTCGCTCGGGGCGGTTTTTCGACCATGATTTTTCCAATCAAAGAGATGGCTACACCACCAGTGAAAATACACTGGTGGAAAAATCATATTTTATGAAGGAGGGCTTTGGAAAATAAAAAATCCCAATCGCAGCAAGCTATAGGGTATTAGACCCAGTTAAGAAATAAAAAAGACTTTTCAAAAATATAAGATGAGCCCTAAAAAGATTATAATTGTCTTACAATAGCTATTCTTATTCCGAATTGCTCACTTTCTAAATCAGTTAAACCTGAAAATTTAATTTCTTTAATTTTAAGAACGGCTTTTAAATCTTCAGAAATACTGCCAATCATTTTTTGGAAATCTTTTTCTTCACTGACCAAGGTTAAACTGGCTAATTCTTCTTTTAGAGATAATTGGTTTGTTGATTTATATTTCCTGACAGTATTGATAATATCGACTCCCAGATCGCCAACCAATTCGAAAGTTGGATTTATTTCACCAATAATCGGCCAGTTAGAAATATGAATACTAAGTTTATTTTCTCTTTTGCCAAAATAGGATTGATAAATCTCTTCAGTAATATGCGGCATGATAGGGGCCATCAATTTTAAGATGGAGTTTAAAGTTTGGTACAATGCAGCCTGCCCACTTTTTCTTTGGTTTTCTCCACGCTTTTCTGGGTTATATAATCTGTCTTTAACAATTTCTAAATATTGGTCGCAAAAAGTATGCCAAAAAAAGTTCTCTACTTCCGCTTTGGTGCGGGAGTACTCATACTTATCAAAAGAATCTGTACAATCCAGAATAAGTTTATTCAGCTTGCTTAACAACCATTTATCAAAAGTTTCAGTGATCTCGCCGCTGTGATATTCCTCCAGATGCATTAAAGTAAATTTAGCTGCATTCCATAACTTGGTACTAAATTTAACTCCTGTAACCAAGTCTTTTTCTTGAAAAGGTAAATCATCCCCTAATTTACTGCCAGCCGCCCAGAACCTCAAAGCGTCACTAGAGTATTTAGTTATCATTTCTTGAGGTTCAATGACATTACCTTTCGATTTTGACATTTTTCGCCCGTGAGGATCTTGGGCGTGGCCGGAAATAACGACATCTTTCCAAGGATTCACTTGATGATGTAGTTGGGATTTAACTACGGTATTAAATAGCCAGAACGTAATAATATCATGTGCTTGTACTCTAAGATTCATTGGAAAAAGTTTTTTCTTAATCTTTTCTTCAGTTAATAATTCAATAGCTAAGTGCGGTGTTAATGATGAGGTAGCCCAAGTATCCAATACATCTCTCTCTGGGATTACCTCTTCTGCCTTATAACCTTCAGGAATTGTAGATAGCGGATCTAAAGGTAGTTGATTTTCTTTAGGTACTATCACCTTACCAGTTTTCTGGTGATACCATATTGGAATAGGAATACCAAAGTAACGTTGCCTAGAAATACACCAGTCCCAATTTAATCCCTTAATCCAGTTATCATAGCGCGTTTTCATATGTTCAGGATACCAATTAAGTTCAGAACCAGCTTGCAGTAATTCTTTCTTAAGATCTAAATACCTAATGAACCATTGTTTTGTTGCAACATATTCAATGTCGGTACTACAACGTTCATGAACATTTACAGTATGCTTCAATGGCTCTTTTTTAACCAGAAAACCTTTAGAATCGAGATCCAGTAAAATTTTTTCACGAGCCTTAACTGAATTCAAGCCATGATAAGGACTTAACTGGTTATAAGTTCCGGATTCATCCATAATTAAAACTGGCTGGACTTCTGGATGTCTAGCCATCCACTCTACACAATCTAATCCACCATATGTACAATAAAAGACGATACCTGATCCATAACCAGTTTTTGCTGAGATGTCATGAGAGATAGGAACAGGCTTTTGACAATAAGGAATATCAACTTTTTTTCCAAGAAGCTCTTTTCCTTTAAAGATTTTAACAACTTTCATTGGAAACTCTTTACTCATTTTTTCGATAGCATCTTTACTAATAATCCATTTTTCTCCATTATCTCTTTGCACAATTGCGTAGTCGCCTTTCTCATCTATAGAAATTCCTACACATCCTGGATGAAGTTCTGGCCTAGTGGTGGCATAAACAACGAATTCACCAGTNTCCAGCTTTGCTTTTATATAATTAAGNGTCGTATCTTTTTCTACATCTTCCATCTCTACCTGGGCAATAGCTGTTTTACAATTTGGACAAAAAATAATTGGCGCCTTTTTTTGGTAAATTCTTCCAGCATTATATAATTCAATAAATGATCGTTGAGAAATTTTCCGGCAATGGTCATTAATAGTAGAATAAAACAAGGAAAAATCGCAACTCATACCAATTCGCTTCCAGTCAGAAATAAATGCTGGTCGAATTTCTTCTAAAGTTTTAAGGCAAAGCTGGATAAATTCAGTTCTATCCATTTTTTTTGAAACAACATTTTTTGTTTTCTCGATTAGCCGTTCTGTGGCCAGCCCGTTGTCATCAGTACCAAAGGGATAAAATACATTTTTTCCCTTCATTCTTTGATATCTGGCAATAAAATCGCCTTGAGAATAGCTGAAAGCATGTCCTAAATGCATTTTTCCTGAGACTGTTGGCGGCGGCGTATCAATACTGTAAAGAGGCAGATTAGACTTCTCGTTAAAAATGTAAATTTTATTATTTTCCCAAAACAGCTGTAATCTTGGTTCAGCTTCCTTAGGATCATAGTTTTTTAGCAATTCCATGCTTTAATTTATAGAATGGTTCTACTTTAAAAATTCTTTCAAAAAGTAAGTCCTAAAGTTATTTTCAATTTTGAATAAACTTTAGCATGCTTCCCATAATCAAAAAATTTCATATTTTATCAGTCANTCGCTTAATTTCTCTCCTCGGCTGCCGCTTTCTGTCCAGCCGGAATGAGTAATTCTAATGAATTCGGCATTTTCCTGCATCTCTTTAATATTTTTAGCGCCGCAATATGAAATACCGCTTTGCAGTCCTTTAATTAAACTCTGGACTATTTCTTCTACCGAACCCTTGTAATTTACTAGAATAGATACTCCTTCAACAAACGTATCAATCTTTTCTTTTACTTTTTTCTTAAATTGTTTTTCTTTACGCTCGTGATTACTGTCATAGGAAGCGCTGCCCATATAACGCTTGTAGCGCTTACCATCTTTCATAATTATCAAGCCGGGAGATTCGTCAGTTCCAGCAAATAAACTGCCAGAGAAAATAGTACTAGCTCCTGCAGCTAGAGCTTTAGTGACATCTCCTGGATATTTAATTCCTCCGTCAGCGCAAATCGGCAGGTTATATTTTTTTGCTACTTCTGCTACTTCCATTACCGCTGTAAACTGCGGTACGCCGCTGCCNGAAATAATCCTAGTGGTACATACCGGTGAAGGGCCAATTCCAACTTTTAACCCGTCAGCNCCAGCTTGAATCAGGTCTTCAGCAGCTGGGCCGGTAGCAATATTCCCTACCATCACATCAGTGTTTGGAAATGCTTTTTTTAACTCTTTTAATTTATTAATTACAACATCAGAATGGGCATGGGCAACATCTAAAACTAGGACATCTATTTCTGCTTTAATCAAAGCAGCAGCTCTTTCTAAGGTATCTTTAACTCCTAGAGCAGCACCAACCCTAAGTCTGCCTTTGGTATCACGGCAAGCGTTGGGCCAATACTCTAGTTTTTTGATGTCATTAGTGGTAATCAAACCACTGACTCGGCCGTCTTTTAGTAATGGCAGTTTTTCTATTCGATGTTCATGTAGAATACGCTTAGCTTCCTGCAAGGCTATCCCATCAGGCGCTGTGATCAATTTTTCTTTTGGGGTCATTTCTGAAGATATTTTTTTATCCATGTCATCCTCAAACAAAAAATCTTTAGCTGTAAAAATACCCACTAATTTATCATTTTCCTTAACTATTAAACTGGTGACATTTTCTTTTTCCATAATCTTAGCAGCTTCACCAATTGTAAGGTCAGGTGCAACAGAAACCGGATCTTCGATAATATAACTAGTAGATCTTTTAACTTTTTTAATTTCAGCTACCTGTTCTTCAATAGTGCAGAATTGATGAATNACACCCAAGCCGCCTTCTCTGGCCATAGCAATTGCCATCTTNTGTTCAGTTACAGTAGCCATGTTAGCGCTAACTAAAGGGATATTAAGATTAATATTTCTAGTAAATCTTGTTCTTACATCGGCTTCACTCCTAGATTTAAGAGGTGTTCGTTTTGGAACTAATAGAACATCAGAATAAGTTAAGGCTAACGGAATTGGTTTCATTACGTTTAAGATTACTGCTTATATTAGTTTAAATAGATTATGATTTAAACCGATTCTAAATATGCCTTATTTATGCCGTTAACTATATTATCGTAAAGCATATAAATAAAACTACTAAGTTAAATTTATATGGTGAACTTATTTATATGGTTATAAAGTACTTAATTATAATTTTTCTATTATTATTGTCAGCATGTTTTTCTGGATTGTCGCTTGGTTTAATGAGTTTAGATCCTTTTGAATTAAATAGAAAAATAAAACTAGGCGATAAAAATGCTAAGAAGATATATCCATTAAGAAAGCAGGGTAATTTGCTTCTAAGTACTCTTCTAATTGGCAATGTTGCAGTAAATTCAACTTTAGCAGTGTTTTTGAGCTCTCTTACAGCAGGGGTAGTTGCTGGTTTTGTTTCTACAGCTTTAATTGTGGTATTTGGCGAAATTGTACCTCAGGCGGTATTCTCTAGGCATGCGCTTAAATTTGGCTCAAGGGCAACATGGTTAGTCTACTTCTTCTTGTATTTATTTTACCCAGTTACTAAACCTATGGCTTTAATTCTGGACAAAACTCTGGGCGGCGAATTGCCAACTATTTACTCGAAACATGAATTTCGCCTGATGTTGCAAGAGCAGAAGCACCTTAGTAGATCAGATTTAACTAAACGCGAATTCGCAATTTTAGAAAGGAGCTTATTGTTTTCTGATAAAACCGTAAAAGATATTATGACTCCAAATATAAATACTTTTTTAGTTACAACCAATACCGTCGTTTCAAGAGCTTTTTTAAGAAAAGTACATCAGCAAGGACACTCCAGGATACCAGTTTTTGAGAAAAAAGCTGGAGTTGTTGGTATACTTTATAGTAAGGATTTATTGATGGTTGATCCTAGAACTAAATTGAAAACAAAACAAGTTATGAGGGAGGATGTTCCTTCTATTAATGAAGAAGATAAATTGGACCTTGTCTTAAANTTGTTTAAAGAGAAAAAAGTTCATCTATTTATAGTTAAAGATAAATTGGGAAAGTTAGCAGGCATTGTAACTCTTGAAGATGTCATTGAAGAAATAGTTGGAGAAATAATGGACGAATATGACTGGATTATGGATATGAGAAAAGCTCATGAAGAAGAAGACGAATGCGAGTAGTATTTTCTTTAATCTTAGAATTTATGATTCGCTGAGTTTAATACCTAGTTACTCTACAACGATTCCATTGAATAATGAACGGAGAGCCGAATTAGAAAGTAGATTACCGCTTTCAGACTCGACAGTTTATTTTGATCGTTAGTTTGTAAAAGGTAGATATTTAGTCTTCTTACGCAATGAGCATCGGATTGCCTTTGACTACTATAATATTATAGCAAAAATTCCCACTGGAACATGAACTTCCTTTTTGCTTGATATTATTGACAAGCAGGCTCGCATCTTGATGCTCATTGCCCAGACTAAATATATACTGTAAAAGATAAATTTAAAATAGCTGTTAGGTTTATTAATCTAAAATGGTAGATTGGAAGACTAGTGCAGCGATTGGAGGGAATGTAGTTGGTTTAGCCGCAATGTTAGCTTTTGGACAGGATACTAATGGAGAATACGGTTTCATTTCAGGTGTTATGGATCATGTTACATTAATGCCAAATTTGATGGTATCTTTAGCTGATGATTTAAGATCCAGCTGGGCCATGGATGGAAATGGAATTTTATCTGAGCCAAGAGGAGCTAGTTATGCTTTGGGATTTTCTACTGTTGGAATGTATTTGAATATTACTGCAAACTTAGGAATGGCTTTACTTTTGTCTACTCCTTTCATCAACTATAGAAACAATAATCGTTAATGGTTATTTCAGACCATCATCTTCTTTATATAGTTGTTTTCTTGTTATATACTATGACCTTTAGATATCGTAAAAAATTATTTACTGGCTTTGCGGTATTGCTAATATTTCTGTTAATTAATTTTGTTTTGGCATTGTTAACCAACGTTAATTTTATAGATATAGGACTGCCTAACTCTGTAGAGAATACAGTAATTGCTGTCTTTTCGTTTGCTTTGATGTGTTTGATTGTTTGGGAAATGTGGAATTTATAAACTAAACCTTTATATTGCCGTTATTTTCTTTTAATGTCATGCTTTTTACAACTAAATATGCCCCCCGTAATTTGTCAGAAATAAAAGGACAAGATCTAGCTATTTCTCAATTGAAAAATTATGTTGTAAATTATCGACAGCAGAAACAAAAAGCTATACTGTTGTGGGGGCCGATTGGTGTTGGAAAAACCTCTTCTGTTTACGCTTTAGCTAAAGAATTAGATTATGATCTTCTGGAATTAAATTCGTCGGATTTGAGAAACCAAGATGAGATTAAGAAATTCTTNGATTCAGCATTGGGGCAGCGGTCATTATTCTTTAAATCAAAGATGGTATTAATTGATGAAGTAGATAATATTTCAGGGGTCAAAGANAGAGGCTGTATTCCAGCTTTATTGAAAGGTATTGAAAAGTCTCAATATCCTGTGATACTGACTGCTAATGATCCCTTCGATCAAAAATTTAAAGCTTTAAAAAAAACTTGTTTAGTGGTAGAATATCCTAAACTCAATTATGCGGTGGTGGCTGAGGTTTTAAAAGATGTTTGTCTTAAAGAAGGAATTAAATATGAAGATAAAGGATTAAGTTCTTTGGCACGCCGGTCTGATGGCGATGTTAGAGCGGCTTTGCTAGACCTGCAAATTTGCGGCTATTTAACTCTTGAAAACGTAGGATTGTTAACAGATAGAAAGAGGACAGATTCAATACTGCAGGCTTTAGCAGTAATTTTTAAGTCCTCGTCAGTTGATAACGCTTTAGCAGCTATAGATGATGTTGATACTGACATGGACGAAATTATGTTTTGGATGGATCATAATTTACCTAAAGAATATTTAGATGCTGTTTCTTTATCTAGAGCCTATGAGCATTTAAGTCGGGTAGATGTTTTTAATGGGCGGATAAAAAAAAGGCAGCATTGGAGATTTTTGGTTTACATGAACAATCTACTGACTGCGGGTATCAGTTCAGCTAAGGCCGTTAAGAATAAAGAATTTGTTAAATATATGCCGACAATGAGAATATTAAGAATGTGGCAGGCGAAAATGAAGAATGCTCACCGGAAAGAAATTGCTTCTAAGCTGGCTTCTTTTAGTCACATGTCAACTAAAAAAGCCCTAGAACAGATTCCTTACTTGCAGGAAATGTTTAGGGCAAAAGATTGCAGTGAGCTGGCTGCTGAATTAGATTTAAGTGATGAAGAAGTGGAATGGTTGAGGAGATTAGCAGTCAAAATTTAACTTTGATATTACTGCTTCTTCCAACACTTTGGTTGAGTCGATCACTGGTAATACGCTATCTTCTGGTTTAATCAATAGAAATAAGTCGGTACAGCCTAAAATTATTGCTTCAGCTCCTCTTTCTTTCAGACTTTTAATTACTTTTAATAAATTATTTTTATCCTGATCGCTGCTCTCTGAGTTAATAATCCTGATAATGATATCTGTAACTGTCTTCTGCTCTCTCTCATTAATTTTAACTACTTCTACACTATGTTTCTGAAGTTCTTTTGGGTACAACTCAGTTTTGATGGTTGTAGTTGAACCTAAGACTGCAACTTTTCTAAATGATTTTTGGATACATTTTTTAGATGTTTCTTCAATTATGCTCAAGATTGGAACTTTTGAAATCCTTCGGAGTTGGTCTATGAAAACATGCACTGTATTACAGGGGATAGCGATTAAATTACTATTTATTCTATTCAATCTTTTTACTGAATCCTTCAAAAGTTCTAGAACGCTTTCAGATTGTTCGCCATTTGCGATTTTATGAAATTCATCATCAGATATGGGGATATTGTCCATAATTAGATGCGGTTGAATTTTATGTCGACTTTTCATTCTCCTATTAATACTAAAGCAAAAGCTACAACTTGTTTCTGTTCCCAGTCCTCCAACTATGCCAATTGTCATCATATAATGGTAAGAAGTGTATTTATAAAGAATATTTCGGCTATAAAAACGTAAAATATATAATTAAATACGTTTTTTAGGTATATAATACGAAAAATATCTGAAATATGTATAAACTAAAACCAATCGACAAAAAACTATTAAATTTACTGCAACAGGAAGATTTGTGTGTGCCAAGAATTACTAAGATAGCTCATAAACTCCAATTGCCAACTTCTACAGTACAAGCTAAGATCAATAAAATGCAAAGAGAGGGCATGATTAAAGGGTTTTCTGCGGTTTTAGATCCAAATCAACTGGAAAAAAGTTATACTGCTTTTATTATGGCTCAGGCTAAGCTGGGAAAAAGTTTTGATTTAGAGAAAGTGGCCAGGGAACTAGTAAAATTTCCTCAAATACAAGAAGTCTTCTTTACTTCTGGAGATTACGATTATTTAGTTAAATTAAGAGTTAAAGATCAGAATGAGTATTATGAAGTTATCCAAAAAATTGGTCCAATTCTTGAAGCAAGAGCTACGGGGATAGTTGCACCAAAATGCTTTAAAGATAGTTTTAAGATTGTGGTTGACTAATTTCCCCCAAAAAACTTAATAAACCTATCTTGTTACTAAACAATTATGCCAGATTTTGCTACTTTCCTAAAAAAAAAAGGTTTTATTTATCAGTCTAGTGAAATCTACGGCGGATTATCTGGATTTTATGATTATGGGCATTTAGGAACTAGATTAAAACGTAATTTTGAAAACCAATGGCGGAGATATTTTCTCGGCTTAAATGATAATTTCCATGAAATAGAAACAACCAATATTATGCATGCTAATGTCTTCAAAGCTTCTGGCCATTTAGATCATTTCATTGATCCAATTGTTAACTGTTCAGGGTGCGAATTCAATGAAAGAGCAGATCATTTTGTCCAACAGAAGGTTGGTAGAAGAGTAGAAGAATTATCACCAGAGGAGTTAACTGCAGAAATTGAGAAGAATAAGTTAAGATGCCCTAAGTGTGGCGGAAAACTGGATCCAGTTTCAATACTAAACATGATGTTTCCAGTTAAATTGGGAGTAGGTAAAATACAGCAGGCTTACTTAAGACCGGAAACGGCACAATCACCCTATATCAATTTCAAATTGCAATTTGAATTATTGAGAAATAAATTGCCTCTGGGTTTAGCTTTAGTTGGTAAAGCTTTTAGAAATGAAATATCTCCTAGAAACCTAACTCTTAGACAGAGAGAATTTACTCAAGCTGAATTACAGATCTTCTTTAATCCAGAAAAAATTGATGAACATCCGCAATTTGATGCAATTAGATGGTATAAGCTGAAAATTATGCTGCTGAAAGACCGGACGAATTCTGCTAGGGAAGTGGCGGCTGAGGAATTAGTTGAATATGGTCTGCCCAAATTTTATGTCTACCATTTAGTTAAAATACAGCAGTTCTATTTTGAAATTCTGCAAATACCTGAAGAAAAGTTTAGATTTTATGAATTGAATGAAAAAGAAAAAGCATTTTATAACAAATATCATTTTGATTTAGAAATTAATCTCAAGGAATATGGCTGGACTGAAGTAGGAGGATTACATTATAGAACTGATCATGATTTGAAAGGCCATCAAAAAATATCTGGAGAAAAAATGGATGTCTTTGATGAAGAGAGCGGCAAGAAATTAATCCCTCATGTTTTAGAATTAAGTTTTGGCGTGGATAGAAATGTATATACCTTGCTAGATTTGAATTATGAAGAAAATAAGGAACGAGGTAATGTGGTTTTGAAATTAACTAATGAAATCACCCCTTTCTTTTGTGCAGTTTTTCCTTTAGTTAAAAACAAGCCTGAATTATTAGTTAAAGCGGAGGAAGTTTATGAGGCTGTCAGAAAGGAATTTAGCTGTTTCTGGGATATTTCAGGTTCGGTCGGCCGCCGATACGCTAGGGCTGATGAGATCGGAGTTAATTTCTGTGTTACTGCTGATTTTGAAAGTTTAGAGGATCATTCAGTAACTATTAGAGAAAGAGACAGCACTAAACAAATTAGAGTTAAAATCAGCGACTTAAACTCAGTATTAGGGAAAATGATGTCTGGTAAAAGCAAGTTTGAAACGCGGAGTATTCCACCATTCTAATGAATGGTGGTTTGCAAGCAAACCCTTGTTATTTGTGGAATACTTGCGTGATCAAAATTAGGTCCTATTTTGATAAATTAGGAAATATACTCAGATAAACATTTATATATTAAAATGTTCTTATCATTGTNATGGAAAAACCAATAAATTCACCGCTGATGCAAAAGAAAAAAGAGAATAATCACGGCTTTATTAGTTTTCTTATTGTTAGCCCAATTCTGCTGGGTTTGGCTCTGGTAGCTTACTTTGTTTTGAAGCAGAAAGAGTATCAATTAGCTTCACTAGGATTTGCAGGATTAGTGATAGTGATTAGTCTAGTCGTATTTACTGGCCGCTTTTTGTCTAAACATCAACAGTTAAGAAAGAAGTTAAATGAAATCAATTCTATCACTCAAGGCGATTCTTTAGAGAAAATGAAGCTGGCTTATGGAAAAATTTATGATTTATACATGCGAGTTTCTGAAAAACATAAAAGGAACTTTTATGCTGAAGTAACCGAAATTAGAGAGAGAATTGAAAGGAAGATGCGGATTGGTAAGAAACTGGAAATAATTATTGGAAATATTGGCAAGGGAACAATTGAACAACAGAAAATAAATTATGAAGAATTGCATAAGATTTACCAGAGGCTGCCGGACTCCATGAAGAAACAGTATTATACTCATTTAATTCATGCCAAAAAATTGCTAGAGAATGGGCAATAGATTTAATTACGGACATAAGTTTTGCATAATTTTAGCACTATGCACGGCGCGTAGATTTTTGCATATTAATCTAATTATTTTCATTTAGGCAAAAATGCGCCTCCTTTGGCAATAGTGCTAAAATATGATTTTTCCACCAGTGTATTTTCACTGGTGGTGTAGCCATCTCTTTGATTGGAAAAATCATGGTCGAAAAACCGCCCCGAGC
>C687J35174_10010771_pt1 | contig 11318 bp, 10 predicted proteins | sample RifCSPhighO2_01_FD_35174 | JGI IMG/M metagenome (IMG submission 35174) | reverse complement strand
TTAAAACCATAAGTGATTGTTTCGGCTCGGCTTAAATCTCTCATCCTAAAAACAATTTCGTCGTCAAAATTCAAAACCGCAAAACCATTTGAAGGCAATCCCNGGATCAATTTTGATTTTTCTTCAGCCACTTCTTCCGGCCCTGAATAAAACTCAATATGCACCGGCAATTCGCCGACCGCGGTTATTATCCCGATCTCTGGTTTTGCAATATCAATCAAATAACCGATATCTCCCGGCTTATCCGCCCCCATCTCAAGAACTAAAACTTCAGGATAACTTTTATTTTTAGACAATAATANCTTGAAGGACCTTAATAAATTTGGAATCCAAATCAGCCGTCCGGCTTTTTTCAAACCCAAAACCGCCATCGGAAAACCGATTTCATTATTAAAACTGGCGTCATTGGCCCGAACGTTAAACTTAGTTTTTAAAACCGAAAAAACTGCTTCTTTNGTCGAAGTTTTTCCGACAGAACCAGTAATTCCAATAACTATCGGCTTATATTTTTTAATTACGGCTTTAGATAAAGCCTTTAAAATCTTCTGTAAAATTAAACGCATAAATTTTATTGAATCGGCGGAATGCCGTAATAATTTATCAAAAATCTGACAATATCGCCAAAAGTGTCGGCCAAGCTCACNGCCGCGGTCTCAACTCCTTTAGGTTTATCTAATTTAACTAAAATCGTAAAACGGGGATCTTCGACTGGCCCGAAGCCCACCAAATTATGAATAAAAAAATCGGAATAACCACCTTCCGGCTTAGCTTCCTGGGCAGTGCCTGTTTTCCCGGCGATATGAAATCCGGGCACGATTGCTTTTTTAATCGAACCATTTTCTATTACCGAAACCAGCATTGAAATCAAGGTTTCAGCAGTTTCGAAGGTAATCGGCTCGGCAATCACTTCTGGTTTCATAATTACACTCTCCCCGTCAGCTTTTATTATTTTTTCAACCATATAAGGCCTCATTAATTTGCCACCGTTGGCTATAGCCGAATAAGCATTTATCAGCTGCAGCGGCGTTACTGAAATTCCCTGGCCAAAAGAGGCAGTCACAAAATTTATCTCTCGGCCAGTATAAAGATTATTAATATCGCCTGCCGCTTCTCCAGCCAAATCAATATCTGTTTTTTTGCCGAATTGGAATCTTTCAAGATATTCTAAAAACTTGTCGTGTCCGGTCTGACGCATGGCAAAAATCGCACCGGTGTTTATTGATTTTTCAAGAACATTAGTCATTGTTTGCCAACCATTACTTTTTAAGTCATAATTCCGTATAGTTGAACTCCCGACTTTAATTTCGCCGGGATCAAAATAAGAAGTATCAGGCTTTACCGAACCGGTATCCAAACCAGCCGCCATAGTGAGCGGCTTAAAAGAAGAACCCGGCTCAAAAGGAATTTGGATGTTTTGATTAATAAATTCTTCAAGTGAATATGCAGAATACTGATTCGGATCAAAATATGGATAATCGGCCATAGCCAGAATTGAACCAGTCTTTGGGTCTTGGATAATGACACTGCCTCCCGAAGCTCCCCATTTATCGACTAATTCTTTTAATTTCNCTTCCGCAAAAAACTGGATATTTTTGTCTATAGTCAAAATAAGGGAACTGCCATNTCCAGAACCTTTAGAAAAACCGACTCTATTTAAAAAATTCTTAAAACCGACTTGGCCGGAAAGCCAAGGCTCATAATATTCTTCAATGCCATATTGGCCGATCCGATTTTTATCTTGGAATCCCAAAAAACCGACGACTGAAGAAACTAAATTTCCCTGAGGATAAAATCTTGAATATAAATCAAAAGAGGTTGATGATGGTTTATTTGTAGCTAAAGTAGCAAGTTGGCCATTAAGATTGTCTTTAATAAAAATTTCTCCCCTTAAAGCATCATCAAAAGCGCCGTAATTTTTTTGATTTGCGGCGACTTCCGAAAAAAAACTGTATTGGTTGACGCTTAAATCAAAAAGTTTATAAGCAGTGAAGGAGAAAAGGCAAACAAAAAAAACTATTAGAACATTAGTTCTTTTTTCCATTTTCAATCAAAGCAAATTCTGACGGGCCGATAATTATATAATCGAATTTTTCAATTTCAGTCATTTTAAAATCATTTTTTATCAAGTCAGAGTCAAAATTATGCTGGTTCTGGGCGGCAGAAATTAATAAACTCAAATTATTTTTTCTTTCCAAAAATTCTTTCTTCAAATTAACTAGGCTGACTTCTCCTGAAGAAATGAAAATAGTTTGGTAAATGTAATAACCGAAAAATATTAAAACAAGCGATAAAAGGATTAAATTTATTTTCTTGAAATTCATAATATTTCAATAACTCTTAATTTAGCGCTCCGCGAACGCGGATTTTCGGCAATTTCTTCTTCTGACGGATTAATTGGTTTTTTAGTTAAAATATGGGCAATTCCGCTTTTATTTAATTCTTTGAAATCTTGTTTTACGATTCGGTCTTCAAGAGAATGAAAAGAAATTACTGCTGCCCTGCCGCCTCTTTTTAAAACTTTAGGCAACTGCTTCAAGACGAATTTTAAATTTTCAAGTTCATCATTCACCGCAATTCTCAAAGCTTGAAATGTTTTAGTGGCAAAATTCAACCGCCTCTTTTTCTGATACCAAAATGGCACTGCATTTTTAATTACATCGACTAACTGGAAAGTAGTAATTATCGGCTTTTTCTTTCTGGCATCGATAATTGATTCTGTAATTTTCCTTGCGAATTTTTCTTCTCCGTATTCTTTTAAAATTTTTTCAATCTCTTCTGGAAGCCATTGATTNATAATCTCTCTTGCTGTAAGCTCGCCATTCTGCGTAAAACGCATATCTAATAATTCATCTTTCCGAAAACTGAATCCCCTTTTGCTTTCTTCAAAGTGCCAACTGGATAAACCAAGATCCAGCAGAACTCCGTCAGCCCCGATAAAATTATTTTCTTTGACGATCTTTTCTAAATCCCGATAATCGGCATTTACTAAAATTATTTCTTTGATTTTTGAAAATCTCTCTTTAGCTTCATTGAATAATTCCGTATCAATCTCGATGCCTAACAGCTTTCCATTAGGCTTAATTTTTTCAAGAATCTTTTCTGCGTGCCCGCCGCCGGAAAAAGTGGCGTCAATAATTTTATCTCCGGGCTTAGGATCCAGATATTCCAAAACTTCATTTAAAAGAACAGGTATATGCCTCATCGCTAAATTAATCCCAATTCACCCAATTTTTCAGCAATTGCATCGGTGTTTTTCTCAATTTCTTTTTTGTAATTGTCCCATATGTCTTTGTCCCAAATTTCCAAACGGTTTAAAACTCCGGCTATTACAATCTTTTTTTTTAGATCAGCATAANTTTTTAAATAATCGGGGAGTAGAATCCGCCCCAAATTATCAAATTCAACTTCCACTGCCCCAGAAAGCATTAANCTTGCAAAACTTCTAGTACTCACCTGTCCCATTGAAAGCTGGCCAAGCTTTTCTGAAAACTTTTGCCACTCTTGAACTGGATATAAAAACAAACAATTATCCAAGCCTCTAGTCAAAATTGATTTCTCACCAAGTTCTTTTCTGAATCGGGAAGGAATAGCTAACCGTTTTTTATTATCAATATTGTGAGTGTATTCGCCAATAAACATAAAAAGATTGATTATTAGTTATCCCCAGATAACCAAACTTATCCACAGAACTATCCACTTCCTTCCACTTTATATTCATTATATTCCACATAAATCCATAAAAACAATAGTATTTCCCACTAAAANAAAAAAATGGCCTTTTAAGCCACAAATTAACTTCTTTATCGACAATTAACTACAAATTATTCACAGCTTTTAAACTTTGGAAAAAATAAAAACTACAGATTCTGTAGTTTTTATTAGTTAATGGGCACTGGAGGNATTGAACCTCCGACCTCTGCAATGTGAATGCAGCGTTCTACCACTGAACTAAGTGCCCCGCTGAACCGGATACTGTCATACAAAATCTTTCTATAATCCAATCCTATCTATAAGCACTTCGTGAGGGCCTTCAAGCATAAGCCTTACGAATCGGTCAAACATTGCCCGGCGATAACTAAACTCTTCCATGTCCATTATAGCATATAAAAGCTGAGTTCCGACTTCAGCCTCCAGAGCCTGCAAAAACTTTTTGAATCTCCGGCGGTCAATGTCATCGCCGACAATCAAAAGATCGGCCACGTTTTCCTTGTTTAAAAATACTCCTGAAACCAAAGCTAATTTAATCCTGCCCAAACTCGAAATCCTTTTGGCCATCCGATTAAAAGAAGCCGGCGGCGAGGTCAATATTAAATTTTTCAACTCGCTTAAAAATTCAAATTTTGGGCTTAAGCCGTAATATATCTTGCCTCCGCCGGAATTTAATTGGTCATTTTTTTGTTTAATCCTTATTTTTGGTATTTTTTTCTGTTTTCTTTTTTTTGTTTTTTTCTTCTTTGAAGTCCCCTTTTTTCTTAAAGATCGCCGAATCCTCCGGCTTATTCTCTTTTTAAACTTAGTCATAACTATTTAATCGGCTTATTTCTTTTTTGAATAAATCCGACTTTTAATAACCTGAAAAGCTCTTTTTTGACAAGCGGCCCCCTTTCTTGAACTCTTTTGGAAATAGTCGGCAAATCAAAAAAACCAGTTTCATTCCTAAAAAAAAATTTGAGAATTTTGACTCTGGCTTTGGAATCGAATAGTTCTTCGAAAATTTGACTTGCCATCTCAATAGTAGAAATTCGACATTTGATTGCTCCACCCGCTATTAACACTTGCCGAATTTCTATTACCGAGCATACTATAATAACAGAGATATAAAATCAATAGAAAATGCAAATTAAGAATCTCATTCCTAAATCAAAAGAGGTGTTGCTCCAGCCAAAATCCAGGGAAGGCGTATTTTACGACACATTTTCTTATATCATTCAAAGTCCTGCAAAAAACGGAAATAGCAACGGTTCAACTCCGCTCGCCCCAAGCGATAAAAAATATCTCTACATAGTAAGCCAAATCCAATCAAATGATCCGTCATTAGACTATGTTCCCAATTTAATTGCTACTTTTATAAAAAGAGAGTTGGAATCAGGCAATGGTTCGATTCAACTCACCACAAGTGGTTCGTCTGAAAAAAATGATATCTTTAAAATCTCCCTCAAAAAAACAAACGAACTTATCGAAGGACTTTTTAAAAATAACAGCGATATTAAGATCAACCTGGGCATCGTCTTAATAAATAAGGATAAAGTATCTGCTTCAAAAATAGGAAAAGCTAAATTATTTATTTACAGACCGCAAAAACCTGCCTTAGTCAAAGCTTTGGCGGACAGGGAAGAAACTTTTGACATATTTGAGAACATTTCCCAATTTTCCAGATTCCATATAGATAATAAGAGATTTTCAAGCATAATTTCAGGAGAAGTCAAAAAAAGCGACCGGTTTTTCTTTTTTATACCTGATCTCAGACTAAGCCTTAAACAAAAATTAATTATTTCTTCATTATCCAAAAATAATCAGGATAGTTTTTTAGATGATTTCCATAAAATAGTTTCGCCGGAAGGTAAACAAAACAAAACACCGATTAATTGCTGCGGTATTCATTTTGAAATTGAAGAAGAAATAACAAATCTTTCAGATTCAGCCAACAGTAAGCCAAAAACTGAAAAAGAAACACCGATCACTGCTACGGAAGTTGCAAAAATAAATAAAAACGATACTCTAAAAAGAACGGTAGATAAATTTAAAGAAATGGTAATCGGCGAAAACTCAAACTCACATCATCGCTGGCGATTAATAAAAAACAGAGGGATGAGTAATCACTTTATTTTTGGCCTTATCGCTTTTTTAATCCTGGCCGGTCTCATCTTCTTTACCAGAGGAAATTCAAAATTAAAAGAAGAAGTGTCTTCCATTAATGAAAAAATAAGGATAAGTGAATCAAGACTTCTATTAAAACAAAATTATGAAGCCAGAAAATATTTAAGCGAAGCCGTTAAAGAACTTGATATTCTAGAAAAAAGCAATCAAAAGAATGAAATCCTGCTCGCCGCAGTGAGCTTACTAAACAGAATTGAAAAAGTTGATTCAACGACAAAACTGAATCCGTTAATTGATCTTTCTTCTATTGCCGACATCGATGCCGGAAAATTTAAAAGTGTCTTGGCCAGCAACGGAAAAGTATTCATTGACAATTCGGAAAAAATTTACCAAATTGAAGAAAACGGATTAAAAACGATTGAAGAATCAGGAAATATAATTCTGACTTGGATAAAAGAAAATAAACTTATTACTTACGGAACAAACATTAAAATCATTGATTTGGGAAATAATAAAATAAGCGAATTAAGGAAAAAGTTCAGCTTCGAACCGATAGAAGTAAAAAATTATGAAGATAATCTTTATTTCCTCGGCTCAAAGAATATTTATAAAATCTCGAATGCTTTGNTTAAGCCAGCCGAAGAACTGGAATGGCTTAAATCAACTGAAGCCGAAAAAATTCCGGGTAATTTTATAGCTTTTGATTTGGATTCTACTATTTATACAATCACTACTGAAAAAAAACTGGCAGCCTTATTTAAAGGGGAGTTGACCAAGTTAACTGATCTTGATTTTGACATTAAACCGGGAACTGAATTATTCAATATTGGCGGAGAAAAAATACTAGTCGTGGACAAAGAAATGAAACTAGCCAGAGTGATTGATGACACCGGCGATTTAAAAGTAAGTTATGATTTATCTGAAGCTGAAACAATTAAAGATGTTTATTTTGACAAAGCCGTTTCAACTCTTTATATCCTCTCCCCTGCCAAAATCTGGAACTTAAAGATCTAAAAAACAAAAAACCACAAGCAAAATAAATGACTTGTGGCCTTTGTTTTTATTTCAACTCTACTTTTCCGCCTGCTTCGGTCACTTTCTTTTTCAATTCTTCGGCTTCCTCTTTTTTCACTCCTTCTTTCAGTGTCGCCGGCAAATTATCTACCATATCTTTAGCTTCTTTTAACCCCTTGCCAGTCGCATCTTTGACTACTTTAATAACCTGAATCTTATTTGCTCCAGAATCAGTCAAAACAACATTAAAAATCGACTTCTCTTCTACTGCTTCAACTGCGCCCGCTCCAACGCCTTGTGGCATCATCATCGGCATAGACATAGCTGAAACCCCGAATTTTTCTTCAAGCGCTTTGACGAATTGAGAAAGCTCCAAAACCGACATTGTCTCAATTTGTTTTAATAAATCTTCAAATTTTTGTTCCATAATTACTTCTTAATTTGTGATAACGCTCCGACCAATCCCCTGATATTGCCCTGCAATGCATTCATAAGGCCTGAAAGNGGATATTTTATCATTCCGACAACTCGGCCAATCATAACTTCTTTTGAAGGCAGAACGGCCAATTCAATTAAAATTTCTTTCGAAATGATCTTCTTTTCGTCTGTATTTAAACCAAAATAAAGCAATAAAGCCCCATTGCTCTTTGATAATTTATGTAAAATTTTCAATGGCTCAATTATATCCCGATAACCCAATAAAACAGCAACTGAACCGTCTAATTCTTTTGCTTTTATTTCGTCGCTTAATGAAAATTTCTGCAAAGCCAGATTCAAAAGAGTTTTTTTTAAAACCACATACTCCGCATCTGCCTTTTTCAAATCTTTCTTCAATTTCTCCATCTCTGAAAAATTAAGGCCCTTTTTGCCTATCTGATTAAATGAAGTAAAAACCAAAACCTTGGCTTTTTTGATTTTTTCGGCCATTTTATCGACTATTTCAACTTTTTGGGCTTTAGTTTTCGGCATTTTAAAAACGGCTAAAAGCCGCTTATTGTTCTACTGCCTAAACGAGACCTATGCCCTTAACCGGCTGCTCGTTTTCTACGACTTTACCTATAAATTACTCTATTCATATTATGTTCGTCAAGAGTGCTTGAAAAAATAGTCCGACCGTCGTCCCGAGCTGACAAATAATACCAATATCCGCTTTCAACCGGACTCATAGCGGCTTTAATCGCTTTAAGGCTCGGGTTTGAAATTGCTCCCGGAGGCAGTCCCTTATATAAATAAGTATTGTAGAGAGAATCCAAATTTTTATCGCCGTTAGTGATCTGGCGGCAGGTTGGATCGATTTTATCCGGGTCAGTCATTAAAACACATTTCACATAGACCAGGGTTGCATCGACTTGCAGACCGATTTCCGATTCAAATCTTTTCCATAAAATTCCGGAAACGAATCTCATATCCTCTTCAGTCTGAACTTCTCTCTCAAGCATTGAAGCCATAATTAAAATATTCCTTAATTCCTCCTGAGATTTTGGATAACGAAAATAAACTTTTTTATTGAAATTATCCAGCATTGTTTCTATCACTGAAATTTCTGAACCCCTCTGAAATCTGTAAGTATCCGGAAAAAGATATCCTTCTAAATCAATTTCCTTTTTACTGGGCAAAAAATTATATCCAGCTAAAGAATTATCAAAGTTTTTTGCCAATTTCAGGAATTCGCTCCCGCTTTTAATCATCTTCTGCTCTTCCAAAGCCAATGCAATATCTTTGCTGGTCCAGCCCTCAAAAATTTTCATTTCCATATCAGATCCTTCAATAAAATTCACAAAAATATCCCTGACTGAATATTCCGGCCCGATTGAATAACTGCCTGGCTTGACTGATTCGCTTCCGCTTAAAAAAGTATACAGCCTCACTAAAAATTTATTCCTTACTAATCCTGAATCTTTGAGACGCGCAATAACGAAATTAAGGTTTTCCCCTTTTTCAATCCGAAATTCTATTCTTTGAATAGTTATCCTTTTAATATAGATTTCGTCTATAAAATAAAAAAGCGCCGATAAAAAAAATACAAAGGCGACGATGACTAAATAACCGCTTAATTTATTATTCATCTTCTTCAAGAGGCGTGACACCAGTGACGCGCTGTGGAGGGATCGAACGGATGCCCTTTCTCAATTCGCTGATTTTATTCTCTAAAATCCGGTTATCCGGATTAAATTCTTTAATCCTGTTAAGTTCTTTCAANGCACTCTCCAGCTGGCCCCTTTCTTCGTAAAACAAGGCTAAGTACCAGCGGGCATTTGAAAAATTCGGAAAAATTGCAATGGCCCTTTGAAACTCATTAAAAGATTTGTTCTTTTGGTTATCGCGATAATAAAGAAGGCCAAGCTGCAAAGCAATATTAGCATCTGAAGAATTAACTGCTTTNGTTATTTCAAGCTGATTAATTGCATCCTTAACNCTTCCTCCCCTTTCATAAACAACACCAAGACTATAAATGGCCAATGCATAATTAGACTTTAATTCTACTGCTTTTTTATAATTTTCTTCAGCTAGTTTTAGACTGTTAAGAATCTGGTTTTGAAAATTAGCCCGGCTTTGATTATTTAAATCAGCGCTTTGGAAAATAATCTGCCTTAAAAATTCAGCTTTAGCCAAGTTGATATTGCCGCTTCTTAAATATGGCACCGGATCTTTTGGAGAAAGCTTTGAATACTCCTGATACATTTTTATTGCCCACTGATCCGAACCATCTATCAAGCTAGTCAAATTTTCATAAACCAGAGCGCGTGATAACCAATTTAGCGAATCCTCTGGATTTCTTTGACTTATTTCATTACTTAAATTTATGGCTGTGGTCGAAAAATTCTGGATTCTTGAGATTATATCCTGCCGCTGGCTAGAGTCTTTGGTGTTATCTAAAATTTTAAGTTCCTGATTAATTCTTGAAATAAACAAATCAGCCAAAACTCTAAAATACATCCCTTCGCTTTGATTAAAGTTTATGGCACCCGCTAAAAGCTGGGTCTGCGAATCAATGTCTTGGCTAGCCACGGCTTTTGCAAATTTTATATTAGCCACATGCCTTGAAGTAATATAATAAAAACTAAGGACAGCCAGAATTAGTATTGCGACAAAAGAAAATATAGTGGCCAAAGAACGCTTTGGAGATTTTTCGAGATTTATAACTAGTTCATCATTTTGGCCTGAAGCCGATAAAGCCAGAAGTCCAAGTCCCAGCCAAAAACTAAAACCTAATACCATATTAAATGGATATAAAGCCCAAATAACGGTAGTGGCGCCAAAAATCGGCAAAAGGCCTTTATTTTTTCCACCTACGGTAGATCCGCCAGAGGCGGAAAAACCAAGGTGGAAACCGGCCAAAATTATTAATATAAACCCTAGAAAACCAACTGCTCCAAAAGAAATAATGGAATTGAATAATTCCGAAGTAGCTTCTGAAAATCTTGCACTCCAAAAAACAGTATTGTTTATTGAAATAGGCTTATATAAATCATAGGCCAAAGCAAAATTTTCAGGACCGACTCCAAAAAATGGACTTATGCTTAAAACTTTTTTTGTAATTGCAAATGATGACCCGAAAGACGGCGATACTTCAAGAGACAAGTTGATTCCAAAAATTCCCGCCAAATTAAAATTCAAAATCATAAAAATGACGGCGATCAAGATTACTGCTACCGGCCATAAATAATTCGAAACTCTCCAATTGCCAAGCGAACCCAATATTAAAACGAAAACCATCCCCGAAATTACCGCAAGCCACAAAATCCACCAATTAAGAACCAGAAGTAAAAATAAAGATAAAGACGCGGCTGGTATCTTAAGGCGGCTGAAATAAAAGTTTTTTTCTAAATCAAGCCTGGAAAAAGAAAAAACCAATAAAAGCACGGCTATCATGCCAAGGCTGTTAAACGTACCGACAGTATTAAAACTTTTCTGGGCAATCCCGAATATTCTGAAAACAGGCAAGCCCAATAGCTGTAAAACGCCCAAGCTTAATGCCGAAAATAAAGATATGCCGAAAATATTTAATAACTTTAGGACATCTTTATTGTTAAAAGCATTCAGAATTAAAAAGAATATAATTGCAAAACCAGCCAGACTTACAAGACTCTGCTGGAATCCGGCTGTAAAATCGCCAAAAATGCTCTGATGCCTGAAATCTGAAAAAAAAGAAACCAATAGAATAGCGCCGATAAAAATCAAGACGGCATAATTGGCAATGCTTTTCTTAATAGTTAACCGCCCGATAGAAATAGCATGGCCGAGGTACAAGATAAGCGGAACTGCCGCTAAAACGAAAATTAAAAACTGCTTATTGAATTCAAGAACTTCGCTGGTCCAAGGCAGAAAAAAAAGAGGAACTAAAAACACTAGAATATAGATCAGCAATCGGGCATATTTAAGGAAATTAAACTTGTCAACAGAAAAAACATTANCCGTCAGAGTTACCGCCGGTTCTTCGAGATTCTGCTCTTCAATATTTATTTTTCTTAAAAAATCTATATCCA
>C687J35174_10010770_pt1 | contig 11318 bp, 12 predicted proteins | sample RifCSPhighO2_01_FD_35174 | JGI IMG/M metagenome (IMG submission 35174) | reverse complement strand
AAGTTATCTAAATCCAGATGTCCAGATGTCACAGTTGATACAGTGGTTCAAAAAGGACTCCACAGCCAACATCCTCCCGCTAGTATTCTATCTTTGAAGGAAAAACGAGCTTTGCCGTCAGGTCGTTTAATCTTAAGATTAGAAGAACAGGTTAAATCTATATATGGGGGTGATTATAGTAGATACACCATAAAAAGCGCAGATGGGAAGCTTGTATGGCTGAAGTAGTCATGGGTGCGCGTCTTACTGAGGGACATGCGTACAATGCACATACCACATTTCCTCTTAGTCGTTTCCGTAAGCCAGTCGAAGAGATAGTACAGGCTTAGTGGTTAAATCTAAACCTTAGTAGTTGATTTTTAAGATCTTACCAATTATAATTGAGGCAATATGGAGCAAGGGGGAGAATGCGTTCGTCATACCAGGTCTTCCGAAAAAATCCTGCCTCTTTCTTTAAAGAATCCGAGGGAGAATCCTCCTGATTCAAACCAAACACCTGAAAGTCAGTTGGGTAATATTAGAGAAAATCTATCAGCGTTTCAAACAAAATTGAAAGACGGTAGGGAAAAAAAGGAACCTTCAAAACATGTATTACAATCATGGGAATCCTTCTCAAATCCTCCCCCTCAAGACAATTTTTGGTTTGTTAATTTATACGGAGGAAATTATGCTTCCTCTATGGAGTTGGACAGAAATCGTGTAGAAGCAACTTTAAAATATGCACACCTTAATGGACAAGTGGTTTTAACTTCATTTGTTCCTTCAAGAAAAAGATCAATAGAGGCGAATAGTGACGGAAGTGTTACTGCTAAAAGCACTGCTTTTTGGGGAGAAAATCTTGAGGAGAACGAAACAGAAAACCCTCCGTATGTTGTTACATCAACCCCTCAAGGATGGAGAATTGAGATTAATGATACAAAGCTAAGGGAAGAGCTAGTCGAAAAAGAGAAAATCAGTGACGCTAAAAGACTTCAAAAAGAATTCATAAAAAGATTTAATTCGCTTACCAAGCGAGCTCTTTTTGAGTGCGTTGTAAAAGAGAAGCTGACGCCGGTTAAAGATGGAGAAGAGTTGAATGAGAAATTCGGTACAAAACTTATTGCGGCCGTTGGTCAGATATTGACATTTGCAGTTGTTTCATTTCCTCTTGGTGAGTTGACAATATTGCAGGGATATGCGCTTTCGTTTTTTTTGGTGGCTGGTTTCAATATTCTTACACGCCCAGCATTTCCTCTAAGAAAAATTGACTACCCATGGGAATATTTCTTGCCTACTGTGGAAATAGATAAGACCATTGGATCTTTTATCAATTTACAAACAAGAGGAAGAAAATTGGTAAAAGAAATAAAGCAACCAAAGTCGAATAAGGTAGGCTAATTCCACTCCTTGATTATTACCTATATTATCGGTCCTGACGAGGCAAAAAACAATATTGTAACTTTGAAAAATTTAAAAACCCGTGAACAAAAAACCATAGCATTAGACAGGCTTGCGAAAAATATAAAATAAAGTATCCTTACTGCACCCACAAGGAGCTTGTTGTTGGGTCGGAATATTCTTCTGGCGGTTCGTCATTGCCTCCCAACTCCCCGGGCCTTACCTCTCCATGATCTTCTCTACGACGTGTTGACGCAGGTACATGCAAAGGTATCGCTTGGCGAATAATGGCTATGTAAGGCCCTAATTCTTGAACTATTGTTGACAATCTACCTTCCCTCAACTTTTCTTTTTGAAGTAACATAAGAGCTGTAGCTCTACCCTCATCACCTGCTGCTAATGCTCTTCTACCATTGGCTACAAACTCAAGGTATTCCATCTGCTCTGGAGTAAGATTCTCCAACAAATGGTCTCTACCAATGAATATTCCCTCCATAGGAGAAGGGTTATTCAATCCCAAGCCTTCAGCAGGCGCTGAACTTGTTTCTATGGTCATAGCTTGCTATTATAATACTAATTAAAGACAAATACAAAGACCAAATAAAACCTAACTTTTATTGCATTATATTCCCTATTTTGATAGAATTGTATTTATGAAAGCAAATATCCACCCACGATACTTCGATCAAGCACAAGTTATATGCGCTTGCGGAAATAGATTCACAACAGGCTCCACCATGGAAGAGATTCGCGTGGAATTGTGCAACAAATGCCATCCCTTCTATACTGGCGAACAAAGATTTGTAGATAGCGCTTCCAGAATCCAGAAATTCCAAGCAAAACAGAGTATTGCCAAACAGTATCTAACCAAAAAAGTCAAAAAACAAGAAGATCAAAAAGCCAAAGACACTGCGCCCAAAACTCTGCGTGAAATGCTCATGGCAGTTAAGTAGATTAATTATCCTCTCATGTACGATTATAGAAAAGTTCAAATAGAAGAGTTTGTAAAAAGAATTGAAGAAACCCGTATTCTTCTTGCAGATCCCCTATTGAAAGAAATGGCGGAAAAAGAAATTGCGAAATTAGAAGCGCAAAAAAATGTTTTAGAGCAAGCGCTTAGCAAGGAAGCCGAAGAAGGCAGCTCTTTGGATGACCGCAATGTGATTATGGAAGTAAAAGGCGCTGCAGGAGGAGAAGAAGCCAAATTGTGGAAAGAAGAACTTCTGAGAATGTATCTGAGATTTGCGCAGTTAAAAGGATTTCAAGCTGAGCAAATCGATGAAGGAGTTATAAAAATCTCAGCCGGTTCGAATACTCCTCCGCCCTTCAAAACTTTCAAATTTGAAGCAGGCGTTCACAGGGTGCAAAGAACTCCGTTAACTGAGAAACGGGGAAGAATCCATACATCTACAGCAACTGTTTATGTTTTACCGGAACTTGATGACATTGATCTTCATATAAATCCTGAAGATATAGCATTTGAAGCATTTAGAGCAGGAGGACATGGAGGACAAAATGTCAACAAAGTTTCAACTGCAGTAAGGCTAAAACATATTCCCTCCGGAATAATAGTTACATCTCAAAAAGAAAGATTCCAAGCTCAAAACAGAGAGCTCGCAATGGACTTACTCCGATCTAAGCTTTGGGAAATGGAACTGGAAAAACAAAATAAAGAAATTGCCTCTCTTAAATCAACGCAGGTCGGTAGAGGCATGAGAGCTGAAAAAATCAGAACTTACAATTTTCCTCAAGACAGACTTACAGATCATAGAATTAATAGGTCTTGGCATAATTTACCGGTTTTACTTGATGGAGAAATTTCGGATGTCATCAACTCCTTTTCATAAATCATAGATATTGCTGGTCTTTTGCTTTAAGAATAGCAAGATCACTTAAATCTTTCTCGAGAATTTTTGCTAATTGCCTTCCTCCTGCTAAATGAGGTAAAACAACATAATCGGCATTTTCCGCATACAACATTTTGGCATCTTTCGAATCGAATGCGGTAACAATCACAATTGCATTGCTCTTCTTATCTTTAATTTCTCTTACCAAGATTAAATTATCTTCAACGTCGGGAATTGTAGAGACAACAAGGTAAGCTGCATGAATTTTAGCAAACTCCTTAATCTCGATATCTGAAATGTCTCCGAAAAGCCTATGCACATTTCTAAATTCCGGTTTATTAATAATTGTTGGATCAAAATCTATTACTACTACCTTCCTATTCATTGATTGAAATACATCGATTAATGATTCACCCATCTGATCCCCTCCAATCAAAACTATATGATTTTTAATTTCTGATAATTCTTTTGAAGAATGTAAAACTTCATCCTTCTTACCGTGTTTTTTTTCAAAGACAGACAAAATGGGCGCCAAAAATAAATACAATTTATTGCCATTAACAATCATATATGTAGAAAATGTGAACGTAATAATCCCAACAACCGTTATTAATGTTACCACTTCCCCCGTTAGGTGACCGATTTTATTTCCTAAGAAAACAATTATCAAACTGAATTCCGAAATCTGCGCCACAGTTAATCCAGCAAGAAATGACGTTCTTTTTCTGTATCCCAAAGCCCCCATAATAACCATAACAATAATAGGATTACCAATAAGAACAAATAACGAAAGAATTATGGCTGGATACATAATTGCATTAATATTATTAAAGGTAAGGTTCATTCCCAAAATTACAAAAAATATAGTTATGAAAAAGTCTCTTAGAGATCTTATTTTTGAAGCTATCTGAAGATTTTCGCTTGAGTTAGCCAGAGAAAGACCGGCTAAAAATCCCCCTATTTCAACCGAAAACCCTATTAATGGCGAACTAACAAGAGATGCCAATCCAAATGCCCAGGCGAGACTAAAAAGAAAGAGGGCTTCGGACGAATGAGCAACCATATCTACCATCTTGGGCAAGAGCGTCTTACTTAAGTAGATTATACCTATAAATAAAATTACGCCTTTAGCAAGAGTTATTACGAAACTCCAAGTAGATAACGATTCCCCATTGAGATTATTGAATCCTGCAAGAAATATTAATAATAAAATTGCGAAAAAATCCTGCACCAGTAAAAATCCGACTGAAATTTTCCCATACAAACTGTGTAAGTCTCTTTTATCGGATAGTAATTTTACAATTATAATTGTGCTTGAAAAAGTTAAGGCAATACTCACATACAACGATGTTATAGATATAAATCCAAGAGCCAAACAAATAAAATAACCTATCAAAGATGTAAAAACAATCTGCCCTACGCCCGTTAAAAGAGATACTTTCCCAACGCTTTTAAGGTCGCCAAACTTAAGCTCAAGTCCCACCATAAAAAGAAGAAGAGTAATGCCAAATTGCGCCATCAGCTGTAATACATCTTTGTTGGAAAAATTAAATAAAGCAAAGGGACCGACAATAATTCCTGTTAGTATATAAGCTAAAATTATCGGCTGCTTAAGCCATCTAAAAATTACTGCAAAAAAAGCAGCCAGACAGATAATTACTGTGATCTCAAGAAAAATATTCTGCATTAAAATTATTGTAGCAGATTTTAGGAGAGGTAGATTATTTCTTCTTCAAGAGAAATATTGTATTTTTCTTTCACCGCTCCTTTTGCGATTTCAATAAGCGCTTTTACATCTTGGCAAGTTGCATTGTCAATATTTACAATAAAATTAGGATGTTTATCGGATATCATTGCTCCTCCTGCCTTTCTGCCTTTTAGATCTGCAAGCGCCAGCAATTTCGCAGTTGGAACAACAGGGAAAGGATCTGTTTTGACAAATGCAGAAAACTCTTTTTGCAAATCTTGAGATAATGAATCCAGAGGAATATTTTTAAAAATACTTCCGATGCTTGGATAACTCATGGGATGGTGACTATTCCGATAATCTATTTTCTGCTGAATTTTTTCTCTTATTTCTTCTTTGTCTCCCAATACTAACTCCAAGAGTATATGCGTAATAAATTCAGATGATCCCTCACCAGACTTAAAAATGCTATCTCTATAGCCAAAACTGCATTCACGATTGGCCCTTGTCTTTTTCTCAAAGTTATTGACATCCAAACTCCTAACTTCAACAACGCTATCCTTAGTCTCGCCCTTGAAAGCTCCTGCATTTCCCCTGACTGCTCCGCCTATTGTCCCTGGAAGTCCGCCTGCCCATTCAAAACCGGAAAGTGAATTTTCAACACAATACCCCAGAAGATCTTTAACCAATACTCCGCTGCCGACAATCAAACCATCTCCCTGTTCTTGGATTCCGACTATTTTGTTATAGATTACCAATCCGTCAAACCCTTCATCGCCTATAAGAACATTTGTTCCTCCGCCAAGAACAAAAACCTTTAAATCTTGATTCTGTTTTGCGGAATGAAGGACTTCCTTCAATTCTCCCATTGAGTCAACTTCTGTAAAAAAACGCGCCGGTCCGCCGATTTTGAAATTACTGTAATTTTTTAGAAGAACGCCCTGTTGAATTGCGACCATTATCTTATTATACTACTTATTGATTGGGGGCGGCTGTTAATGCAGCTTTAATTTCCAATGTTTTCCCATCGCGCCAGACAGAAAGAGCTATTGTATCGCCTATTTTCCTGACGGCTATTATATTCGCGACTTCACCATTTTCTCCCTCAATTTTTTTGCCGTTTATTTTTGTAATGATATCTCCCCTTGCTATGCCTGCTTTTTCCGCAGGTGATTCAGGTACAACATCCTGCACATAAGCTCCCTGCGGAACATTATTTAGAATTGCAGCATCACGGCTTAAAGTTTTGTAAGCTATTCCAAGATATGGTCTGTTAAACTGCCCATTTTTATTGAAATTCTTAATGCTATCTTTTATGATATTTATAGGAAGAGCGAATCCAATATTTTCCGCCCCACTTGCAACCGCAGTATTAACTCCAATTACTTGAGCTATTGAGTTAACCAGTGGCCCTCCGCTGTTGCCGGGATTTATAGCAGCNTCTGTTTGTATAACATCATCAAGCTTTTCTGCAAATNCTTCGAATGCGGATCCTGCTGTTATTCCGCGTCCTATTCCGCTTACTATTCCTTTTGTAACACTGCCCCTAAATTCTCCTAAAGGCGTGCCGACAGCAACTACTAATTGCCCTACTTTTACTCTTGATGAGTCTCCCATCTCAACAGGCTTCAATTCTGTTGCATTAATTTTTACGATAGCTATATCATTTATAGGATCTCTATAGATACTCTTAACATCGTACTTCTTTCCATCATTAGTTATTACCTTGTATTTTCCTGGGACATCAACCACATGCTTATTTGTTACGATTAGTCCATCTGCCGAAACAACAAATCCTGATCCGATATTTTGCTCCTGTTGTGTAGCCTGCGGACGGGAAAATATATCAAACGGATCGAAATTAATAATTCTGCTTTCTATACCAACTGTTACAACCGATGGGGAAACTTTTTCAACTATATCTATTACTGCCGATTCTTCCGAAACTATTTTAACTTTTTCTAAAGAATTTACACCCTTTTTTTCAATAACTTTGGCTAGGTTGGGCAGATACGAAGAAACACTNTTCCATATCCCCAATGAGAATAAAAGTATTGCAACGATCAGAATTAATTTGCGCATGTGATTTTTATTTTATTAATTCCAAAACTGCTTTTTCAAGCTGTAGATCATGACTTGGATCCTTCTCATCTAATTTAATTTCTATATCCGGCGTCAATCCTTTGCCATTGACCCATGTGCCGTTTGGAGTCAGCCATTTCGCAACAGTTATATGAATGCCTGCTCCATTACCCAAATCTTGAGCCTGCTGAATTGTCCCTTTGCCAAAAGATGTTTCCCCGACAAGAATTGCCCTGTTTCTACCATTAGTCTTATTGTCTCTTAATGCTCCGCTCACAATCTCGCTNGCAGAAGCGCTTCCCTTATTTATAAGAACAGCGACTTGAGCATTAAGCATAAGGCCTTTTCGTTCAACAGAACGCGTAGTCCTTGTTCCCTGAGCGTTATCTTCTAAAACAACAGGAGTTCTTTCCGGAAGAAATTCAGACGCAATAAAAACCGCATCCGCAAGATATCCTCCGGGATTGTTTCTTAAATCCAGAACTAAACCCTTTATTGATTTGTCTGTCTGCATTTTAAGATTAATGTCATTGATAATAGCAAGCCAGTCATTGTTGGTGGAATCTCCGAATTGCGAAAGCCTGATATAAGCAACTTTTCCTTTTTGGTCTTTTGAAGCCTTAATTCCCTCAATGTTTTTTATATCTTTTACCCATCCCGTAACACTCTTTACTGTTATGATATCCCTTACTATTTTTACATCCAAAGGCTTTTCGGAATCTTTATGTAAAATTGACAGGACAACGCTTGTTCCTTTGGGTCCTCTAATCTTTTCAACCGTAGCGGGCAATGTCCAGTCAATTGTCGTCTCTCCATTTACTTTTAGTATCAAATCTCCTGCTTTTATTCCTGCTTTTTCCGCAGGTGAGCCTGCTAAAGGAGCGACTACAATAATTTGCTTGTTGCGGGTCCCGAGTTCCGCACCAATTCCGGAAAATTGCCCGGCCAATCCATCTTTAAAATTTGTATTTTGCACAGGAGGAAGATATACCGTGTAAGGATCTCCGAGACTCTGCGTCATGCCTGTTATTGCGCCGTTCAATATCTTCTCCGGATCAAATTTTGTTTTGTCGTAATAATTTGCTTCCAGCTTTTCCCAAACATTCCAAAAAAGAGAGAAGTCAATTGATGTTAGTTTGGCTGGAGCCTCTTTATTTGCAATAATAAGGGAAGGCTTATAATTTTTCCATGAGAGCCCTACATTGTTAACTCCTACGGAATATCCTATCAAACCCGAAACTATAGCAATTATAATAATCTGCAAGAATTTAAACTTAATTCCCATAAAGTTTGGAAGTTTTAACGGGCAACAAATGACATTAGAGCTAAGTGCCTTGAATGTTTTATGCTGAAAGTAACTTTTCTTTGGTGCTTCAAACAGAGTCCGTTTCTGAATCCCGGAGTAATCTTACCCCTTTCTGTTAAAAATTTCTGTAAAATACCTATATCCCAAAGAGAGGGTTCCTTTTTTTCGCTGCAAAAAAAACAAACCTTTGGAGCTGTAAATTTTCTCCTTGGCTTCTTAGTTGTTTTTTTATTCATAACATTAATTGTTAATTGTTAATTGTTAGAATGGTATATCATCAGGAACAACTTCATCGGTTGGCGGCACTGCAACTGTTTCCTCTTTTGTTTTTTTTACTTCCTTGCCCGCCGACTTGTCCGCCGAAGCACTTGCGGAGGCGGAAGCTTTAGCGGAGGATGGGTTTTTCTCCTCTGGCTCTTTTGCAGCTTCTCCAACTGGCTGTTCAGCCGGTACTGCTGTAGCCCCTGCTGTTCCCCTATTGCTGTCCAGTAAAATCATGTCCGAAATAACAATTTCAGTTCTGTTTCTCTGAGCGCCATCTTGTCCTGTCCAAGTTCTTGTTGCCAATCTTCCTTCAACAAAAACTTTTCTCCCCTTCACTAAAAATTGGCTGCATAATTCGGCTAACTTGTTCCAAGCAACTATATTGTGAAATTCTGCTTCGTCATGCTTCTCACCGCTATCTGTTTTCCAACTCCTGTTGGTAGCCAAACCAAAAGAACAAACAGCTGTACCATTCGGCGTATATCTTAACTCCGGATCTCTGGTCAAATTCCCGATCAATTGTACCCGATTTAAACTTCTCGCCATAAGTATTTACGATGTCATTTCTATCATTTCGTCCTTAGCACCAAATGTCTTAATATATTCTCATTCTCCAACAGCTTTTTTTCAAAATCCCGGGGCATTGTCTCCCCTTCCAATGTAAAATCAAAATAAAATCCATTTGCCTCTCTTTTTATTTTGTATGCCAATTGTTTAATGCCAACTTCATTTTCTTTGATAATCTTTAAGTCTTTAAGTAAGGATTTAACTCCTGTGATCAATTTTTTCCTCAAGGTATCCGTTAAGGATGTTTTTACAACCAATATTAACTCGTACGATCTCATTAAATTTAATTTTATCATATTGCAAACCTCAAAATCAATGCCTAATTTTATAAAAAGTTTGCTTTTGGTTTGGCTGTAAGTTATTATAATGGCATCTTTTTAGATGAAGGAACGAGATGTTGAAACTACCGAAAGACAATCCGCTGTTTTTTTATTGCCGGGCGGTCAGAGCGTTGGAAAACAAAATGGAAAAATAGGATATTACCTAGGCAATACAGAAAAACAACCTCAAATATTACCCTCTACCGAGACTTCACCTGTCGGAAAGGTCATCGCACAGCCAGTAGAACAAACAATTCCTGAACCAATAATTAGCCCTGAATCTGAATCAGCTCCTATTGCCCAAAGAGACATAACTGAACAAGTAATCTTTGAAATGCCACTTACTGATGAACCATTTAAAAAACCAGAAGAAATTCCGGAAATTACTGATAAAATTCCCGAAGAAACTGACCATGAAATAGATCCTGATCAATTAGACTTCAGCAACGAAGAGATACCTGCATTAGATACTTCATGGAAAGAAAATCAAGAATTTCCTTCTGCTCTTAATCTATATTTACGAGAAACTACGCATCACCCCCTTCTAACCGCAGCTCAGGAACAAGAACTTGGAATAAAAATCTCTGCTAAAAAANTCTCTTTAAGAAATCTGAAAAGAATACTTATCATGCTGCCNCTAGACATGCAGACTGAAATACAGGAAATTCTCTCCCAATCAAAAAACACATCTCTTCTGCAAGTACTTGATAATGATATTTCGAATAAATCAGCANCTATAAAGATGCAAGAAGATGAGCTGCANAAATTAATTATTCAGGATTCAACGGAAAACATAACGACAAGAATTGAAGAATTAAAAAAAGAGATTAAGGAGCATAAAGCTTTTCTTACGGAAGTGGCAGAGAACGACTTCTTCATGGAACATAAAATTGAACAATTCTTTGCTATTGAAGATGACCAAGAACAAGAAAAAGCTGTCTTGGACTTTACAAGACATCAACTCCTTGGGTTGATCCATGCAGGAAATGAAGCCCAAACATTATATGTGACCTCAAATCTTCGCCTTGTTGTTTCAATTGCCAGAAGATACGCTAGGTCCATCAATCAACTTTCCCTATTGGATCTTATTCAGGAAGGGAGTATAGGCTTAATGAAAGCAGTTGAAAGATGGGATTTCAGAAAAGGTTATAAATTCTCAACCTTTGCAACTTGGTGGATTAGACAAGCAATAAGACGAGCAATTGCGGATTCCGGCTCCACAATACGCCTGCCTATACACATACATGAAAGGCTTGGCCAATTACACAAACGCCAGTCTGATCTAATACAAGAGACAGGCAAAATGATCCCGCTTGAAGATATTATAATTCAAGAAGTTCCGCAAGAAGAGCAAGGTGCTTTGATACAAGCTCTCCGAGCACAACGAGTAAGCTCACTTAATCAACCTGTTGAAAATGATGAGGGTCCATCGAAAGAATTAGGAGATTTCATACCTGACCCTGAAGATTTAGAGGAAAAAGCAACAGATAACATATTAGGAAAAGCTCTAAGAGATGAATTGCGTCAAGCACTTGACCCCAGAGAAAGCGTAGTATTGTTTTTACGATTTGGACTTAATGGCACTACCCCACAAACCCTCGAGGAGATAGGACAAAAATATAATGTTACAAGAGAATGGATAAGACAAATTGAAAACAGAGCTTTAAAAAAGTTAAGCCGATCTCCGGAGATTATAAAACGATTTAAAGAAGATATAGTCGAAAAAAAACCGCAGTCTTCAGAAATTATTTTTCCGCCGGGTCTCAAAACCTAAACATTATTTTTTAGATAATCCATTCTTAATTCCTCCGGAAATCTTTCAATTGAGTAGCGGAGCATTGTGCGGGGCATTTTTTTATAATGTTTGT
>C687J35174_10010759_pt1 | contig 11323 bp, 10 predicted proteins | sample RifCSPhighO2_01_FD_35174 | JGI IMG/M metagenome (IMG submission 35174) | reverse complement strand
CCTTGCGATATATTTTTTGGGGGTCAAGATTTAAAAGTCGGTAACCCAAATCCATTTTGGCGATTTCCAAATTTTCGCTTCCGATATTCTCCATGGGCAAAGGATAACCGGTCAGAAATATATTCTCTTCTTTAACTCCGTAAAGTTTCAATCTTTCCACAACCCAGGAATTGGGAGCGAAATATTTTATTTTGCTTTGGGCCGGTTTTGGGGAAACCCAGGCCCTGGCAACATCGGCATCGCAGATAACGCAATAAATATCGCCCGGGTAATTAAAAACTTCGGCCATAAAAACCGGCGTGAAAAAAGCGCTGATAAAAGGCAGGCGATTTTTGCTTAATCTAGAAATCAGATTTTTGCCCCAGCCCCGTTTGATAAAAGCGAAGACCACTTTCAAAGTAAAATTTGATTTTGACAGATCCCTTTTCGGATAAAAGTTAAGAATTTTCTTTAATTTCTCAAGAATGCCAAAAACGGCGTTTCCGAGTAAGGGGAATTTTTTGAAATCAGAGACTGATTCGTAAAAATCCTTGGCTAATTTCCAAACATTCCTGTCGATATTGGAAATTCCTTCGTAATTATTAGCGCTGATGACTTTCCCTTCAAAAGCAAAATCTTTTAAAGGGTAAACCGTTCTCTGGTGCCCGTAGCCCATATCTACGGCTACTACCCAGGCCTTTTGGGGCCGATTAATTTCATTGGTCATTTTATTATTAATATTTACCATTATATAATGCAATGATGTGTCTGGCTACGCCGAGCAAAGTAATAAAAATAAAAAAAGACTGGGTTACCGTGAAAACGCCCCATCATTCCCATAAAGTTAATATTTGTCTTTTAAAAAACGTCAAAATCGGCGACTATCTCTTAATCCACGGCGAATTGGCTTTAAATAAAATACCCAAGTCCGAAGCCGAAAAAATCCTGAAACTGACTCAAAAATAAATATCTCTTTCCCCTTTTTCAATCCGCTCAAGACGCTCGCGAGTTTCTTTTTTAATTTTAAAATCAGGAATCCTTTTTAGGTATTGAGCGATAATCTTTGCTCCTGATTTCTTAACCGGCCCCGAAGCGTAATCTTCAAGATATTCTTTGAAGGTCAAAATAGCGTTCGGTCGGCAAAGATTTTGAATCAATCCCGGTTTGGCTAAATCCATAAATACCTTTCCCGTCCGCCCCTGACGATAGCAAGCGGTGCAAAAACTGGGCAGGAGATTTTGCTTGAGCGCGCTTTTTAACACTTGGCCAAGACTGCGATGGTCTTGGGGAAAAAACTGGGACAGTTCTTCGTCTTGCCCGTAACCGCCGGGCGAAGTCCTTGAGGCGGCCGAAGTTTGAGAAACGCCAATTTCAAACGCTTTCGCCCTCGTCTTGGGTTTTTCTCTGGTGGAAATTATCATGCCGGTGTAGGGAACGGCCATCCTTAAAATGGCGATAATTCTAAAAAGCTCGTTCTCGCTCACGGGACAAGGCGGCTTCTTCCAACCGGCCGAAGCTGTCGGTTGCCAGCGAGGAACAGAAAAAGTGTGAGGCCCGACTCCGAATTTTTTATCCAAATATTGAGCGTGAGCAACTAAGGCCAAAACCTCAAATTTGTAATCATATAAACCAAAAAGAACGCCCAAACCGACATCGTCAATGCCGGCTTTAAATGCCAGGCCGGGAGCCAGCAGCTGTCTTTGATAATCCGCTTTTGGGCCATTATGCAGTTTTTTATAAGTTTCTTGGTGATAGGTTTCCTGAAACAATTGATAAGTGCCGATGCCGGCCGCTTTTAGCTTGCGATAATTTTCCACGGTGGTCGCCGCAATATTGACGTTAACCCGCCTTATTTCTCCTTTGCCTGATTTGGTATTATAAATTGTTTTGATAACGTCAACCACGTAGTCAATCGGGTTGGAAACGGGGTCTTCGCCGAATTCAACCAGCAACCTTTTATGGCCCATATCTTCCAAGATTTTTACCTGTTCCCTGATTTCCTCCAACGTTAATTTTTTGCGGGGAGCCGGATTGCGGCGCTGAAAACCGCAATAATCGCAATCATTCACGCAGAAAGAAGAAATATAAATGGGGGCGAAAAAAACCAATCTTTCCCCGTAAATTTCTTTTTTGATCCGGCCGGCCGCTTTAAACATTTTTTCAATCAATTTCGGGTCTTCCGCGTTAAGTAAAAAGCCTATTTCTTTCAAATTCAATCCATTTTTTTTCAAAGCTTTTTTTAAAATTGTCAAAATCTGCCTTCGGGCGGGCTTTCGGGTTTTTTCTAAAACTGAAAATATCTTTTCTTCGTTAATGATTTTTTTGATATTGGCGGGCATGTGTTATTTGCTTTGAATTATGAAACTAAGCCGCGAATAGCGAATGAAAAGATTTTCTTCAACCCGCTCACGCTCCGATTTCATCGGAGCTGCGCTTCCGTTTGGGTTTCAGAAAAATCTTTTCATTCGCTATTCGCGAGATGGCCTTCCATAATTCAAAACAATCTAATCCTTCAATGATTTTTGCATTCTTTCCTCCAGCATTTTATAACTCTCCTCGTTTTTGAATAATCCATACTTTTCCCAAAGATTTTCTTTTCGGAAAAATTTGCGGTCGTAAATTTTATAAAGCGGCCGGTATTTGGCTGGCGTCAGGTTAAACATCAGAGAATTAGCTCCGGCCAAAAGGGCTTTCTTTCTGCCCGACTCGCCCGCTAAAGTTTCCAAAGCGGTAACCACCGGAATCTTTGTTTCTTTCATCAATAATCTCAAAACCGCGATCATTTTCAGGGTTAATTCAATTTTTTTAGAGCTGGAAAGCAAAAATCGAGAATTAGACAGCGGCGTATCGGCCGCCGGCGCATACGGCCCCAAGGAAGCCATATCGGCCCATTTTTTTGTCGTCAGGACATCATCAGCCAAGTCCTCAATGGTTTGACCGGCCAAGCCAACCAAAGAACCGGTGACGACGAAATAGCCCAATTTTTTCATAAATTTCAAATGCTTAAAGCGACTTTCAAAATTCTTGCCCCGAGGATGAAGTTTTTTAAACAGCCTGAAGTTGCTGGTTTCAAAACGAAAAAGCGCTCCCGAAGCTCCGGCTTGTTTCATTTTTTTATAGCATTGATAATCGCGCTCGCCCACGCTGACAAAAATAAAAACCCGGCACCGTTTTTTAATCTTTTTAATTATCTCGCAAAGCATCGCTGGGGTGTAAAAAGGGTCTTCTCCCGACTGGAGCACCAGCAATTTATAACCCTTTTTCCTGACTGCTTCTTCCGCTGTTTCCACTATCTCTTCGGGGGTCATCCGGTAGCGTTTAAAATTTTTATTTTCTTTTCTTAAACCGCAATACAAGCAATCATTGCGGCAATAATTTGAAAATTCGATTATCCCGTGAATGCAAATAAAATCCCGAAGATAAGTCTGGCGAATAAGATTAGCCTCGGAAAAAAGAGCCTTCTTTTCAAGGCCTTCAACATTCAATAGAAAAACGATTTCTTCTTTGGTTAGATTTCGGATTTTAGAAGTTTTAATAACATTTACAAAATCGCTACTTAATTTTGAGGTATCTATCGGCCGGCCGGTTTCTAATAATTCCTTAATCTGAACAGCATCGCCGGAAGAAATTTTTTTAATGGCTAAACCGGAAAGATGCAGTATCCAATCGCCAATTTTTAAATTAGGAATTAAAGCGGCATTGATTTCTTTATCAACGCCCCTGTCTTGAATAACAGCGATAGTTCCTTTTAATTTTCTAATCCGAGCCGGGATGGTTAAGCACATTTTAGTTTAGTGAACCGCGCAGGTAATGCAGGGATCGTAAGCCCGAATAAGCATTTCAATTAATTTTCTGGCTTCCGCCAAAGATATTTTAGGCGATTGGTCTAAAATCGCTTGGGCGCTTTTTTCCATGGAAGGCAGATTTTGAACCGTCGGGGTAATGATATTGATAAAAGTTATTTTCCCTTTATCGTTTAAATGGATTTCGTGATACAAGCCGCCCCGGGGCGCCTCCACTGCCCCGATGCCTTTAAGAGGCGGGTTGGCGGAAGGAACAGCAACAGTGGGGTCAAGTTTCTCCCGAAGCAAAATTCCGACTATTTCCTGGGCTTTTTTGTAAAAATGCAAAATTTCTATCGCCTGGGCCAAATTATTGTGAAAAGGATTGTTAAAATTCGTTGCCCGAAGATATTTTCGGCAAACCGGGTCTAAATAATCATGATGGGTGGCTAATCGAGCCAAAGCGCCGACCATTATCGCCTTTTCGTGATATCGGCCGAATTTAGCCGTAGAATCCAGTCTGACTTCCTCCTGAATATCATTTTTGTAATCCTCAATCGCGGAGTCGTCTTTTTGGCTGGAAATAATAATTTCTGATTCGTAACCGGGATAATTTTTTTTATCGGTCTGGCTGATAAATTCTAATTCAATATTGTATTGAGGATAATTAAGCTTGGCAAAAATTTTAGCGGCCGCTATCGCGTAATTGAGGTTTTTTTCTAATTTCCCCGATAATTCGGTTAGGGTTTTTTTAGCGGGAATTTTATGAAAACCGCCGATAGTCGTGGTTGTCGGCAGAACACTGCGGCCGGCCACCGCCAAAGAAATTTCATCGCCGATTCCTTTCAGGTTAATCGCGGTTTTGAAAATTTCCGGATTTTTTTTGGCCAATTCAATGCCGCTGTCTATCCCCAAATAATCCGGCGAAGCCAGGAAAAAAGCGTGCAGAACGTGGCTCTGGATTATCTGGCTGGCCATCATCAGTTTTCGCAATAAGATCGTGGTCTTGTTGGGGACAATGCCCAAAGCCGCCTCTGCCGCCTTAACCGAAGCCAAGTTATGGGCAATCGGGCAAACGCCGCAAATTCTTGAAGTTATCCACGGCGCTTCCTCGGCGGGCCGATTAACCAAAATTCCTTCAAACAATCTTTCGCCTTCCAAAATTCTTAATCGGGCTTTCTTATTGGCCCAATCAATATCTAAAGCGCCATGGCCTTCAATTTTAGCGATAAATTCATCGATGATCATATAATTTTGATTTATTATGAAACATTGAAAAATAATTTTCTATTTCTTCTTCGCTGGCGAATTTATTCAATATCGTCAAAAGAGCTCCGACGTTAGCGCCCTCTTTTATCCCGAAACAACCATAACAGGCACTGCCTCCTTTAAGACAAATGGCCCCGCAAGCGCCTTGGGCAATCGGCCCCAGGCAGGGTTTTTTCTCAAGCAACCGGCAGGGCAAATTAGCCAACTTGCATTCAAAGCAAACCGAATAATCTTTGTAATTTAATTTTTTGCCGTTTATTAAATCGCTGAAAATACGGGCCGCTTCATTCCCGCTTATCGGACAACCATGGATCAAAAAATCTATTTTCACGTAAGCGCTCAAGGGCAAAGCGTCAACGCCCCGGCCCTCGTATTCGGGTCCGTAAATTTTATTGTACCATTGCTGGCGTTCTTCTTTATCTAAAATTGCCGGGATGCCTCCGAGCGTCGCGCAAGTTCCCAAACCGACAAGCAGTCGGGATTTTTCTCTGATGATTTTTAATAAATCAATTTCCCCGGGTGTCAGCGGCGCGCCTTCAATTAAAGCGATGTCAAATTGTTCCCACTGGGCCTTTGCCTGACCGAGCCGCCAATTAACTATTTCCACTTTTTCCGAAAGAGCCAAAAGTTTTTCTTTAAGGCCAACCAATTCCACCTGACAGCCCTCGCAGTCGGTGAAATCAAAGAGTCCCAGCTTCAATTTTTTGTCATTAATCATAAGTTGTTGGTCGTTAGTCAAAATTCTTATCTATCTCATCGTAATTAAACACCGGGCCGTCTAAGCAAACATATTTTTCGCCGGTCGCGCAATGTTGGCACTTGCCGATGCCGCATTGCATTTTTCTTTCTTCGCTGATAAAAATGCGGCGATCGGTGATGCCAATTGATTTTAATATTTTTTCCATGGCGGCCACCATCGGTCCCGGGCCGCACATCACCGCCACCGTATCCAACGGATTAACTTTTATCTCTTTTATCAGTTCGGTGACAAAACCGACGCGGCCCCGCCAATCGGGCGTGGGAGCATCAACGGTCAAAAGAACCTTCACGGATTTCTGCCAGCGATCGGTCATGTCTTTAATTAAAATCTCGTCGGGATTAGTCGCTCCGTAAGCGAGATAAATCCGGCCGAAATCTTCTCGGTTTTTTATCAGATACTCCGTCAGACTGGCAATCGGCGGGATGCCGCAACCGCCGCTGACCATCAAAATATCTTTACCCTTAAAAAAATCCAAAGGAAAACCGTTGCCGTAAGGGCCGCGAACGGTAATTTCGTCGCCTTTCTTCAAAGAATGGAAAGCCGCGGAAACCGTGCCTCCCTTTCTAACCATCAAATCAAAGTATTGCTTTTGGTAAGGCGAGGAAGCGGGGCCGAAAGGCGCTTCTCCGTAACCCCACAAACCGGCTAAAACAAACTGACCGGGAACAAAGTTCAGGCGTTTTTTCAAACGTAGCAATTTCACGCTCGGCGAAAGAAATTCTATTTTTTCTATTTTAACCGGTTGGGGCTGATAAAGATTTTTCATAGTCTCTGATAATTTCCGACAAGACCTTTTCAATATCTATTTCAGCCGGGCAATATTTTTGACAGCGGCCGCAACCGACGCACTGGGAATTGTCGTATTCTTTGTAAGCCCGGACGAATTTATGGTAAAACCAATTAAAATATCGGTTTTTCAAAGCGGGCCGAAAATTCTTGCCTCCGGCTACCCGGCTGAAATTATTCAGAACGCAAGCGTCCCAATAGCGGCAGCGGTGGCTGGCCGAACCGTCAATTTCAATTTCATCTTCCATGGAAAAACAATGGCAAATGGGGCAAACATAAGCGCAGATGCCGCAACCCAAACAAATTTTTTCTAATTTTTCCCAAATCGGATGATTTTTAACCCTGGCCCAGGAAACCGCTTCCGCCAGCAATTCCGAATCTTGCGCCAATTCCCTTAAATTGCTTTTTTCTTCCGGATAAATCAAAATTTCGGGATTTTTTTCTTTTTTGAAAAATTTGTTCTTAACGATTTCCTGACCGGCTTTAGTCAAAGAAACAGCCCGATATTGACTTGGGTTTATTTTTTCCAAAATCAAATCGCCGGTAGCAACGGGCATGGTAATTGAATGTTCAACCACCCCGACAATCAAAGAATTTCGCCTTTTCCGGAGATAAAAATAATCTTCCCGGGGCTTGGTCATTATTTCGTCCAATTGACCGAGGGCTTCAATGTCAGCCAGGTCCAGTCCAAAAAGCAAAAGCTTTCTTTTTGGACTTGACCGAACAGACAATTTTTTTGTTTTGGAAAAAAAAGAAAATAATTTTTCCCGCGGCGCCAAAAAATAACCTTTGACCGACAAAGCCGTTTTATCTTTTTCGTAATCAACAACCAGATATTGACGCGAAAGGGCTTCTGTCAATTTAGGGATGTTTGATTTTTCTAAAACAACGGTCATGGATTAAAATTTTATGATTCCCGATTTTTAATCGCCGCTTTGATAAATTCCCGAAACAAAGGATGGGGATTTAACGGCCGGGATTTAAATTCAGGGTGAAACTGGGTGGCCGCGAAAAAGGGGTGAACGGATTGGGCCAATTCCATAATCTCCATCAAACGATTGTCGGGCGAAGAACCGGAAAAAATAATTCCTTTCCCTTCTAACTGGCCGACATAATCGGGATTAACTTCGTAACGGTGCCGATGGCGCTCGGAAATAGAACTTTTTCCGTAAGCCCGAAAAGCGAGAGTGCCTTTTTTAAGAACCGCTGGATAGGCGCCCAAACGCATGGTGGCCCCGTATTTTTTTTCCTTTAAATTTTTTTTCTGTTCCGGCAAAATATCAATCACGGGATAAGGAGTTTTCGGGTAAATTTCGGTGGAATTGGCTTCTTTAAAACCGACTATGGACCGGCTGAACTCCACTACCGCCAATTGCATGCCATAACATAAGCCCAAAAAAGGAATTTTGTTTTTCCGGCAATAACCGATAGCCGCGATTTTCCCCTCCGTGCCCCGCTGGCCGAAACCGCCGGGAACGATAATGCCGTCATAGCCAGAAAGCTGCTTCAATTGGTTCGGTTTATCGGCAAATTCCTCGGCTTCAATCCATTTGATAACCGGCTGACGCTTAAAATGAAAAGCGGCATGCTTGACGGCTTCAATCACGGAAATATAGGAATCAGTCAAAATAAATTTTCCGGTGGCGAAATATTTTCCAACAATGCCGATATTGACCGGCCGGGGGGTGTTTTTGATAGCCCGAATCAAACGCCGCCATTCGGCCATGTTGCTTTTCCTGGGCCGCATTTTTAATTTCTTCAAAATGCGGTCGCTTAAATTATCTTTTTCAAAATTCACCGGCACTTCGTAAATACTTTCAACGTCCGGAGCCGAAACAATATCTTCTTCCCGAAGACTGCAATTAAAAGCGATTTTCTCTTTGCGCTTTTTGTCCAAAGGAGTCGCCGCCCTGGCCAAAATAATATCCGGCTGAAGACCGGCGGAATTCAGGGTCTTAACCGCGTATTGAGTGGGCTTGGTTTTCAATTCGCTGTCAAGGTTCTGAAGCGGCAAAAAACTGACCAAAACCAAAAGAACGTCGTTGGGCTTTTTAATTTTCAGAATCCGCACCGCTTCCAAAAATAAAATATTCTGGTATTCGCCCACCGTGCCCCCGATTTCAACGATGACAATTTCGGCTTTATTATCAAGCCCGGCTTTTTTAATTTTCTCCAGGGCTTCAAGAGGAATATGAGGCACAACTTCAACGCAACGACCGCCGTATTCCAGATTTCTCTCTTTAGCTATAACCGCCTGGAAAATACTGCCGGCGGTCATGTAATTTAAACCCGGCAAGTCCTGGTTCAAAAATCTTTCATAATTGCCCAAGTCCTGGTCGCACTCGGTGCCGTCGTTTAAGACGAAAACCTCGCCATGCTCCGTCGGGTTCATTGTCCCGGCGTCAACGTTAAGATACGGATCAATTTTGATGGCTGTCACCCTAAAACCGCGGGACTGAAGAATTTTGGCGACAGAAGACACCGCCACGCCTTTGCCCACGCCGGACATTACCCCTCCGACTACAAAAATATATTTCATAAGTTTTTACGAAGTACGAATTTTTACGAATATACGAATTCGTATATTCGTATTGATTGGTATTTCGTAATATTTTTATATTAATTCTTTTATTGACTTTCGGCAATATAAAGGTCTATTCTAAATAAGAAATGAAAAAACTGATTTATCTTGACCATGCTGCTACCACGCCTTTATCCTTGGAAGTAAAGACGGCAATGGAACCTTTTTGGTCGGAAAATTTCGGCAATCCTTCAAGTATTTACCAATTAGGAATCAGGGCCAAGTCAGCCCTAAGCCAGGCCCGGCAAAAAATCGCCAAAATCCTGGGAGCTAAAGAAACAGAGATTATTTTTACCGCCGGCGGCACCGAAAGCGCCAATNTGGCTATTCTGGGACTAAGCCGGGCTATCCAAAAAACTCTTAAAAAGCCCGGCCATATTATCACCACCAAAATTGAACATCCCGCGGTTTTAAACGCGGTTTTGGCCCTCAAAAAAGAGGGATTTGCCATTTCCGTTCTGCCGGTTGATAAGCACGGGCTGGTTAGTTTGGAAAAAATTAAAAAAACCGTTAAACCGGAAACATTTTTGATTTCGGTGATGTACGCCAACAACGAAATCGGCACGATTGAACCGATTATTGAAATCGGCAAACTGCTTAAAAAAATTAACCAAAAAAGAAAAGCCGATGGTCTTTCCCGAATTTATTTCCATACCGACGCTTGCCAGGCCGCGGGTTATTTGGACATTAAAGTTGATAAATTAGGAGTTGACCTTTTGACCTTTAACGGTTCCAAAATTTACGGTCCGAAAGGAAGCGCTGTTTTGTATATTAGAAACGGGGTTTCCCTGAAGCCGCTGATTTTCGGCGGCGGCCAGGAAAATGGCCTCCGTTCCGGCACGGAAAATGTCCCGGCCTATATCGGCCTGGCTAAGGCCTTGGAGCTGGTTCAAAAAAATAAGAACGAGGAAATCCAACGCCTTAATAAATTATCTCAAAAATTGATTGACGGCATTTTGAAAAGCATTTCCAAAACCTTCCTCAACGGCCATCCTCAAAAAAGATTGCCAAATAACGTAAATATTACTATATTGGACATTGAAGGCGAAGCCCTGCTTTTATACTTAGACCATTACGGAATTTGCGCCTCCACCGGTTCCGCTTGTCATTCTCAAAACCTGCAACCCTCTCATGTCCTCCAAGCCATCGGCCTGCCGCGGGAAATTATCCATGGCAGTTTGCGGTTAACCCTGGGCCAAAAAACAACCAACAAAGACATTGACTACGTTTTAAAGGTTTTGCCCGACATCGTTAAAAAACTTCGGGAACTTTCACCTATTAACATCTCATTAAAAAATGGCTAAAAAATCAAAACAAAATTCTTCGGCAAAGCTCGGGACAAGGAAATCAGATATTTTAGGCCGGGGGCAGACTCCCTGGGTTTACAGTCAAACCGTCCGGGACCATTTTTTTTGCCCGAAAAATTTTATGAAACTGGAGGAAGAAAAAAAATTCAAATCCAACGCCCAAGGGATGGTGGGGAGCCCCGCCTGCGGCGACGTAATGCGTTTCTGGCTCTTTATTGACCCCAAAACCGAAAAAATAAAACAATGCCGCTGGAGGACTTTTGGGTGTGGGGCCGCTATTGGCTCCACTTCCATGCTTTCGGTAATGCTTACGGAAAAAGGCGGGATGAAACTGGAAAAGGCCCGAAAAATTAAACCCCAAGATATTATCAAAAGATTGGGCGGCTTGCCCGAAATCAAATACCATTGCTCGGTTCTCGGCGATAAGGCCTTGCGAAGCGCCATCAATGATTATTTCCGCGGAACTAATCAACTAAACCGCATCGTACCCGAGGAGGGCCGGATTATTGACCCGGACACCAAAACCACGGATAAAGACATTGAAATGGCGATTTTAGAGGGAGCGGATACTCTGGAAAAAGTCCAGGAAAGAACCAAAGTCGGCGTTGCCAACCCAAAAATCATACCCGAAGTGGAACAGCTAATCCGTTTTTATAAAGAAAAATATTCTATTTCTGACAGCGAGGGCAAAAATGGCTAGAGCGGCCGCCGAATTTTAAACGCTGGATTTTGGTTCCGCAGCGGGGGCAGGGCTCTCCGGTGCGGCGATAAACTTTAAGAAATTTCGCGAAATTGCCTTTTTCGCCGGACGGCCGGCGATAATCGGAAACGCTGGTGCCTTTGGATTTTATCGCTTTCT
>C687J35174_10010746_pt1 | contig 11335 bp, 12 predicted proteins | sample RifCSPhighO2_01_FD_35174 | JGI IMG/M metagenome (IMG submission 35174) | reverse complement strand
AGCCAATCAGCGGCAACGCCGTGCATCACCTCGTGGATGACGGCCGAGAACATAATGATCGCAATGACGAATACCGCATCGATGATTTCCATCGGGAGAGTATAACAAATGGGCCAAGTGTTTTGACCCGCCCCGCACGACATGCGATTCGGGCATGCTTTTTCTTTGACTTTCGCTTCAAAGCGCGATATCGTACCCCGACTTAGATATGGCACGGGAATGCAGCATAACGGGCAAGAAATCGCAGATGGGTGGCGGGTATTCCAACCGTGTCCGCGCGACCAAATTCAACCCGACAGGCAAGCGCCGCCGGCTCGTGAATCTACAGACGAAAACAGTCTTCCTCCCGGAACTTGGAAAAAAGGTCACGGTACGAGTCTCGGCCAAGGGCTTGAAGACAATGAAAAAGCGCGGAGCGTACCAAACGTTGAAGAAAGCGGGAATCGTTTAATCTATACAGGATACAAGATTGAACGCTGAAATGAGCGACCTTCATGGTCGCTCATTTCAGTTGTACCGTGTGGCCGTCCGAAACGAACGTGACCGTGCCAAGGGTGCAAGTGTCTAGCGTGGGGATGCCGAATTTTTCGAACGTCGCGATAGTTTCCGGCGAGGGATGACCATATGTGTTGTCACAGCCGCGCGAATACACCGCGAACTCCGGATCCACAAACCCGACAAAGAGCGGAGCGGATGATGTCTTCGAGCCGTGGTGTGCCGCTTTCAGCACATTTGACTTCAACGTGGTCGTGCCAAGCTGTACGAGATACGTTTCGACAGCAACTGTCGTGTCGCACGGCAACATGAATGCGGTCTCGCCATATACCAGCCGCGTGACCACGCATCCGACGTTTGTCTCGACATTCGGTACAGTTCGATCTGGAAATAATACTTCCAGGTATGCGCCACCGCCGAGTTCTACTCTCTGTCCGCGATTCGCAACAACTGCATGCGCACCTTCTTCGACAATACGGTGAGCAAAGGTCTCGGCACTCGCCGTCCTTCCGATCACGCTCGACGTAATAACGGTGTTGATGCCGTAGCGTGGGAGTATGTCGACGAGTCCACCGATGTGATCCTGATCCGGATGCGTACCGATGAGCGCATCTATGGTGCGGTCGTACCATGGCATTACACTGCTCAGTTGTCGTAAAACTGCAGTACCGGTGCCACCATCAATGAGCGTTTGGGTACCGGCGGGAGATTCGATAAAAATCGCGTCACCCTGTCCGACGTCGAGAAATGAAACGGTGAGTAAGCCACTGGAATCTTCGCGAACGACCGCATACCAGATAACCGCGCCGAGCAGAATGAGCACGAGCAGAACGACCCCGATAATGCGCGAACTTCGCCGCATGACCCAAATGATATACTGCCCGCATGGAATATGAGGCGAAGAAATTCAATATCCCTGCGCTCGATGGTATATCAGCGAAATCTATTGATGAGCATCTTGGACTCTACGGAGGCTATGTAAAGAACTTCAACACGATTTCGGCATTGCTTCCCGAATACGCCAAAGATTCTGAAAAGCATGCGCACGCACTTTCGGAACTTATCCGACGCCGCTCGTTCGAGTTTGGCGGGATGCGTTTGCACGAACTCTACTTTGCGCAATTCGAGGGCACTTCGACAGAGCTCAGTGTAAATGGCCCGCTGTATCAGGCTTTGGAGAAAGAATACAAAAAGGCGGAACACATAATTCCTTATATGAAAGCGATCGGCCAAATGCGCGGACCGGGATGGGCACTCCTCTATTATGATACGACGGCTAAACAATTCCTCGCCGGATTTAGCGGAGAACAACATCAGGGGCATTTCGCCACACTTCCCGTTATCCTCGCACTCGATGTGTGGGAACATGCGTATCTCTTGGACTACGGTGCACAAGGCAAGGGCAAGTACATTGACGCGTTCTTCAAGAACCTTAATTGGGGGGTTGTGGAGAAGAGATTTGCGCAACTGCAGGACTAGGCTATCCTTACTGTATTAGCACTCAATCTATCTATATGAATTACGAACGCTCCATCCTGATTTCCTTTTTAGGAAATTATTTAACGAACAACGTCATCGCCGCTATTGTGGCTCTCATCCCCATTAGCGCCACTGCCGCTGTCATCACACCGCAATACATCACCTATGTCGTCCTCGCGGCGGTATTGGTCGCGGTACTCACCTGGTGGGTCGGCGCACACGGGCTCACTGCTGGTGCCATATTCGGCGTCATTGGCTTCGCAGTCGCCCTTGTAACCGCATTCGTGACCGGGATCTCGGGCGTACTCACGCAGACCGGCTCGATCGCGCAAGCCGGAACGATTATCCCGGAATTTTGGCCGTTCCTCGCCAGCTGGTCTACGCTCGTCTTATTGGGCTACTGGGTCATCCCGGCCGCGATTGTCGGCTGGTTCATGGGCCGCGGCTCATCCAGCACAGCGATGTAATCTCGACTCGATACTTCAAAACAACCCCGGTATCCCCGGGGTTGTTTTGTATTTTGACAGACTTGCGATACACTCGCCGCAGTGTCGTAATCGCGATGCTGCCGCATACGGCGGCTTTTCCAACTGAGCAAGAGGATCTCATGATGCTTGTTGCGCTCCACTCCGGTACAACACCCGACCTCCATCCAGCGCACATCCGCGTACAACATATGCTCGAATACGCCGTCGTGCACGATCCACTCAGACATCGAGCGAAGCTACTTGAGGCGGCGCGCATGGTCTTCGACCGGCAGACGAACGAGGGCATGAAAGTGCCCAAAGATGCCCGCTCGGAGCTCATTGTCAAATTCAACGGAGCCAAATCAGCGCTTCGCGAGCGAGCCCCAAGGCGATTCGCAACACTGCACGCTGAAATCAACGCGGCGATCCGGTGCATCGAGGCGCAGAACAGCGAGGATGCCAAGACCGGCGAGATGCCGGACGAACCGGAAGCAGAGCAGGTTCCGCGCCCCCAGCCCGCCATGTTGGGCTGAGGGCAGCTGCTAGCCAGCGTAAGCCCCATTGGCATTGATCATTTCTCGACGGCCGGAAGCGATTCCGGCCGTTGTCCTTTTTCATATCGTATTGACATATACGAAATACCTGTGATATGGTCTCGCCACCAAGTCGATTGGACTTGGTGGCAACCATACTGAGGAAGGACACCAGATGAAGTTCGTTCTGACCGCACTCGCGTTCTCCACTCCGACGCTCGACGCCGCCCATGCCGTGAACCAGAAGGAAATCGGCAGTATCCAGTTCAGGAGCCTCACCGATCTGGAGTTCGCGGCCCGCCGCGTTCCGTGGATCGCGGCCCAGCACTGTCCGCTTTCGGCACGGCCGGCGCTGATTGCGTCGCTTCAGCACCTGTCGGACCGCGCGAACAAGTCCGATCTGGACCCGCAGTATGTCGGCTACACCGTTGGCACGATCACGACCAGCATCGCGCAGATCGAATCGCAGCCCGAGAAGATGCCGACCACCGCGACTGTCGACCGCCACGCCAAGACCGACCAGGCCGACGGGCAGCACATCGGCCTCAACGGCGGCAGGGCGCCGGCCGAGACCGTGATCGCGGCCGCCGAGCTCGCCAAGGTCGGCGACGAGGTCGAACAGCGGGCCTAACGGCTCGCCAGTAGCGTCAAGTTCGCGGAAGTTGCGTTAAGTTCATTGCGGCGGGAGTCATTAGCCGCCAGACGGCCGGACCAGTTCCGGCCGTTTTGCTTTTTGTATATACATATATCCACCAAAAAGAACCACGTATGCGAACACCATCCACCACGCACTGAATGCGGGGATGGTGACGGCTGCAAGCGGAAGCGCGGCGAGAAGTTTTGTTATCTTAATTATATACGCGAGCAGTACGTATGCAGGAAACGCGACCAGCGTTCCGAACGGGCCAAAGACAATTCCGCCGACAGCGGCAACAACCGAGAGTCCCATCGCCCACGGCACCACAATGAGCGTTAGCAGATTTGCAGGCAGTGCGACGATACTCAGCAAACCGTTCTGGAACAAGACGAGCGGTAATACGGCGAGCTGGGTGCCGAGCGTACTCGAAACTATTTCACGCAGTGCAAATCTTTCCGGTATCCACGAGAGCCACGAGGCAAATATCGGTGAGAAAAGTATAAGACCGAGTGTCGCAAGTACGCTCAACTCGAATCCGGGGTCGAACGCGAGAATGTATGGATTCCAGAGCACCATAACGAATGCGACGGCGCCAAGGGCGCGCAGTGCAATGTACATGCGTCCTGATATGCGCGCGTAGAGCGGCAGTATCGCCATAGCGCCGGCGCGTACGGCATTTGCTGATGCGCCGGCTATGAGCACAATGAATACGACGATGAATATGCTCACTATTAATTGCACAATGCGGCCCGCGCGAGAAAGGAACCGGCCGAGCAGATTCATCACGACCGTTATGTTGTAGCCGGAGAGCACAATGATGTGTACAAGGCCGACCGTGATGAACATGTCGATAAACTCTTTGCCAACGCTCCGCTTATCGCCCACCGTGATGCCACCGGCTAGCCCCGACTCAGGCTCGGGCAGTGCCGCATGCAAACCCTCCAAGTACTTTTGCTTTACCCATATCGCCGCAACTTTCAAAAAGTTCCCCCATGTCAAGATAACATCTTGACATGGGGCGATACATTCGAGCTCAGCAAACGAGAGCGTGTACAGAATCCCGTCTTTCGCGAGATACATCGGGTAATTGAATTGTCTCCCCAAACCCGTGTCGAAGCTTTCAGGCAACCCCAATTTCCCCTTCGCGCGGATACTGTCGCCGTATTTCACATCTGTATGCAACGGCGCAACGATAAGTACTCCACTATTTTTTACCTCGGCGTGCAGTCGCACATTACTCTCGCGCACATCCGGTTCATCTACCACGACACCTTCAATCGTCACGACCTTGCCGAGCTGTGCGCTGAGTTCGGAGTTGCCAACAAGTTTTGCCGCGTCCATGCGCAAAATTCCCGCACTACATGCAACACACGCGGTCGCAAGAGCGATAAGCACACCACGCCGCGCAGTATCAAAGTATGCAAATGCTGAGAAGACAACACCAAGCAAACATAAAAAGGCCGCGAATGGCCACGACATATCGACAAATGAGCGCGTAAAAACCCCAAAAAGTAGGCCCCCGACAGTAGCCCACAAAATCTGTGCGGACATGCCCCAAGCGTATCAAGAAAATAACCTATCGTGCCTCATCTATCGCTTCGTTGACGAGCGCATCCGCTTCCGCATTCTCTTCACGCGGCACATAGACGAATTTGTTATTCGGAAAATCTACCAGAAGCGCTCGCACCTTAGCGACTTGCGGTTTCAGTGTCGGTTCTTTAATTTTCCAATTGCCCGAAATCTGCTCAACACAGAGCTTACTGTCCATCCGTACTTCCAATTCGCGACCGGCGAGTCCGAGCCGCTTAGCTTCAGCAAGCGCGATGGCCACGGCCTCGTATTCAGCCCAATTGTTCGTCTGTTTTTCACCGAGGTACTGCTTTACCTCTGCTAACTTGGTCTCGCCGTCAAAGACTACGACGCCGGCGCCCGCGGGGCCCGGGTTGCCGCGCGCGCCTCCATCCGTATAAATAACCACTTTGGACATGGGATGAGATTACCACAGAGAGATGCCTGCCCCGTAGCTCATGCGGAGCATGAGTGTATCGGGGCTACGCGCTCGCCGAAGTGACTTCGCTCACACCGTGTTCCAATTGGCGGTACGCATGTACCATCGCGAGCATGGTTACGGGTATCGTCACCAAAAGCCCGATCAAAAGAAGCAGTGCGCCGATAATGTTGATACCGGCGGCGGCAAGCACCAAGCCCAAAAGGACCCATTTTTTACCATGCGTGATGCGACGGCTCTCTTTCATCGCTTCGATGGGTCCGCGCTTGCGATCTATGATTACGTACGTCGTGAACATGAGCATGAGCGCAAGGATGATGCCCGGGATGATGAGCAAGATAATGCCGATCACGACAACGATACCGATAAGAATACTGGCGGCGAGATAACTCCAGAAGGGCTCAGGGTGCCAGAGGTCTGAAAATGTTACGGAGTCCACGGAATCATGTGCCTTCAACAATACAGCAGTGAGTCCCATGCCGACTAGCGTACCGACCGCAATGCTCACAAGCATACCGACTGCCACCAAGAGGCCGCTGTCGTTGGTCGATTGTGTGACCATGTTCATAAGCCCGCTGACGAGGCTTGTAATGACAGTAACGCCCACAAAAAACCATGGTCGCTTTTTAAAGGTCTCCCATCCGAAACGAATAGACCCGCCCACAGTGAATGTATTCATACAAAAATGGTATCACGCTCATTTGAAAAATCCACACAATTCTTGGGGTAGATGCATTCTTACCTATTTTTCACGACCGTGAGATTTAGGTAAGTCTTTCAAGCGCACGGGAGAACATCGATGAGCCGTAAGACCAAGCCGCCGCGAAATGAGTCGCGTTCAACGGTGGCAAGCACTTGTACCTCTGCCCCCGGCGCGGGCATATGCGAAAAATCTTCCGCTCGTCTAAAAAAGTCGAAGGCACGACACCGTGTACCACTCGTGCGGCATTCGAGCTGGAGTTCCACGTGATTACTTTCTTTGCCGAATTTCCGGATTTCAGTGACGATAGTTTGCGCGATGCGGAAGACGGGTTTTGGATTCCCCAAACCGAACGGCGCAAGCATCTGGATATCTCGAAACAGTGGTTGCGATACTTCACGCAATGTTACCAGAGCGTCATGTTTGCCATCAGCATTGATGATTTCGGTGTGCTCCATCGCCGCCGCTACCGCCGACAATGTTTCGGAGAGCGTATGCACGTGTTCCGATAGAACGGTAAATCCCCCGGATGCCGCGTGACCCCCGTATTCCTCGAACACACCATCGGTCTTTGAGAAAAGGTCGACAACAGATATCGCGCCGTCTGAGCGGCACGAGCCCTTGATGCGACCGAGCGCATCGCGGCCCCAGATGCATACAACACCGCCACGCTCTTCCATAACAGAATTGGCGGCAAGGCCCAGGAGTGCGGGCTTCCATTCAGGATTCCCTACGACGACGACACTCTCGTCGGCGATGAAGCGATCTTTTACCTTACGCTTTGCTTCTCGCACCATAGCCGAGACAACACCTTTTCTGCTTGCATTCAATGCTTCGAGCTTGGCGGCCAATTGCTCGGCCTCGTCGGCGTCGTGTGTGGTCAAAAGCCTGAGCGCGAGATGCGGTTCGTCCATGCGTGAGGCAGCGTTGATTCGTGGCGCGATGGAAAATCCGATGTCGTCTTCCGTGAGCTCTGCTTTGCGCAGACGCAAGCGCGTACAGAGCGCATTGATGCCAGGACGCGGCGACTTGCGCAAGACTTGCAGGCCCCAATATGCGAGCGTACGGTTCTCGCCGATCAATGGGACCATATCGGCGACCGTCGCGATCGCGACAAGGTCCAGAAGCCACTTTTCCCACCCTTCCGCGATACCGTCGAACCGCTTGATGTTCTGCGCATGCCCACCGGCCAACACTGCTTGTACCAATTTGAACGCGACCGACGCGCCGCACAGGTGCGGGAATGGATATGGGGCGAGCTTCGGATTCAGCACGACGAGCGCGTCGGGCAATTCTCCTGGTATCTCATGGTGGTCGGTGACGATAACATCGATGCCTTTTCCTTTGGCAAACCGTACGCTTTCTATCGCTGTCGTTCCCACGTCGACCGTGATGATGAGTTTCACCCCGCGTTCCGCAAGCTGCTGTATCGCTTCGGTGTGGAATCCATATCCTTCTCTGTCGCGATGCGGTAAATAGACCTCGAAATTTTCGTATTCGAGTTTCTGAAAGAGGTCGCCGAGCAGTGCCGCACCGGGAATGCCATCGCAATCGAAATCCGCGTAGATGGCGATGCGCTCGTTCCGCTCCATCGCCAGCAAGACGCGCGCAACGGCGATGCCCATGCCGGCAAAAAGCTGTGCGGCATGAGTGTGAAGCATGTAATCGGGTGCTAAAAACTCCGCAATGGCATGCGGCTCGGTGATACCGCGTTTTACCAGCAGGGCTCGAACGAACTCGGATACTTCAGCGGGCATTCATTGGATTCTACCGTATACTAGCCGTATGAAGGATTGTATATTTTGCAAGATCGTTGCCGGGGAAATCCCGGCAAACAAAGTTTTCGAGAACGATGATTTCATGGCAATAGTCGATATTCATCCGCTTGCACCCGGGCAGCTCCAGGTAATCCCAAAAAAACACTATCGCTGGGTATGGGACGTGCCGAACATTGGTCCGTATTTTGAGGTCGTTCAAACGCTTGCAAAAGCACTACAGCGCGCCTTTGGGATCGATCGAATACAGTCCAAAGTGGTCGGTGAAGACGTGCCGCATGCACATGTGTGGCTTTTTCCTGATCCCGTACTGGTCCGCGGAGACAAGAGTGATTTTGTTGGCAATGCGGAGAAAATCCACGCCGCATTGGGGCAGAATTAGCCGAAGTCGGACTTCGACAACTTATCCACATTGCTTACGACCGTGAGCAAAGTGGATAAGTTCTACCGAAGCAAAACCTTGATAAGCGAGATCTATTTTCTTCCTACCGACATATGCCGCTGTAGATGAATTCCGCGCCTGCTGCACTCATAACGCAGCGATTGGAGTACGTCGTCGGTCCCGGAGAAGCCATCATGCATGCTGGTATCGAATGGCGGCATGCCGGCTCTGGTGGTTGGCCGCAGACCGGATTGTATTCCATGGTGCAGTACGCGGTCGTGCCGACTTGTACCGAGGCGGTTGCCTTTGCTTCCTTGCCCGACTCGTCACGTACGATGATACGCACCGTGTACGAACCGGCATTCGAATACGAGTGCGTGAACGAGGTCGTTTGCTGGATGGACGTGGTCGGAGGGAATGAACTCATCGCCGTATCGCGGACGGCCCACTCATCACCCCATTGCACCGAATACGTCAGACGGCCATTTTCAGGATCCGTCGCTTTTATTTCCCATGTGCCAACTTCGTTCAGGTTGAGCGAGGTCGGACCGGAGAAACCTGAGATCGAAGGCGGGCGATTGCTGTTGTCGTTGCGGCATACGCCTTCGTGTACGAAGGTTGCGTTGTCAGCATCCATCATGCACCTATTGCTGTATGTTTGCTGGATAGGGTCGCATGGCGCTGTGATGCACACGATAGGTTTCGAACCGCAGACTGGTCTGTATTCTTTCATACATCCGACATTTGCGCCGACATAGATTTGCACTTTGCCGACGACTTCCCGACTGATCGGTGCCATACACTCAACGAGCTTCGCGCACGGGTTCCACGTCTTTATTAGTGTTGCGGTATACGTACCATCCTGGGTGTAGGTGTGGGTATTTGTTCCTGATCTCCAGTTCATCACCGGTTCGCTGGAGCCATCGCCGAAATCAACCAAGAAGCTTTCAGTGGGGCTACCGCTGATCTTCGTGTAGAACGTAACAGCAAGGGGTGCTTGGCCGCGCTGGGGCGTGGCCGAGAAGCGCGAGGAACTCGGATTTTTGCACCACTCATTGATGATGGAGCGTGTACGCGGACCGAAATTGCCCCAACCGATCTTCGTGTCAGCCTTGGCGACGACACTGTTCTCCACCTGCCACTTACCGAGCGCCGCACGTGTGGCGGTGCCGAAATACCCAGTCGCCTCAGCATTAAGGAGTCCTTCTTCTTTCAAAAATTCCTGCAATCGTTTCACTTCATCCCCGCTCTGTCCGGCGACAAGCGCGCGCAACACCGGTATCTTACATATGCGTCGGTGTTCCATCATTGACACACCTTCGTTGGCATCATTGGAATCCGCTTTTTGCGGGTCGTTAACTTTTTGCATGTCCTTGAGCTGAATTCGAAGCTCAGAGACTTTTCCGAGCAATTCTTTTATCTGAGACTGTATCTCATCGAACGTGAGCGCCGAGGTAGCGAGTGGTGCCAAACATGCCGTGGCGATAATCAAACCTGCAATAAGCTTTTTATTCATATGTATGATTAAGACGTATAAAGTGCGTACAGTATGACGTGCGTGGCAGAAGCCCTTCATGTATATGGGGACATCTACGCGTATTCTGACGCTTGGGCGGGCGAAAACTTTCACCTGCCTTTCACGTGTTGATAATCACTGCAATTATGCTTAAGTAGCATAAGTGTAATGAGTAACGAAAACGCGTCAATCGCCCCGCACCAAAGCGAAGCTTGGTGCGGGGTAAAGCCCTACCCGTCCTTTTCATTTCAATGCCTCTATGGCCGGCAAAGTGCCCTTAGCCAGAAATTCGAGCATCGCGCCGCCGCCGGTGGAAAGAAATCCGAGCTCGTCCATATTGACGCCGGAAATCTGCAACGCGGCGATGGTGTCGCCTCCACCGATCACTTTTTTTGCATCGCTTTTTGCGATCAATTCCGCAATGGCGTGTGTCCATGACACGTAACCATCTTCAAAAAGCCCCGAGGGGCCGTTCCAAATGATAAATTTGGCCGATTGAATGTAGGGCGCAAATACGGCAACGGTGTCCGGGCCGATATCAACGATTTTGTCACCTTCACCGACTTCGCTCGGCGCCTTGGTAAACGCCTGTTTATCCTCACGCTCGGCAACCACGTCTATTGGTGTGAGTAGATTCGGATGTGCGACGACCGTGGCGTCGGGCGCGTGTTCCGAGACTCGCGAGCGGCCCACGGGGAAACCCTGCGCCTTCAAGACATCGTTCGCTATCGCGCCAACGACTGCGACGTGATCATAGATCTCAAGGAATGACCGGATAATTGGATCCTTGGTCTCGAACTTGGCACCACCGATTATTGCGAGCGCCGGATGCGGCGGCTGGAGCGCCTGGGAAAGATTTTTTATTTCATCACACAGCAACAACCCCGCGAATGATGGCAGGAGCGCGGGCACTCCGATCATGGACGCATGCGGACGATGCGAATTTGAGAATGCGTCGTTCACATATATATCGCCCAGAGCCGCGAGTGAGCGAGTGAAGTCGGGGTCGTTGGCTTTCTCAAGGTCGTACTGCTGGCGGAGATTCTCCAGCAGTACGACTTCCCCGTCTTTCATCGCGTCGAGTGCTGTGTGCGCGGCGTGGCCGAAGAGATCCGGCACGTAAAATGCTGGCACGAATTTTGCGAGCGCTCGTGCGACGGGCGCATTCGTTTCCGAGGGATCTCGGCCGATGTGCGAGATGATAATAACTTTCGCACTATGTTCTGACAGAAATTTGATCGTTGGAATTGCGCGCGATATCCGGAACATATCGGCCACTTCTCCGTTGTGGTCGAGTGGTACGTCGAGCCCGGTACGCAGGAGAACCCGCTTGCCTTTTAGTT
>C687J35174_10010745_pt1 | contig 11335 bp, 13 predicted proteins | sample RifCSPhighO2_01_FD_35174 | JGI IMG/M metagenome (IMG submission 35174) | reverse complement strand
AATCGTTTTTGGGTATGATAGTATAGCTATTAACGATCTTTTACAAGACGATGATTTTGAGATAAAAAGCGAGAGTACAGGTATTAATATTGGTGCTATTTTAGAAAAAAGAGAGAGAAAGTAATAAAAACAGCTCTGGATATGAAAAAAGATTTTAAAAAATGGCACGGACAAAAAACAGAAATTCATAATAATAAAATACGGCCATTTTTCCATGAGCGTGAAATATGGTTTTCTTCTCTTGGTGAAAATATCGGATTCGAACAAGATGGGAGTGGCGAAAATTTCCTGCGACCAATACTTATTTTAAAGAAATTTAACAACGAAGTTATTTGGACATTGCCATTAACGCGCACGGATAAAATAGGAAAGTATTATTTTCGTATTTCATTAGTTACTGATGATGGTAAAACTGATAATTCTCTAAGCGTTGTTATTCTTTCTCAACTCCGCTTGGTCGACGCAAAACGCTTACAGTATAAGATGGGAACCATCAAAGAAAATGAGTTTATAAAAATAAAAGAAGCACTCGTAGCGCTTCTAAAATAGTTACTCCCGCTTTCGCGGGAGAGGGCCGAAGCCATTTGTAGTTTAAGTATAGCAAATTTAAAATGAATGTCAATAGGTCGTAAAAAAACAGCTCTGGAGTTGGAGGTGTCTTCATGTCTGGGACATAAGTAAAGGCTTATCTGAGGAATAATCGAGCCGGAGCAAGATTACCCGGAAACTGAGATAAACCCATATAAAACCTCCAACTCCAGAGCTGTTTTTATTAAAAGTGTATTATATCAGCTTATAATTTTAATGTCAATAGTTACAACGAAAAATCCAGACAATGAAGATAAAGTCTTAGATTCTGCCTTAAGGCCAAAAACTTGGCTAGATTATGTTGGTCAAGATAAAATTAAGGAAAATATAAGAATAATTTTAACAGCAGCCAAGCAAAGAGGCCACTCTCCTGACCATTTATTGCTTTATGGAAGCTCTGGTTTGGGCAAAACTACACTGGCGCACTTGGTAGCTATAGAAATGGGAAAACAAATTAGAGTAACTTCTGGCCCCGCCATTGAAAGAGCTGGTGACTTAGCAGCAATTTTAACCAATTTATCAGAAGGAGATGTTTTATTTATAGACGAAATTCATAGGATAAACAAAACTATAGAAGAGTATATATACCCTGCTATGGAGGATTATAAGCTAAACCTTATTTTAGGAAAAGGGCCAATGGCAAGAACAATGGAATTAAAATTGCCGAAATTCACTTTAATTGGCGCCACAACAAGACCAGGATTATTATCTTCACCATTAAGAAGTCGTTTTGGTGCCACTTTTCAGCTTAATTTTTATCAACAAGATAATATTGAAAAAATAGTTGAAAGGTCAGCCCAAATTTTAGGATTACAAATAGAGCCAGAAGCTATTAAAACAATTGCCAAGCGTTCGCGCTTTACGCCAAGGGTTGCAAACCGCCTTTTAAAAAGAGTAAGGGACTTTGCACAAGTGCAAGGAGATGGGTTGGTCACAAAAGATATAACCGACCATGCCCTGCATTTTTTAGAAATTGATGAAATAGGCCTTGAACACGGAGATAAAAGGATATTAATGGCAATTATAGAAAAGTTTGAAGGAGGGCCAGTTGGTTTACAGGCGTTAGCCGCGGCCAGTTTTGAAGAAGAAGACACTATTTTAGATATTTATGAGCCCTATTTAATGCAATGTGGTTTTATTGAAAGAACTCCCAAAGGCAGAGTCGCCTCCAAGCTCGCCTATGAACATTTAGGCATAAAACAAAAGAACAAACAAAACCACCTTATTTAAATAAGGTGGTTTTTTGAAATACAGGAGTTAGCAACACTTGCACATTCCAGATTTTTCCGCCCACTTCATAAGACCTGCTAAAATCACAATAACTGGCCAAGCAATATTTACAAAACCAGGAGTTAAAGTGCCCAATGCCCCCAAAAGAAAAGTTAAACCAAATAAAACAACTAATAATGGCGTAACTTTGTGATGAGGGCACCCGCACATATTTTTCATATTATCCATAATGGTTAAATAATTAATTATTAATTTTATTAACTATGGACCTTTAGTATATTATACTTTATTTAAACTAAAGGTAAAAGCATAAAAAAAGCCCCTCGATGTCTTGCTTTGCGAAATTTGGCAAAGCGAGATAAAGAGGGGTTTTAGGATTTATAAAATCCTATTGAAGAAAACTATTCGATGTGCGGATATCAAGGAGCTTTTTCGCTCCTTCGAGCGTAGCGTCCGCAACAAACGGCGAACTGCCCGTTTCTTGGACATATTTGTCCAAAAGCTCCTCGTAAGACGTGGGCGGAGGGAAGTTTCCCTTCAGCCACATCTCATTCGAAACCTTCAAGGCGTTCATTTGCGCGAATCGCTTAAACGCCCCTGTGGTCTCAAAAGGATCTTGGCGCTTCTTTTTGCCTCCAAATAAACTTCTCAAGAACTTCATCATTGAGACTTCTCCGTATTTTTGACTCACCTTCTATTTCGGACCACCCGAAATATAGGGCTTGCCAATTTTGTGTACTGTATTAATAATAGCATATAATAACAACCTTGTCAATAGTTGGAAATATCTTTAAAAAATATATAATAATAATATGAAAAAGATTTTCTTTTTGATTATTATTTTTCTATTTTTAACTAGCTTTGTAAAGGCACAAACAATAGAACAACCCAATGTTGTAATCAATGAAATTAGCTGGATGGGCACAACTGTTTCGGCAAACGACGAATGGATAGAATTAAAAAATAATACAAACCAAAACATAAACCTTGATGGTTGGACATTACGGGCGGCAGATGGCGTTCCTGAAATTAAGTTAATTGGCATAATTTCGGCTAATAGTTTTTATCTAATAGAAAGAACAAACGACGACACTGTTTTAAATGTTACATCTGATTTAATTTATAAAGGAGCTTTAGGTAATAATGGCGAAGACTTGTGGTTATATGATGGTAATAATAATTTGATTGATGAAGTTAATGGAACCGAAAAATGGTTTGCTGGCGATAATATCACAAAACAAACAATGGAAAAATCTTCTACTGGCTGGCAAACAAGCCAAAATGTTGGGGGCACGCCAAAATTTCAAAACAGCATAGGTGCAATAAAAAAAGTCTTAGCTCCTGGCTTAAAAAATGACTTGCCTAAAATTGAAAAATCTGATAGTAGTAATGAAGTTGATATGAGTTTGGCGGCTATTAGTCAAACAGAAAAAAATATAAATCCTTGGTTTTTGTTTATAGTATCTTTGTTTATAACCATACTTTCTGCAATAATTATTTTATTTATTAAGTTTAAACTAAATGTCAGGACATAGTCATTTTAAAACAATTAAAGCGCAAAAAGAGGTTGCCGACGCAAAAAAGGGTAAAATCTTTTCTAAAATAGGCAGATTAATTACTGTTGCTGTAAAAGAAGCAGGAGGCGACCCTATAACTAACTCTAAGTTACGGCTTGTAATAGACCAGGCAAAAAAATTTAATATGCCTAAAGAAAATATAGAAAGGTCTATTAAAAAGGGCACTGGAGAATTAGTTGGAGAAAAATTAGAAGAGGTTTCTTTTGAGGGATTTGGGCCTGGGGGTATTGCTCTTATTATTGAGGGTATTACAGATAATAAAAATAGAACTTTGGGCGAAATAAAAACTATATTAAACCAAAATAATGGTAAGTTAGCTGGAGAAGGAGCAGTAAGATGGATGTTTGACAGAAAAGGAGTAGTTATAGTAAGTTGTGAAGCAAAAATGAAAGAAGAGTTAGAACTTTTAGCAATAGAAATGGGGGCTGAAGATGTTTTTTGGCATGATAATTTACTTGATATATATACAAAACCAGAAGATTTAGAAAACATAAAAAAGAGTTTTGAAGAAAAACAAATAAAAATAGACTCTGTTTCTTTAGATTGGACTGCAAAAGAAGAAGTTGTGGTTTCTGATAAAGAAAAACAAGCTTCTCAAAAACTTTTTGAAGCATTAGATGAAAGCGACGATATTAATGATATTTATTCAAACCTAAAAAATTAAATGATAATTTTGGGAATAGACCCAGGCACTGCAATAACAGGATATGGTATTTTAAAAAAACAAAGAGATCAAAATGAAAAATTTAAAGTTCTTGATTTTGGGTGTATTATTACAGAACAAACCCTACTAGCAGGAGAAAGATTAAAAAAAATACATAAAGAAATTTTAAAGTTAATCGATAAATATAAGCCCGATATTATAGCTGTTGAAAGTCTTTTCTTTTTTAAAAATTTAAAAACCGTAATGCCAGTAAGCCAGGCGAAGGGGGTAATCTTATTGGCCGCTGCTCAAAAAAAAATTCAAACTTGTGAATTTACTCCCCTTCAGGTAAAAATGACTATTGTTGGATATGGAAGAGCAGAAAAGAAACAAGTTCAAAAAATGACAAAAGAAATTCTTGATTTAAGCAAATTTGACCTTAAAAAAAATAACCGTAAAAAAGATGACGCCTTTGATGCGCTTGGTATTGCAATGTGCGCTGGCTTGAAAGATTTGCGCTATTAGATAAACTGTGGAAAAGAGGCATTGACAATAGTTTGTTAAAAAATATAATGGGAACAAGGGTTAATTAACAAAACTTATTTTTTAAAATAAACCCATGATTATGAGTTTGTTTTTAAAAAATAAGCTACAAAATACAAAATATGGAAGATGAATTTTTAAATAGGATTCTAAACCAAGAAGATGATTTCGATGACAATACATTTAATAATGACGAAGACGATGATGAATTATTAGATGATGATGACGAAAAAGAAGAAGCCGATGATGATGAAGAAAAATCAAATGATGACGAAATGGAAACAGAATAAAAAATATAAAATTACTAACCCCGTTAAAATAAAACATAAAACGGGGTTTTTGTTTTAATTTGAAAAACATAATACAAAATGTTTAAAAAATTATCTAAAAAATTTACAAATAAAAAAAATAAGAAAGAAATAGAAATCTTTTTTATGGTTGCAAAGTACTTACTTTATTTATTTTTAACTGGATGCGTTTTTATTATATTTTTATTTTTTTATTATACTTATGACCTGCCAAGGCCAGAAAAATTCACCGAAAGCCCTTTTATACAATCAACTAAAATTTACGACAGAACTGGCACGATACTTTTATATGATATTTACGATAACGAAAAAAGAGAAATTATTGCTTTTGATAAAATATCCAATAATTTAAAAAATACCATACTTGTTTCTGAAGATGCCAGATTTTATGAGCATAGTGGCATAGATTTTGAAAGCATAGTAAGAGCAATTTTGGTTGATTTAAGGTTGCAATCTGTGAGCCAGGGAGCATCAACAATAACCCAACAACTTATTCGTTCTGTTTACCTAACAAGGCAAAAAACTATTGGCAGAAAAATAAGGGAAGTTGTTTTAAGTTTAGAAATAGAAAAAAGGTATTCAAAAGATCAGATTTTTGAGTGGTACTTAAACCAAATTCCTTTAGGAGGAAGTATTTATGGCGTTGAGGCGGCTAGCCAATCATATTTTAAAAAATCCTCATCTGACCTTTCTTTAGCTGAATCTGCCACATTAACGGCAATGATAAAAGCTCCGGGTTATTATTCTCCATATGGGCCAAATAAAAACAAACTTTTACAAGAAAAAGATTATGTTTTAGGAAGAATGGAAAAGCTAAATTATATTACAAAAGACCAATTCAATGAGGCAAAGCAAGAAAAAATAGTTTTTGCCGAAAATATAACTTCTATCAAAGCCCCACATTTTGTGATGTATGTTAGAAAATATTTAGAAAATAAATATGGAGAGGATTTTCTTAAAGAAAAAGGATTAAAGGTTTACACAACTTTAAATTGGGAATTGCAAGATTACGCTGAACAAACAATTAAAGAGGCCGATAAAACAAATAAAACATTTAACGCGCACAATGCGGCTTTGGTTGTTATAGACCCCAAAACAGGAGAGCTTTTGTCGTTGATTGGGTCTAAGGATTATTTTGAAGAATCTTATCCAGAAGGTTGTGATGAAACTCCTCAAGGCCTTTGCTTATTCACCCCAAAATTTGATGTAGCCACAATGGGCTTAAGGCAACCAGGATCGTCTTTTAAGCCATTTGTTTACGCTACAGCGTTTAAAAAAGGCTATACCCCAGAAACAGTGCTTTGGGATGTAAAAACTGAATTTAACCCGCATTGTAGCCCCGATGCGAATCAATCTAAAGATGCATATGGATTGGATTGTTACCATCCTCAAAACTACGACGGCGGATATAGAGGAAAGGTTACTTTGCGCCAATCATTGGCTGGTTCATTAAATTTGCCATCGGTAAAGGCATTATATTTATCGGGTATAAAAGATAGTATTGATACAGCTCGTGATTTTGGAATTACAACTTTAAATGAGCCAGACCGTTATGGGTTATCTTTAGTATTAGGTGGAGGCGAAGTAACATTATTAGAAATGACTTCTGCTTATGGCGTATTTGCCACAGAAGGATTAAAAGCTCCGCTTGTTAGTATTTTAAGAATTGAAGACAATGAAGGGAAAATTATAGAACAAAATAAAAAACAATCCACAAAAGTTTTAGACACTCAAATAGCAAGGCAAATAAATAGTATTTTATCTGATAATGCTGCCAGAGCTCCTATTTTTGGAACAAATAATGCTCTAAATTTTGATGGCTATCAAGTTGCCGCAAAAACTGGAACTACGCAGTATTTTAATGATGCATGGACAATAGGATATACTCCATTTACAACAGTTGGAGTTTGGATTGGTAATAACGATAATTCATCAACTGACAAAAAAACTGGCATTGGATTAGCGGCTCCAATTTGGCGAAAAATTACACAAAAATTATTAGATACTTACCCTGTAGAAAATTTTACTGCGCCCAATTTAGAAGTAAGCGCAAACCCTATTTTATCTGGCCAAATTGACCCTAACGACACTCACAGTATTTTATATTATATAAATAAAGAAAATCCGCTTGGCCCTCCTCCTCAAAACCCCACAGATGATATTCAGTATCTTTTTTGGGAAATTGGCATTAAGAATTGGTTGACTTTATAGGCATCACCACATAAATATAACTTACATCTCCCACTGGTTTTAATACGCATGGCCCTTCTTTTTCACTTAAATCGAATACAACTTCAGAGCTTTTAATTTTTAACAGCCCATCTGTTAAAAATTTATAATTGAAAGAGGCCTCTATTTGGTCGCCCTCTATTTTTGCTGGTATGCTTGATTTATTTTCTCCAATACTTGGGTCTTTGGCAAATATTTCAACTTCTTGATTTGTGGTATTTATATTAAATTTTATTTCATTAATTTTACCAGAAAATAAAGATGCTGTTTTAATTTGATTTAAAAATTCATCTCTTTTTAAAATAATGCGTGTTTTAAATTTTTTAGGAATAATATCTTGGTAATTAGGATATTCTCCTTCTATTAACCTAGATGTAATTTGAACCAAAGGGTGGGGCATTTCTTTCATTGGAAATTCAAATAATATTTGATTAGGAGAAAAATATATTTTTAATATTCCTTCTTTTTCTTCTAAAATATTAATTATTTCTCTTGCTGGTTTTTGAGGAAGAATAAAGGAATAATCTTTTTTGACTGGCTTTTCTAACGAAATGCTTTTTTCAGCCAACCTAAAACTATCTGTGGCTACTATTTTTATTAAATTTTTAGAAAAAACAAAATAAATACCCGATATTTCTGGCCTTGTTTGAGAAGGTGAAGAAATATCTACTATTTGAGAAAGGCCTTGGCAAAACTTTTTATTATCAACTTCTAAAAATTCGGCATCTTTAAACTCTGGAATAATTGGAAACTCTTCTGAGTTATACCCTTGAATTTGAGTTTTAAAATTTTTACATTCAACTTCTATATTTTGGCCTTTTGCTTCTATAAGTATTTTTTCATCTGGTAAAGAAGAAATAAAACTTGATAGTAATTTAACTGGAATAACTGCTTTGCCTTTTTTAATAATTTTAGTCAAAATCCACATTTTTATAGCTGTTTCTAGGTCTGTAGAACTTAAACTTAAAAAATTATCTTCTGCATTTATTAAAACATTGTCTAAAATTGGCAAAGATAAGTTTTTACCAACTATTTTTTCCACAATATTCAACCCGGTTTTTAAATTATCTTTAAGGATTTCAATCTTCATAATAATTAATTTAATATATTTATTTTATTTATTGTTATTATTAGTGTTTTTAATTTTAATGTTTTCCCAAAAATAATTTACTATTATTTACTCTTATATTTTTTTAAAAAATAACTGTGTAAATCCTGTGGTTAATATAGTGTAACAAAAAGTGTAGTATTTGTTTGTAATTTTTTACTGAAAAATATCACACTATTTAAACATATGTTATCCACTATATATTCCCTGTTTTATTAACTCTAATTCTTCTGTTAATTTATTATTTTCTTCACTTTCTTGGAGAATTTTTTTATAAGCATAAATAGCTGTTGTGTGGTCTTTGCCTCCAAATTTTCTAGCAATAGCTGGAAAAGAATACTTTAATTCTTTTCTTAGTAAAAACATTGCTATTTGGCGCGGTTTTACTATTTCTTTTCGTCTTGTGGGGTTAAAAATACTCTTTTCTTCTAAATTATAAAATTTAGAAACTGTTTCAATAATTTTTTTATAATTTGCCACATCAAAAGGAGAAAAAATAAACCCTTTTAATAGTTTTTTTGATGTTTCAAGGTTGGGAATATTATTGTTTGTTTTAAAATAAATTAAAAGCCTATTTAGCGCCCCTTCTAATTCTCTGACATTTTTTTTCACATTCGCGGCAATATACTCTAAAATATCGTCTGATAGGTCTATATTTTTTTCTTGGAGCTTTATTTTTAAAATAACTAATCTTGTTTCATAATCTGGCAAACTAACATCTGCAATCATCCCTCCTTCAAACCTAGACTTTAATCTTTCTTCTAGTTCTGGGATAGCGTTAGGTGGTCTATCGGAAGAAAGAATTATTTGTTTATTTTTTTCGTAAAGAGAATTAAATACATGAAAAAACTCTTCTTGGCTTTTAGCTTTTCCTGCTAAAAATTGAATGTCATCAATAATTAAAACATCAATTGAGTATAAACTTGATTTAAGGTTTTCAATGCTCTGATTTCTTATAGCAGAAATAATACCAGATACAAATTTTTCTGAAGAAATATACCTAACCTTTTTCTTTTTTACACCATCGGCTATTTTGTTTCCAATAGCTTGAATTAAATGTGTTTTACCCAATCCCACTCCTCCATAAATAAATAAAGGGTTATATGCAAACCCAGAATTATCTGAAACCGCTAGCGCTGCTGCATGGGCTAATTCATTAAAAGAGCCCACCACAAAATTATCAAAAGTATAGCGTGGGTTTAAATTGGTTTCTTTATTAGTTTTAAACTCATCAAACTTTAATTGTTCAGTTTCAATTGCATTTCTTTCTGGTAAGTTTTTTAAAGTGGACGACTTTTGAGTTTGTGGTTTTATTACAAAGGTCAGGTCTTTTATTTTGTCGTCTATATCGTGTAATGTTTTTAAAATTAGTTTATTGTATTTATTGCTTAGCCATTCTTTAGAAAAAGCATTGGGCACCGAAATAGTTACCATTTCATTTTCTCTAGCAATAATTTCGGTGTTTTGAAACCATGTGGCGAAGTTAGCCTTAGATATGTGAAATTGCATTTGGGCTAAAACTGATTGCCAGAGTTCTATATTATCCATAAATATATTAAAACTAAAAATTTAAACTTATAATAATCTATTTTTTATTTTATTTTAATCTTTGTCAAATTAAAACAAATTACTCACATATGTTATTAAGCTGTGGATAACTTGTGTAAGATGTTAAAAGTGTTTGACTGGGGTCACTTTTTATACTATACTAACACATTATACTAATTAAATAATAAAAGACAAATAAAAAAACAAATATGAGTACTACATATAAGCCAAAAAAGAAAAAAAGAAGAAGAACACACGGTTTTTTAAAGAGAAAACAAACAAAAACAGGTAGAAAAGTTGTAAAAAATAGGAGGAAAAAGGGCAGAAAAAGACTCACAGTTAAAAAGTAAATAAAAAGCTCAATAATATGTTGCCCAAAATTAATAAGTTAAAGAAAGAGAGAGATTTCGGAGAACTTTTTAAAAAAGGGAGGAGTTTTAAAAATAACTTCTTAATACTAAAAATAATTCAAAATAACTCACAAGAAAATCATTTTGGTTTTATTATCAGTAAAAAAGTTTCTAAAAAGGCAGTTTTAAGAAATAAAATTAAGAGGAGATTAGCAAGTATTGTACGACAAAATATAAAAGATATTAAAAAGGGAGTAAATGTAGCTCTAATTGCCTTACCTGGTTTAGAAAAAAAGAATTTTTTAGAAACAAAAGAAATTTTAAATGGTCTTCTTAAAAAAGCCAGTTTAATTTAAAGAATAATATAGATGTTTGAATTTTTAATAAACTTTTTTAATATTACTCTATATCACCCCTTATTTAATTCACTGGTTTTGCTTTATAATTATTTACCAGGACACGACTTTGGATTGGCTATTATACTTTTAACCATAATAATTAGAATAATACTTTATCCAGTTTCAGTAAAAGCCCTCAAATCCCAAAAAACTCTACAAGCCCTACAGCCTAAAATTCAAGAAATTCAAAATAAATACAAAAATAATAAAGAACAGTTAGCCAAAGAAACACTAAGTCTTTACCGCCAAGAAAAAATTAATCCTTTTTCGGGTTTATTTTTAGCGCTCGTGCAATTACCAATCTTAATTGCCCTTTACACTGTTTTTTGGAAAGGGTTAAACCCATCTGAACTTACTAATTTATATAGTTTTGTTTCAAATCCAGGGCAAATAAACGCCATTTTTTTAGGAATAATAGATTTATCTAAGGCAAACTTTATTCTTGCTATTTTGGCTGGAATTCTTCAATTTTTCCAAACAAAAATGTTAATACCAAAAAGCGAACCAGGAACAGCTAAAGCTTCAGATATGGCGCAAATAATGCAAAAACAAATGGTATACTTTTTCCCATTTTTAACAGTTTTTATTCTTATGAGCTTGCCATCGGCTATTGGCCTTTATTGGATAGTCAGCGGAATTTTTTCAATAATACAACAATATTTCATTCTTAAAAAAATTACCACAACATGATAGACCAAAACGACCTTGAAATAATTGAAAATACCACAAAAGAATTTTTTGAAAAAATAACAATTATACCCTCGTTGGTTAGGGCGTCTAAAACTGCTGAACAAATTAATGATGTTGTTGATT
>C687J35174_10010742_pt1 | contig 11335 bp, 13 predicted proteins | sample RifCSPhighO2_01_FD_35174 | JGI IMG/M metagenome (IMG submission 35174) | reverse complement strand
CATTTCATAAAAACTTACGGCTTTGAAGGCCTGCACGGCAGGGCGGCGCCTGTTGCCACGGGAATCAAATTAGCTAACAACGGCCTCAAGGTCATAGTCGTCGGCGGTGACGGCGACGGTTATGGAATAGGCGCAGGGCACTTGCTTCATACCATGAGAAGGAATCTTGACATAACGTATCTTGTCCAGAACAACGCGGTATACGGCCTTACAAAAGGCCAGTATTCGCCAACCAGCAAGAAGGGATTCAAGTCGCCTTCAACGCCGGCCGGCAGCCTTGAAAATGAAGTGAATCCGATGCTCTTTGGCCTTGCGATGGGCGCAACTTACGTTGCAAGAGGGTATGCCTACGAAGTCAAGCACCTGCAAAAGCTGATAGTTGATGGCATCCGCCATAAAGGCTTTTCCATCATAGACATATTCCAGCCGTGCTCCACATANAATAAAATCCAGACCATATCATGGTACAAGCAGAACCTCGTGAAAATGGAAGACATAGGCCACGACCCNTCAGATTTTGCAGAGGCAATNAAAAAAGCTACCATGACGGAAAAATTGCCGATCGGCCTGTTCTACAAGGACGAGAAACCGACGTACGAGGACGGCATACCGCAGATAAGCGCAATGCCGCTGGTGAAGCAGGACATAAATAATATTGATATAAAACCTTTGCTGGATAAATTCAAGTGATAGCATGGCAAAAAACTATGACGTCATAGTCGTGGGTGGAGGCCCGGGCGGCAGCACCTGCGCCGCGCTTCTTGGCAGGGCCGGCAAGAGCGTGGTGCTTCTTGAAAAGGCGCATTTTCCTAGGGACAAGACCTGCGGCGACGCCATATCCGGCTCATTGCGCGTCCAGAAGAGCATGAACATAATAGAAAAGATGAAGGAAGCGCCCCATGCCGAAATAACCGGCGTGGAGTTTTCTTCGCCCGAAGGCGTGATGCTTGACATACCTTTCGGAAACCCGGGATTCTGCTGCAGGAGATACGTTTATGATAACCTTGTTTTTCAGGAAGCCCTGAACAGCGCGGACGTCATTCAGGACTTTGAGGTCACGGCGCTTCTGCGGGAAGGCGAGAAGGTCATTGGCATTAAAGGCAAGCACAAGGACGGCGAAGAGGAAGAAATAACCGCCAAGCTGGTAGTGGGCGCTGACGGCGCTTATTCCGTTGTTGCCCAGCAGACCGGATGCCTTGATCTTGACGAGCGCCACACCATAACCGCGGTAAGGGCTTATTACAAGGGCGTGAAAAACCTGCGCGGCATGATAGAATTGCATTTCGTAAACGAAATACTGCCCGGATACTTCTGGATATTCCCCGTTGAAGACGGCCTTGCCAACGTTGGAGTCGGCATGGTGGACAGCTTCATGAAAAAGAAGAAGCAGAATATGCCAAGCGCCATGATGAAGATAATAAAGGAGAACCCTGTTTTCAAGGAGCGCTTTGAAGGCGCTGTGATGCAGCTAGGTTCCTTAAAAGGCTGGCGCCTGCCTGTAGGCTCCAAGCGAAGGAAGATGCATGGCGACGGCTTCATGCTCGTGGGCGATGCTGCCGCGCTCATAGACCCGTTCACAGGCGAAGGCATAGCCAACTCCATGGCTTCAGGCGAGATAGCGGCGAACTGGGCGGTCAAGGCTCTGGACGCCAATGATGTTTCTGCCGGTTTTCTGAAAGGATATGAAGACGCCGTCTGGGCGGAACTTGGAGCAAAGATGAAGACGTCATACAGGCTCCAGAAGATAGGCAACATCAAGTTCCTCACAAACATGATAATAAAGAAGGCCGCAAGAAGCGAGCAGATAAGGAACAGCCTCAAAAGCATGGTGGAAGACGTGGAGAACAGGAACAACATCGTGAACCCGGTTTTCTATCTGAAGCTGCTGCTGGCTTAGAGGAGGCTTAGTGATTGTTTCAGCGCTTGAATATGCGAGGCCTTAAAATACGAATGGGCGGGTAAGGGAAGACAATATAGAAGAAATAAAGAAAAAACTCAGAACTTACGAAGAGAAAGATATAGAATATAACGAACCTCGTTTTACAGTAAACATGATTTATAGGGATGGCGACCAGAAAGATGTTGTCAACAACCTGTTAAATCCGGATAATAATGACTTATAGAAAGTGGCAAAGTCTTATCAAGAAGAGAGGCAAAAACAATGAAAAAAAGAACTGATTACGACAAAGAAAATGACACGCTCTTCCTGCACAAAGGCTTTGAAGACGGGGAAAAATTCAAGGCAAATATAGATTTAGGCGAGTTAATTTTGGATGTTTCTACGAAAGAAAGGGTGGTTGGCATACAAATATTCAGCGCTTCGTATTTCTTCAAAGAATTTGATATAGAAAAAAGTATATTAGAAAATATAAGCGATGCCACCTTTAAAGTGAGAATGACGCCTCATGGCGTAATAATAGGGTTTGTTATAAAAGCCACCACAATCAAAAATGAAATACCGGCTAAAATAGTAGTCCCCCTGACTGCCAGATACTGATTTTATAGGCAGATAAAACAATTTTGCGTATCTGTACTCATTGAGCATAATCGAAACGTCTTTTAAATTTGACATACCGGAAGAAGCGAATAAATATGTTGGCATTAATAAGAAACTATATCCTAAACGGGAGTTTGAAGTTGTAAAGAATGATAGACCCTAATATTGCACAGCATAGAACTGAAGTAATTACGAGATTTATAAATTTAGAAACTATGATAAATTCTATAATATGCAATTACTACATGCATAAATTAGATAAAAATTTTATACTTGATATACTTTATGACGAAAACTTTACTTTTTCATTAAGAAGGAATATACTATTTAAAATATTGAAAAGATTAAAAATAAGTGGTAAGGAATTAGAACCTCTATATAGACTCAATACTATTCGCAATTATTTCGCCCATGTAAATCAGCATATAATAGATATATCTGGCAAAGCAAGAATACCAGACCCCAAAGACAGCGAAAAAGGAGTTAATTTTGAAGAGTTATATAAAGAATATGTCGAAAAAGATAAAGTTGTATGCAAGCATCTCTATGAAATAATACAAAATATGAAAATTGACGGTCTTGACGTAACAACCGTAAAATCACCCGATATGAAAAATAGAGATAAATGACTCGTGTATGGAAAAGAATACAGCATAGTTTAATTTAAATATGTTGATTAACAGACATAGTGTATGTCAGTTGACAGACATATTGAGGAAATAGCGTTTACCGCGCCTACAAAAGAGGAGATCTTCGGCCGAAGCAATATCAGCGAGATTGAGCTTGGGCTGCTGCAGATGCAGATTCTTTGGATATTGAAGAGGCAGAGCACCCATGGCTACGAGATAATGAAGATGCTTTCAGAGCTGAAGAACGTAAAGATAACGCAGGGAACGCTTTATCCGACCATGCAGCGGCTTGAAGGCCTTGGTTACGTGAAAAGGCGCGAGGACGATAGAAAAATCATGTACGACATTACAGCCGATGGCAAGAAGACGCTGGACAACGCATGCGCGTCGTTCACGCGCACGTTCTTCGGCATATTCCACGATTACGTCTGCGGCAAGTGCGTGACCCGNGACCTCGTGAGCATAGGTGAGAAGAAATGAGCGAGCTTGTAATAGACAACCTTCACGCCGAAATAGGCGGCAAGGAAATATTGAAGGGCGTTTCGTTGCGGATAAAGAGCAACGAGATCCACGCCATAATGGGGCCAAACGGCGCAGGGAAGAGCACGCTTTCATACGTGATAATGGGGCACCCGAAGTATGCGGTGACAAAAGGCGACATAAGGCTGGACGGGGAGAGCATCCTTGCGCTCTCGCCTGACAAGCGCGCCAAGAAGGGGCTGTTCATGTCGTTCCAGTATCCGGCGGAAGTGCCGGGAGTAAGCATAGGGAGCTTCCTTAGAAGCGCTTACAATGCCGTGTCAGGCAAGGAGATGCCGGTTTTGGAGTTCCAGAAGCTTGTGAAGGAGAAAATTGAGATGCTTGGAATAAAGCCGGATTTCATAAAACGGGGCCTGAACGAGGGCTTTTCAGGCGGCGAAAAGAAGAAGTGCGAGATTTTGCAGTTGNCAGTGCTAAGCCCAAAGATGGCCATTCTTGACGAAACGGATTCAGGACTGGANGTGGATGCACTCCGCGTTGTCTCGGACGGCATAAACAAGATAAAGGTNTCGACCGGCATGGGAGTGATGCTCATAACGCATTACAACAGGATACTCAAGCAGGTGAAGCCGGATTTCGTCCACATAATGACAGACGGAAAGATAGTACAGTCGGGGCAAGGCGCACTTGCCGCGGAAGTGGAAGACCGCGGATATGCTTCTATGGGATAAAATCATGGCCGAAGTTTCAAAAGAAATTCTTGAGATAAAGGAAGGCTACGAGCAGAAGTACGGCTTTAGCGCCCCGGAAAACTACTCCTTCAGGGCGAAAAGAGGCCTAAGCGAAGAAATAGTAAGGCAAATATCTGCAATAAAAGGCGAGCCGGAGTGGATGACGGACTTCCGGCTGAAGGCGCTGAAGATATTTTTTTCTAGGCCCATGCCGGCATGGGGGGCGGACCTTTCTACAATAGATTTCGATAATATATTCTACTATATCAGGCCTACCGAAAAACAGGGCAAGACATGGGACGACATGCCCCCGGAAATAAAGAACACATTTGACCGATTGGGCATACCCGAAGCCGAGCAGAAATTCCTAGGCGGCGTTGGCGCTCAATACGAAAGCGAGTCCGTGTATCATCATATCAGGAAAGACCTTGAGCAGCAGGGCGTGATATTTCTTGACATGGATTCCGGCCTTCGCGAATGCCCGGAGATCGTGAAGAAGCATTTCGGCAAGATAATACCGGCAGCAGACAACAAATTCGCAGCCCTCAACAGCGCTGTGTGGTCCGGCGGCTCCTTCGTTTACGTTCCCGAAGGCGTGAAAGTAGCCACGCCGCTTCAGGCATACTTTCGCATAAACGCCAAGAACATGGGCCAGTTTGAGAGAACTCTCATAATCACAGAACCCAATTCTTCGGCACATTATACCGAGGGTTGCACTGCCCCGTCATATTCGACGGATTCGTTGCATGCCGCAGTAGTTGAGATTGTTGCAAAGGAGAATTCAAAGCTGCGCTACACAACGATACAGAACTGGTCCAATAACGTCTATAATCTTGTAACGAAAAGGGCTCACGCTCATCGCAACGCAGTCGTGGAGTGGATTGACGGGAATTTGGGATGCCTTGTCGAGGATACGAAAGTTTTCACAAACAATGACATAAAAGAAATAAAAGACGTTAAGGAAGGAGACTTTGTATATTCCCTTGACCCCGACTTCAAAATAACAAGACAAAAAGTCTTGGCCCGAAAGGAAAATCCGGAAATGCCTGTATATAAGCTAAGAACTATGAACCATCGGGAAGTTATAGCCACGGCCAATCATCCGTTTCTTGTGATGTCAAAACATGGAAACCTATTAGAAATGAGATGGAAAAAACTTGATGAAATAGAAACTAATGACCTTATTGGATTATCGGGCATTATGCCAGACACCGGTAAGCCTATGCAAATAGAATTCAACGAAAAGAAAGGGAAGAAGCCTATAATGTATCCAAAACAGACGGACGATGAATTTATGTGGCTTCTTGGATTCTATGTGGGTGATGGATATACAGATNATTCTCGGCTTTACTTTGCNGTGCCAGAAAATGACAAATCAAACGTCAAAGTAAAGTCAATATTGAAAGAAACATTTGGCGCGGATTTCGAGCAAAAAGGCGTTGTGATTAGAACGAACTCCGTAGATCTTGTGGCATTTTTCAAATTCATGGGCATGACTGGAAACGCAAAAACAAAAAGGGTGCCGAAGTGGATAAATAAATTACCGGAAAGCCAAAAAAATGCATTTATACAGGGTTATATAGATGCCGATGGACACACCAGAAAAGGGCATAAAAATGTTTCGATAACAAGCGTCAACAAAGAGTTGCTGGAGGATATCAAGATATTAGCTATGTCCTGCGGCATGAATCCCATGAAGATAAGCAAATGGTCAAGAAGAGAGAGAAAACCACTTGGCATAGAAGAAAAATTGTATGAACATTATTTCCTATATTTTAGCGATAACCACATGACGCAGCCGGTATACTTCTCCAAGCTCCAATCTATAGAGCCATCTGGAAATAGGATAACCTATGATATAGAAGTTGATGGGACTCATAATTTCATAGCTAATGGAATAATAGTGCACAACAGCAAGATCACGATGAAATATCCGTCCGTTTATTTGCTTGGCGAAGGTTCGCAGGCGAACATAGTGTCCGTGGCATATGCCGGCAAAGGCCAGCATCAGGATGCCGGAGGCAAGGCGATACACATGGCAAAGAACACGTCTTCAACTATACTTTCAAAATCCATAAGCCGCGACGGCGGCAAGACAACGTATCGCGGCCTCCTCAAGGTGGCAAAAGGCGCGACCGGCGTAAAATCCAACGTCAGGTGCGATGCCCTTATATTGGACAACAAGTCCGCTTCAGACACCGTGCCTTACATGGACGTTGCCGAGAAGAANGTCAGCATAACCCACGAGGCGACCGTTGGCAAGATAAGCGAGGAGCAATTGTTCTATCTGATGGCTCGTGGCCTTGCAGAAAGCGAGGCGATGGGGCTTGTCGTAAGGGGATTCATAGAGCCTTTCACAAGGGAACTGCCGATGGAATACGCTGTTGAGCTCAACCGTCTCGTGCAGATGGAAATGACAGGGGCAGTCGGGTGATTGGATGTTCACTTTGGTAGAATCAGCAAGGATCGCCGCAAGCGAGCCCCAATGGGCGGCATTGTCAAGAAAAGAGGCGGCCAAGGCGTTCCTTTCCTGCGTTGCGCCTTCTGAAAGGGAGGAAGCGTGGAGATATACTGCCATAGACGGCTTTGACTTCGCCGGTTTACGCTCCTCCAAAGCCGCTATAAAGTTCTCCAGCCCGTTCGTGGCCCGAATGGAGGATGTCATAAAGGAAAAACAAAAAATGCTTGGGGCGATGTTAAGCGGCAGTAAGGCCGTGCCTGACAAGCTTGATTTTCTCAACAGATCGTTCTGGACTTCCGGCTATCTTGTTGTTGTGCCAGACAATATCAACGCAGGAACGATTGAGATAGGCATTGAATCCGGCATAACAAGGAACGCCATAATGATGGGCGCCAATTCTTCTGCAGAAATAATAGAGCACGTGGCCGGCGGCCGCGGTCTGAACTCAAATTTTACCGAGGTACACGCCCCGGCGGACGCGAAAGTTACCGTTTACTCCGTCCACGACGTAGCGGATGCTGTAAGCGAATTTTCATACAAGCGCGCATACATAGGCAGGAATTCCGCGGTAAACTGGAACGTCGGGCAGTTCGGAGGCTTGCTTAGCCGCATAAAAGTAGACAACTTCTTTCTTGGCGAAGGCGCGCATTCAAATACCGTCTGTGTGTTCTCCGGCACAGGAAAGCAGCACATGGACCTGTCCACCAACGCGTTCCACAGCGTGCCGAATACTTCCAACAATATAATAGTCAGAGGGGCGCTAAAGGACGGCGCTTCCGAGGTCTACCGAGGCATGATAAAGATAGAAAAAACCGCTCCCGGAACGTCGTCGTATCTTTCGGATCATGCGATAATGCTGGGTGAGAATGCCGTTGCAAACAGCATACCGAGCCTGATGATAGACAATAGCGAGGTGCAATGCTCCCACTCGGCGTCAACCGGTCAGGTGGACGAGGAAAAGATGCTATATCTTATGAGCAGGGGCCTTTCCAGGGAGCAATCTGAAGCCATGATAGTTGAAGGGTTCTATGCGCCGATAATAAACGCAATACCTTCCCCTGCAATCAGGGAAAAAATGATGGGCATGATAAGGAAGAGGCTGTTATGATGAACGTTGAAAAAATCAAGTCCGATTTTCCCATCCTTTCCCGCAAGGTGAACGGACGCGGGCTTGTCTATCTTGACAGTGCAGCAACTTCCCAGAAGCCAATGCAAGTCATAGGTGCCATATCCGATTATTATGAGAACCATAACGCTAACGTCCACCGCGGAGTCCACAAGCTAAGCGAAGAGGCAACCGAAGCGTACGAAGGCTCGCGAAAGAAGATCGCGGCTTTTGTAAGCGCAAAGCCGGATGAAATGATATTCACAAGGAATGCCACCGAAGGCATAAACCTTGTGGCGCAGTGCCTTGGCTTTGTCAAAGGCGACGAGATAGTCTCCTCAGTCATGGAGCATCATTCCAATATAGTGCCATGGCAGATGCTGAAGGATAGGGGCGTAATTACCAAATTTGTCGACATAAGCGATAATGGAACTTTAAAAATGGATGATTATCAAAAACTTGTAACAAAGAAGACTAAGCTTGTAACAGTTACTCATGCTTCCAATGTTCTTGGCACGATTAACGATGTAAAAAAAATAGCGAAAATCGCGCACGACAATGGCGCTCTTTTGTTGTCGGATGCCGCGCAAAGCGTGCCGCATATGCCGGTGGATATCAAAGGCATAGGCGCGGATTTCCTTGTATTTTCCGGCCACAAGATGCTTGGCCCGACTGGCATAGGATGCCTTTACGGGAGGCGCGACCTTCTGGACGGAATGCCGCCTTTCATGGGCGGAGGTGACATGATAAAGGACGTCAGTCTTGAAGGCACGATATACAATGGCGTGCCTTATAAGTTTGAAGCCGGAACTCCGGACATAGCCGGCGCCATAGGTCTTGGCGCAGCAGTGGATTATCTTGGCAAAATAGGAATGAAAAACGTGCGCGGGCATGAAAAGAAATTGGCGAAACGCGCGTTAAAGGAGCTGCAAATTGTGGAAACTTACGGCCGTGCGCCTGAAAGAGGCGGCGTTGTGGCTTTCAACGTAAAAGGCCTGCATTCGCACGACGTTGCCAGCATGCTGGACGAGAACGGCATAGCCGTGCGCTCCGGTCATCACTGCGCCCAGCCGTTGATGAAGCGCTTGGAAATAGTTTCCGCGGTGCGGGCAAGCTTCTACGTCTATAACGATGAAGAAGACATAGAGAAGCTTTCGGCTTCGCTAAAAGACATAATGAACGTCTTAAAAAGAAACAAGGCAAAATAAATGGGACTTGAACCTCCGGTGGCAATACCGATGTACATAATCCTCGCGCTGATGAGCGGCGTGAATATTGAGCTGTTGTGGCTCGGAGTCGCTGCCGTCGTGGACATACTGCACATGGCTATATGAAGGGGATACTATGAGCAAACCTATACCGCTTATGATACCGTTCTATTTTATACTGGTAGTCTTCACGCCTATAGACTTCAGCATAGCCGGCCTTGTGATAGCCGTATTCGCGGAGATACTGCATTTCATCTGGTGAAAACGTGTACGACATGTATCAGGAAAACATACTTGAGCATTACAGGAAGCCGAGGAACTTTGGTTCGTTGGCGAAGCCGGACATGGAAGCGGAAGACTACAACCCCCTTTGTGGCGACAAGATAGGCATGGGGATAAAAATAAAGGACGGCAAGATAGAGGAAATAATGTTCTCCGGCGAGGGATGCGCCATATCCCAGGCGTCGGCGTCGATGCTTACTGAAGCGGTCAAGGGCAAGCCAGCCGAAGAAGCTGCGCGATTCTCAAAAGAAGACATGCTTGGACTGCTTGGCATACCCGTTTCAGCGTCCAGATTGAAGTGTGCCCTTCTCGGGCTGAAGGTCTTCAAGCTGGTTTTATATGGTTTTATGGGAAAATCTCTAAGCGGCAACGAGTATTTGGGGTAAAATAATGGCATTTGTAAAAGTGGCAAAGAAAAAGGAAATACCGGAAGGCGAGACAAAGTCCGTGACCGTGAACGGCAGCGAGATAATGCTTGCCAACGTTGCAGGAAATATATTTGCAATCAACGACATATGCAGCCACAGGCAGTGCAACCTTTCGGGCGGCTTCATGGACGGGTATGAAATAACATGTCCCTGCCACATGGCGCGTTTTGACGTGAGAGACGGCAAAGTCAAGGCCCCGCCGGCAACCGTGGGCGTAAAGGCGTATATTGTCAAAATAGAAGGCGAGGACATTTTCGTGGACGCTTAAAATCATTCAAGCCGATACGGGCTATGCATTTCCGGTATGTTATTGCGATGTATTCTTTCCCATCGTTTTCTCCAATCTTCTAAACTATCCCAGTTGTTTGGGCCTCCGCCTAATTCATATTCATACGGATGTTTTGAAGCATCCAAGATTTCATCAGAAGGCATTATAATAGAGCCGTTCTGCAGGGATAAATGCGCATTGTTCTTCTCCTATCTTCAGGCACGAAATCGGAGAGCCTGTATACCATATGCCCGTCCGCGGCGGTTAGAGCCGGATTCATGGCATCATAAAAACCAAGAAGTGCCAACGAAAAGAATCGTTCATCGCTGATTTCGCCTCTCCCTTTCATTTTCGCAAGTTCAAGAAGATAGTTTTCCGGTTCTTTTCCTTGGGCCATAAAATCACGCTGCAATAACGGCAGACTTTCCGTTCCCGAACATGAATACCATCAATCCTGCAAACACCACGAAGCTTCCAAGCAGTTCGGCGCCGGTCATAACTTCTCCAAGCAGGAAGAACGAATATGTGCCTATAACGAGGGGATCCAGCGCCCTTATCAGCGCGATTTTTGAAAGGCCTATAAGTTCCATTGCCCTATATCGCAGGTATGCGCTAAGGAAAGCTCCGGACAGTCCGGCGATGAATAAAAGCGCTACCGTAGCAGGAGACGGCATGTAAAAGTTTCCGGTGGCGGCCACCACGAGAAGCACCGAAAGGAACAGAAAAAGCGTTCTTAACGCATTAAGCGACGCAGGCTGGATTTCTTCTATGTATTTCTTTGACAGTGTCTGCACTATCGCAAGCATTACAGCCGAGAGCAGGGCAAAAGCCATCCCTTCCACTTACTGTAGGCCCGCCGGTATAGCTTATGGACATGCTGCCTATCAGTATCATTGCCGCGCCCACTATCTCTATCCTGCCCAGTTTTTCGTTTAGAAACAGAGCGCTTAAAATCACGATAAATATGGTGGAGAATCGCGAGAAGAACCCCGTCAGCGACGGCCCGATGATGTCAAGGGCAAAGAACAATGCTATAGAGCCTATTGCATTCAGCACGCCTATGGCAATGACGGTCTTCCGGTACTTCTTCATGGATTCTATCATGTGGCCGGTTTCTCTCCGCTGCATCACAAGAATCAGCGAAGCGACAAACGCCGCAAGAAAGACATAAAACGGCCCTATTACAGGCGAAGCTATTTCCTTGACAGCTGCGGCATTTGCCACGAACGACAAGCCTATGAAGGCC
>C687J35174_10010739_pt1 | contig 11337 bp, 15 predicted proteins | sample RifCSPhighO2_01_FD_35174 | JGI IMG/M metagenome (IMG submission 35174) | reverse complement strand
AATTACCACTAAATAAAGTCTTTTGTGGAGATGCTATCGAGGTAATGAGAACATTTCCACCTAACTCAATAGATCTCGTGGTAACTTCACCTCCTTATGACGAACTGCGAAATTACAAAGGTTATAGTTTTGACTTCGAAGGTATGGCTAAAGGTTTATTTAGAGTGATGAAAAAAGGAGGTATTATAGTTTGGGTTGTTGGGGATAAAATTAAAAAAGGGAATAAAAGTCTTACAAGTTTTAAACAGGCTCTTCTCTTTCAGGAAATCGGGTTTAATGTTCATGATGTCATGGTTTACAAGAAAAGAAATACGCCTTTTATGAGGACGAATGCGTATACAAACTGTTTTGAGTTCATGTTTGTTTTCAGTAAAGGCTCTCCCAAAACATTTACTCCTTTAAAAAGTAAGACCGCAAGACAAGGACAAGAAATGTTGCCCTTTAACAAAGGGCCAGATGGAGTCAACAAAAAGGTTCTGGGCGAGCTTAAAGCCGAAAAGACCATGACGAATATTTGGGAATATGCTGTAGGTTTGCATGGCACAACAAGCGACAAGATAGCTTTCGAACATCCTGCGATCTTTCCTGAGAAATTAGCTGAAGATCATATCCTCTCATGGACTAAACCACAAGATGTGGTCTTCGATCCGATGTGCGGCTCTGGGACAACCTGCAAAATGGCAGTAAAGAATGAGCGTTTTTATATTGGCTGCGATATATCTAAAGAGTACGTAGAGCTTACAAAAAAAAGATTGAGGCTCAATAATCTTTAATAGTTTTTCTTGAGGAAAGTAATCGCACTTTTAAGTAGCTCCACATCGTCTTTAAAACGACCCAATCCCGTATTACAACTATCACAAATCCAACCGGCAGATTTTCCCGTACGGTGATCATGCTCGAGAACTACTTTGCTTGTTACGCCAGCGATGGTTCTCTTATGGCAAATAGGACATTCAAAAGGCTCGTTTATCGGTTTATCTTTTAGCCATTTGGCTCTATCCGCTCGAGCTACCGCGACTCCTTCCATTTTTATTCGACAATCCCTGCATGTTGGCCTTCTTACGGATCTATTATTCTTTGCATTCTGATTCTTGGCAAACTCCGAAGTTTTTTTGAGTTTGTGGCAGACATTACAAATTTTCTTTGAAAAACTGTCACCCGTCTTTTTAACATCTATAACTTGGAGGTCATTTTTCCCAAGTTGAACTTCTTTCCAAATTCTTACAAAAAATACCGAGGCGTGATTTTTAGCCTCTGACTTTATGACACCAACATCGCCCTTTTCAACCACAATTTCTTCAGGGGCTACACTGTCTCTTTTTGCTATCACGAATCGTTTGGGTGAGTCTACCATTTTAGAAAGCATCTTAGCAGGCCTTTATTCATATGTTTGGATACGCCTTTTATAATACCTTACCATGTCATATTTTCCGCGTTTACTCAAGAGCTTCGGCGGGACACGATGGGCTTGTTTCAACCCAAACAAAAAATCGCCGAAATGGCGAGGTTTTGCTTAAAGCTCGGAGTATTTTTCTTTTTTGCCTTTGGCGGTGCCGACGGGATATTTTGCCTCGTTTTTTTGCATTTTCTTCTCAAAGGCTTCGGGAATATCAATTTCCAAATCACTGCACATATTGAGCACCCAATAGAGCACATCCATTAACTCATCTGCCACCTCGCCCTTATTTGTTTTTAGGTATTCTTCAAGCTCTTGCCCATTTTTCCACTGGAAGTGCTCCAGCACTTCGGCTGCTTCCAAAGACAAAGATATGGCCAAGTCTTTTGGGTTGTGGAACTGCTTCCAGTCGCGGCTGTCGCGGAATTCTATAATACGCTGGGTAAGCTTCTCGATATCTGACATTACCCTACCATGCCATATTTTCCTCGTTTGTTCAAGAACTTTCCCCCCTTTTTGGAAACTTTCTAAAGGACACGGTGAGGACTGGCGTAAGAAAGAAGACTGTACCCCAGGGCACAGCCTTAATCGTCGTCCTCTTCCGCATCAAATAGGGGTTTTATGATGCAATCCAAGGTCGCAAGCACAACCGACGGGAAAAAGAAAGCAAACGCAGCGAGTACACCCAATGCCAGGATATTTGGGTCCTCGTGGCGGGATTTGAGTATAAAACTGCCCATCAAAACCATTACCGAGAGGAAGGTATACCAAACCATCCTCTCAAACCATCCGAGCACATCCATTACTCCCCCATCAACATATATATCTATAGAATACTACAACTGTAATACCACACTTCCCAGGATTTTTCCAGTAAAAAAAGAGGTCACCACGGTTTCCGTTGGTGACCTAAAGTTTTAGCGGTATCGCGCAGATGCGATATCGTTAGGCTACTGATCTACGATTCTACGATCGGTATCTCCAGATCAACGACCACCACGTTCGTGTAGACCTGGGCTACTTCGTCGGGCGTGGTGAAGAGAAGCGGTATTTCTTTCACCATCCTCTCCGCATCTCTTCTGATTGCGGAGAGATGAATTTCTAGAGGGGGAGATACTCCCGCAAAACGCTGTTGTATGATTTGCCGCACACCGTTTTCTTCTATTCCTTCCATAAATGCCCTCCTTGTCTTTTCCTTTTCTCCTATATACCACATTTTCGAGATTTTTCAAGTAAAAAGAAAAGGCTCGGCGGGGTGCTGCCGAACCCTGGCTTTTTGCCAGGCTTTCTGGGATCCAGAGCAGAAGGATCCAGAATAATCACCACGTTTCCCATTTTAACCAAAAAATTGGGCGGCGCAGAATTTCTCTGCCCCGCCCCGATACGTGCTTTACTTCATGAAACGCAAATAGCCTCCTCCTGGCTTTGATATGTAGCTACCAATCTTAGGTAGTCTTCCCTATCCAGGTGTAGCGTAGCGTTTGTGCTGTCGGTGACGCCGGGCACATAGCCAAGTACGAGTATAACGTGCTCGACCACATCTGGATTCAAAGAACCATTGTTTATCGACTCTCGTATTGCCGAAGCTACTAGGTTGTTAAAGTCGGCAACAGGCAGAACCCCAACCGGCTCCACTCCACCTACCATTGCGAGTTGGGCCAACGTATAAGGGTCGTGGGCATACGCAAGAATACGGGCTTCCGGCAGGAACTTTGCGACTGCTATTGCCGTACGCCCGGTAGACGTTATAGCAATAATGACCGCATTGGGGTAATCGCGCGCCTGCATACATGCAGACTTGGCCGTAGTCTCGGTCTTGTTGTTTGCCGGGAGATCCTCCAAATAATAAGCGATGCGACTTTCGGCCTTACGCGCAATCACATCTGCTTCCTGTACGACGAGCTCCGGATGATCACCTATCGCAATCTCATCGGAGAACAGCAGGCTGCCTGCCAGATCAATCCTAATATCGTGTACCATTCCCGATACTTCCCCACGACTGGGCTGCTCTTCGTCCTTCAGAGACAGCAAAACCTGAGTTCCAACCATGCCAAGTTTAGTCTTTTTCCGCGATCTTTTCAGAATATCTTCCTGAGCATCTGGTACATCCTCTCGCGGGCCTTCAACACCCAGGTCGCCTCGGGCGACCATAACCGCATCTACCTCTTCGAGGATATCGTCGAGATTGCTCCCCCCGCAGGCCTCCGGCCGCTCCAGCTTGGCCATCACCTTGGCTCTTGTTTTCCTGATATAATCGGAGGCAACTTTTGTGCTTGGCCCATCGTACACATAAGAAATACCAAACCATTCAACGCGCAGGCGCTCGCCGAACGCTACCATATCCATGTCGTCGTTCGTTAAGACAGGTCGGTTAATAGTGACACCGGGCAGATTGACTCCTTTATGAGAAGAAACCTCTCCCCCGATCTGTACGCGCGCCCAGGCTCCTCTTTCGTCGTTCGTTTGAACTTCAAGGCGCACCGTCCCATCGGCAATGTACACAAAGTTCCCAGGTACGAGAGCTCCCAATACTTCTGCATCGGGAAACGGCAACACGCTCGGATCATCAGAAAACTCGATAGCTCGGATCCAAACCTCTTGTCCCTCCACAAGCTCTATCTTACCTTTACCATCAAGCCCGATACTGCCAAGGCGAAACTTTACGCCGCCTAAGTCAAAAAAGATGGCCACAACCCTACCGAGTTCAGCAGCAGTCTTACGAATAAACTCAATTGCCTTCTCGATCTCACCGTAGTTCGCTTTCTTAACATGTGCGCCATTGAACCGAAACACATCTGCCCCAAGCTCAATAAGACGCCGTAAGATCCTAAACTCCTTGCATGAAGGACCGTAGGTTACCATAAATTTGGTTTTGCGTACCGTAGTCATAACTGCCTCCTCTAACTTTCAGTATATATGATATTGAGTGCTCCTCTAGCCCCAGACTAGTTCAAAATAGAGCAATGTCAAGCTCTTCAAAAAGAAAACGACGCAGCTTTTGCATCGCTTGTATGATTAACCAACTCGGCCCATAAAGACATCGTATAGTAAGCCACGCTCTACTGGTGTCAAATGAGACATTACCAGTCTCTGTACGATTTTATCTGCGTGCTGAAAGAAGATTTGTGAAGGAGTTATTCCTTGCATTTCCGCTTCTGGAATCTGCAAAAGCGGCTTTACCTGCCCCTTCAGAAACTCTGCGACTTTACCGTCTTCCTGTAGGACGTCCCAGACCTCCTCTAAGCCAGGGCCTGAACCTTTATGCATCTCCTGGACAATACCAAACTCCGGATTGCTTAGAGCAGACGCCTGCAAGTCGAGAGTAAAAGGATCGTAAGGATCCAAAATAAGAACCAGCATCTTCGTGCCTTTTGGCATTTCGCCTCCCAATTCGCGTGGACAAAATTCTTGCTGCTTTTGCAATACCACATTTTTCGGCAGTTTTCAAGGGAAAAACAAAAACTTAAGGCCGGCTAGGGCGAGAAACAGGGCAGCAACAAAGCGGAAAAGTCCAAGCTTTCTTGACTACTCGCCCATAAAATGGTAAAGTTTGTTCGCGCCGAAAAGGCAGCTCATACTACATTTTTAGGAGAGATGGCTATGTGCATTACCTGGTTTCCCCAAGCGGCCCTGGAGCTCAATACCTGGATTCCCTACATAGTTCTTCTTGTTGGATTCCTTGTGAGCACCTTTATAGAGGAGAAGTTCGGGTATCGGATTCTCGGGGTAATAGCAGTCCCATTGCTTGCCCTATACACTTTTGTGCAACCCTGGATTTTGCTCATCGTGCTGATTGCAGCTGTCGTGTTGTGGGGAGTAGGTTATCTTTTGCAGGAGTGGATGCCTATATATGGCCGTCGGCTGTTCCGCGTTTTATGCGGTATAAGCATTATACTCACCGCTCCCATCTTTGAGTTTACAGGCCTGGGTCTGGACGTGGTGGCTTTCGCCACCCTTCTACCGGGGATATTCGCCTATAACTACCTTGCTGGCGGCCCCGACAAGATACGGGCTACCGGCACGATGATGGCACAAACAGCCGGCTTAATCGCGTTCGCCTATGGCTTGAATATAATAGGGAGGATAATAGTATGAAAAACGTCGCGAGACGGGTAATCACCGTAGGAGGGATAAGAGGAAAATCTTTTACGGTGAAGTCGCTTGAGTTGCTAGCACGAACACGAGGGTATCCCACCGTCGCTAAAATCACCGGAGACTATCCTATATGGGTACGTAACGGAGAAGTAGAACCTATTGAACGCCCAAAGGGCATAGTTTCGCTAAACGAAACTCTTGCCTTCAAAGATTTCTGCGACGAGGACACCTTTGTCGTCCTGGAAAACCAGGGAATCAAGCCCGAAACCATGAGGTATTTCAACAACAAGGTGGCAAGGCCGAACGTCGCGCTCATCGTTAACATAGAGCTCGACCACACGAATACGATGGGGCGTACCTTAGAGAGAATCGCCAGTTCAACAGGATATGGCATCGGGAGATGGCCAGAGCTGGTGCTATCGGGCGAAAGAAATCCCGCGTTGAACAGGATTATTGCCAAACGACTAAACAAACACCAGCAATTCCTTCCCGTTAATGAAACAAGGGAGGAAGAACAGGCTCCTATGATGGATCTGCTTGGCTTGCTCGACGCGACCCTGCAGCGCACCGGACTTGGGGGGCTTACTTGCGAGGAAGACAACCTCCTCCGCTCACGAATTGCAGAGTCATTCACAATAAGGGAAAGCTCCAGCGGGCTTCTGTATTTCGATGCGGCAAAAATAAACGATCTTGGCTCGGCGAAAAAAACCTTTACCTACTTACACGCCAGGTATCCAGACAAGACATTTCATTTCGTTGCCTACTTCCGGAAGGACCGTCAGGAACGGACGGAGTATTTCATTCCCTGGTTCCGGGAACTAGTCAACGACGAAGCAGTTCGGGCTATGCACTTTGTTGGCCACACCAATAGGATGGCGGCCCGACACGTTAAAGCAAGAGTCCGCACATGGAAGGATTCTCCGACTTCTATTCCTTTTATCTGCGAACATGCGCAGAACGACGCAAGCGTGATCATTCTCGCGTGCAACGCAGTGAACCCGTTTATGCGCGCGTTCAGAGCGCATCTCGCTTCTTAACCAAAACAGCCCCCGTACTTGTACAACAAGACGGGGGTTCATTTTTATTATTTATAGTTTAGGGAAACACAACAAATTTGAGGCCGGCGAGACCGAGGAACAAGGCAATAACAAAACGAAAATATTGCTCGGGAACGCGGTCGATAAATTTTTTGGCGACAAAGGCGCCCAAAAATGACAAAGGCACAAATAACAATAACCCCCACAAAAACAAACCTTCCAGGCGCGTGCCGCCCGCAAAGTAAGCTGCAATGCGTGAACTGTCAATAAACAGCGCGGTAAATCCCGAAGTAAACAAATACACTTCTTTGGGAAGGTTAAACGCGGCCAGCACTGCCGCTCGAATAGCCCCGCCCACGCCAAAAATGCCCGCAGCCACTCCGGAGGCCGCTCCCCCCAAGGGCCGCGGTAGAATTTTTTTGGGGCAGTTTCCAGTTTGGTTTTAAAAACAAAAACGCAACGTACGCCAACAAAAACGCTCCCAGCACGCGCAGTAAAACTTCCTGCGGGGCTTGGACAGACACAAAAGCCCTAGCTATGCTGGCAGCGGCTCCCGGAACTGCAAACCATAAAATTAGGTTCCATTTTCGAGCTCCCTTACGAAACAGCAGCATTTTCCAGGCGTCGCCAACCAAATGGATAATGGCCGAGAAAAGAAGCGTTACAGGCAAAGGAAAGAAAAACAGCAATATGGGCACCATAATGGTAGATCCCCCAAACCCGGAAAATGTTCCGATTGCGGAAGCCACCAGCACCAGCAAACACAGTAAGAGAATTTCTTCCATGAGGTTTATTGTACCATTTTTTGAAAATTTCTCATGCAAAAGAAAACCGCCTTTAGACTGCGCTCAGGACAGCTGCAGATTTTTGAGTACCTGCTCCGGAAAGTCGCTGTAAATCCAGATTTCTTGAATTCCCTTGGCGCCGCGCACGGTTGCTTTTAACCCGCCGGACATTTGGGTAAACTTTATGCGCTCTTTTCCCATTTTATTGGGCTTGGAGATAATAATGCCCAGCACAATCTTTTTTACCTCGGGAAGATTTTCGGCTGCCACGACCAGAGGCTNTGCAGCCTCGATAAGCGTGGTATGGGTGCCGCCAAATTTTTTTCCTTGCCATTTAGCCAAAGGGATTTTNCCAGTATTATTTGAGATTCCGAATACTGTTCATTAAATTTGTATTTATTATNCTATCTCTTCCCATGGAAAGCCCTGGCGGCCAAAATGCCCGTAAGCTGCGGTTTGCTGAAATATGGGTCTTCGAAGATTGAGGCGCTCTATAATTGCCTGGGGGCGAAAGTCGAATTTCTCCCGGGCCAAAGCTCCTATAGACTCTCCCTGTTCGTTTATAGCTTCTACCATTACGGGCTCTGCTCTGCCGATTGCGTAAGCCACGGCCACAAGGCACTCTTTTGCGTATCCCTGTGCCACCAGGTTTTTTGCCACAAAACGCGCCATATATGCGCCCGAACGATCCACCTTACTGGGATCCTTGCCTGAAAAGCACCCGCCCCCGTGCGGCAAAACGCCGCCATACGTATCCACAATTATTTTTCTGCCCGTGAGCCCCGTATCTGCTTCAAAACCCCCCAGCTCAAATTTCCCCGTGGGGTTTACCAAAATTTCGATGCCCGATATATCGCCAACCGCAGGCCCAATAAGATGTTGGATAAGCTGTTCTTTGATGGTTTCTTGGCTTACTGCCGCGTCGTGCTGGGTGCTTATGAGCACGGTATGAATTTTTCCGTCTTGCATGGTTACCTGGGTTTTTCCGTCTGGCTTTAACCACGAAAGAAGCTTGGATTTTCGTAACTCTTCGAGCTTTTTTGCAAGGCCATGCGCGAGAACTACCGCGCGCGGAAGAAACTCGGGCGTTTCCTGCGTGGCAAAGCCGTACATAATGCCCTGGTCGCCGGCTCCTCCGGTATCTACTCCCTGGGCAATATCGGGGGACTGGCGCACCACGCGCGTTATAATTTCCAAATCGTTGTCGTAGCCGATTTCCTTATACACATTTCTGGCAATTTGCGCGTAGTCCACGTTTGCGTTGGTGGTAATCTCGCCGCCGACTACAAGCATGCCGTGCGCGCCAAATGTTTCCATGGCCACTCGGGAACGCGGGTCTTGCTCCAAGCACGCGTCTACAATGGCGTCTGAAATTTGGTCGCACACTTTATCGGGGTGCCCCGACGTTACGCTCTCTACTGTGTAAAAGTTTGGTATAAACCGCATATCAAAGATTATAACCCTTCTACAAAACAACCGTCAACTTTTCCCCAGGGATATTTTTCCTGATTTATGCTTTAATGAAATATGCCACGCTTCCTGCTCTTGCCTCTCTTTGCCCTACTGTATATTGCCTCTGCCCCCCTGTCGGTTGACGCCCAATCCCTCGTCCCCTGCGGAGGCCCAGGCCAGCCTCCCTGCGGCCTGTGCGCTCTCTTTGAACTGGTGCACAACATCATCACCTTCCTGCTGGTTCCTTCCGCGTTCAACGGCGGCCTTCCCATAGTGCTGGCGCTGGCAGGCCTCCTGTTTGCGGTGGGAGGCTTTTTCATGCTCACTTCTGCTGGCAACATGTCAAACCTCCAGAGAGGCAGGACTGTCATCTTTTCCACGGTGGTAGGGTTGCTCATTGTGTATGGATCTTGGATATTCATCAACCTCCTGCTTGCCACCTTTGGAGTTACCACGTTCACAGGAACCACCACCTGGTGGCAGGTGGAGTGTTCCCTTCCCTAACGCTGACTATAAGGTAACGCGGTAGATAAGGCCGGCTTTGTCGTCGGAAATATACATGACACCCCCGGGCTGCACCAAAATATCTACAGGGCGCCCAAGCGCCTGATTTCCCTGCAGCCAGCCGGTAATGAAGTCTTCTTGCCCCTCGTAATTACCCTGCGCGTCGAGCTTGATGCGTGCGATTTTATATCCCGTAGGTTCAGAACGATTCCACGAACCATGGAATGCTACAAGTAAATCGTACCAGTACTCCTCTGGCCAACCCTCTTCTGGGACAAATGCCAATCCCAGAGGAGCTGAATGCGCCTGCAAATCTACATGCGAGGGAATTTCGCCAAACTGCTCTTCGCAGGGCGCTCGTATATACGTATTTTTATCAAAGTTGGTGTCGTGAATATTTTTTCCGTAGCAAATGGGCCAGCCAAAGTTGCCTTCCTCTTGCAAAATATTAATTTCGTCGGGAGGAATGTCGTCGCCCAGGTTGTCGCGGCCCATTTCGGTAACCCATACGTCGCCGGTTACATAGTTGGTAGCCATGAACACGGCGTTACGCAGTCCCCTGGCAAATGTTTTGAGGTTTTTGCCCTCGTCGTCTGAAACCAAAACCGAAGCTCTTCGCCAATCTTCCTCGTGGCACACGTTGCACGAAGAACCCACCGAAGTGAGCAGGCGGCCGTCGGGCGCAAACAGAATGGTACGGGTAAAATGCCCTCCTCCTGCGGGAAGGTCAAAAAGCTTTTGGGAGGGCGCGTCAGAATATACCGGGATTTTGGAAACACTGTCTTCCTCGGCAAAGTACAATGTAAAGGGCTGCTGGGGGTGGAAAGCTAACCCGTGAGGACGGCGCAAATCCTGCAAAATCGGGTACTGCTTGGTAACTTTGCCGTCTTCTACTTCCAGAAGCGAAATTTTGCCTTCGGAAGTCTGGCTTACCCACATGTTGCCAAAGCCGTCGAACGCCATAACGCGGGCGCCCGGCAAATCTTTGGCAAATACCGAAATAGAAAACCCGTCGGGAAGCTTAAGAGGAAAATCCGTATTGTTCTGCCCCTCGGGCGGCGTTTCGTCGATAATCTCGCCAATGTCGTCTCCTGGCGGAAGTATTGCGGGGCCTGCTCCCCGAAACTGCTGCCAATACGTAAACCCTGCAAAAGCTCCAACCGCCACCACAAACACTCCCAAAATGGCAAAAAATATTTTGTTCATTGCAAATTCATTGTATTAAATCCTCTATAAAAAGTGAAGAGGACGTCTACATGAAGCAGGCGTCCTTTTCTTGTTTGTACTTTGTGGATATATATGGGGTGCTTTGCTACAGCGGGAAACTTTGAAAAGCTTCCTAAATCTGTCGCAAACGTATTATATTTCTTTTGAGAGAAGAGGTCAATATAAGTTATCCACAACCCTTTACTTATGCTTTTTTGCTGCTTTTTGCCGGTTTCTTTCGCGAAGAAACTAATTTGCCTATGCCCTTTACGATTTCGTGCACGGCGCCCACTTTCTGCCCTTTCTCCCGTATAAACGCGCGCAACTGGCTTATATCTTCAAAAAGCCCGTCGGACTCTTCTTTTGCCCTGCGCACCATATGCTGCACGTCGCGCAAGATCCGAATCGCATAAACTAACGCGACAGCCAGCAATATTGTTACCAAAAAAATTGCAACGGTGGTAACAAAAAAGAAAATGTCTGCTTTTACAAATGTTTCCATATATTTTATTGTACCATTCTTTTCAAACAGCAAACAGCCCCGACAATACGTCGAGGCTGTGGAAAACAGAGGGTTAGGATTGCCGCTTTCCTTTTTCAATCATAGAGGCTAACTTTCGATCGGTGCGGTTTTCATACGGGCTTTGCAGCACTTCGCGAGTAAAGTAGTATTTTGCAAAGAATGCAGCGCTCGCAACACCCATAACCAAGAGCATCAGCGCAAATCCAATCTGCCACAGGCTCAAAGGCCCGGTCGAAACATCGGTGGGCTTGCCGTCTCTTGNCACCTGCACCTGGGCTGTGGTAGAAGCTCCGCCTTGGGTGTTAAACACGGTAACGGTGTTTACCAGGTTTAAAGTAC
>C687J35174_10010731_pt1 | contig 11342 bp, 6 predicted proteins | sample RifCSPhighO2_01_FD_35174 | JGI IMG/M metagenome (IMG submission 35174) | reverse complement strand
AACGGGTTATTAGACCAACCACTCACCCAATATGCATCGCTGACAAACGACACGAAACTCACGCTACTTGTCACAGACGGGTTAAATAGGTCTGAGGCTGTAGCTTTCTACTCTCAGACAAATCCGCTTCCATTCATCACCGTTTCAAAAAATTATGAATTTACGATCAGTCCAGATGCGCTTTTAGATACTAACGTAGATGCCTCATCATCGGCGAGTGTTCAAGAGGATATATCTGACACATCTGGCGATACCTTCCCTTCATTTACCGCATTTGAAGCACCCAGTGATGACCCAAAGATTCTCACACCCAAAAAAGACCAAACATTCAATGACCAACAACCAACGTTTGAGGGAATCGCGGTTCCAAATAAAACAGTTGAGATCGTTATCAACTCAGAAACACCCATAACCGCAACGGTAAAAGCTGATAGTAAAGGGAATTGGGAGTATCGTCCATCGAAAAAACTCACTCCTGGAAAACACACCGTTACGATTACCACTCGCGATCGATTTAACCTCGTTAAAACAATTACCCAAAGCTTCACTGTTTTTGCAGAAGGTAGTCAATTTACAGAACCTTCAGTCTCACCTGCTGCGCCATCACCAACTCCGATTCAGTCAGCGCCAACCAAAATACCAACAGCTGTTCCGACTACGCCACAGGCAACACCTACTATCGCTCCAACTGCTGTACCGACTGTTGTTTCAGCAGTAACCGCACAGCCAACCCAGATCGTTGCAAAACCTCCTATTAAGGATATTAATAGTGGAAATTCATCAGTGCTTTTGTTAAGCTTTGTCGCAATAGGAAGTATTGCCATTGGCCTGCTTCTTTTCTTCCTATCTCGCAGTACTTCATTATGAGAATAGCAATTATCGGCGCTGGTTTTACCGGTCTTTCTTCTGCATATCAGCTGATTCACCAAGGTCACCAGGTAACTGTTTTTGAGATCGATAACAAACCAGGGGGTCTTGCGCTTGGCTTTCAAGACCCAAGCTGGGAATGGAGTCTTGAAAAACATTATCATCATTGGTTCACCAATGACTTCCACATCTTAAACCTCGCAAAAGATCTGCATTACGAGGTCATTGTACAACGGCCAAAAACATCAGTCTATCTTGATAAGCAAATGTTTCAGTTTGATTCTCCAAAAAATGTTTTACTTTTTCCAAAACTCACACTCTTAGAAAAACTGCGGATGTCTTCTGTCGTTGGTGGGCTGCGAGTAAATCCATTCTGGAAACCGCTTGAACGGTTCAATACGACTGAATTTTTAGAGAAATTAATGGGAAAAAGGGCGTACAAAATGATCTGGGAGCCCCAGATGGTCAATAAATTTGGTACCTACGCTGATGATATTTCTCTTGCCTGGTTTTGGGCGCGTATTAAAAAACGCACCCCTTCACTTGCGTATCCACAACGTGGGTTTCTTGCATTTGCAGAGTATCTTGTCAAACATATCGAGCAAAAAGGCGCACGATTTCTTTTCAACACAGAAATTCTCTCTTTGGATCAAGTCAAAGGAAAAGTATCTATAACCAGTATCTCAAACAGTAAGAAAAAAGCTGAGCAGTTTGATAAAGTAATAGTGACACTTCCAGGCAGTCTTTTTGCCAAAATTTCCCCAACTTTACCTGATGGATATAAAAAACGCCTTATGGTACTCAAAGGACTTGGCGCGATTAATCTTGTCTTACGACTGAAAAAACAATTTCTTACAGACAATACGTATTGGTTGAGTATTTGTGAAAAAAATGCGCCGATTATGGCTATTGTTGAGCATACGAATTTTATGGACAAGAAACACTATAATAATGAACATATTGTCTATCTTGGGAACTACCTTCCAAGGGAACATCCGTATTTTTCCTACTCAGCTGAAAAGCTTCTCGAAGCGTATGAGCCGCTTTTGAAAAAGGTACAGCCAAAGTTTAGGGAATCGCTTATTGCTCTGCATATGTTTACCGTACCATTTGCCCAACCGATCATCCCACGCAACTATTCTAAAATAATTCCGCCTTTTGAGACGCCGTTTAGTAACGTATTTCTTGCAAACATGCAGCAAGTATATCCGTGGGATCGGGGGACAAATTATGCTGTTGAACTTGGGGAAAAAGTGGCAAAACTGATATAACTCAGTTATCAGTTCTCAGCTTTCTGTTTTCAGATACCTGTGTATCAGTGATCTGTTTGTCGGACAGACAAACTGAAAACTGGTAAACTAAATTCAGACAACGGATAACCGAAAACTGATAACAGAATGCAGCTTCTTATTAAACATAAGATCCTTTTCCTATTACTATTTTTCACGTTTGTTGGGAGCTTCTTCCGTTTCTATAACCTGACCTGGAGTGCACCATACTATTTTCACCCCGATGAAAGAAATATTGCGTCTTCGGTTTCACAACTCCATTTCCCCAATCTTAATCCTCACTTTTTTGCCTATGGAAGCCTGCCAATCTATGCCATTTACAAAACTGGCGTCATAAACAATCTCTTGACACATGCACCTGATCCATATGCTGTACAGTTCGAACAGGCAATTCTCATCAGTAGAATATATTCAGCATTGTTTTCTGTCCTTCTTATTCCACTACTTTTTGTTTTGGGCAAAAACATCAAAAATACTCGGACAGGATTTCTGGCTGCGCTTTTTGCAACGCTGAGTGTTGGGCTTATGCAATTTGCGCATTTTGGTACATTTGAGCTCTGGTTAACCTTTTTTACTACTGTTCTTTTTCTTTTGTGCAACAAGCTACTTTCCAAACCGCAGCTGCAAACGTTTATCTTAACATCAGTCGTCCTTGGCCTGCTAATTGCGACAAAAGTATCAAGTCTTGCATTACTACCACTACCTCTTGTTGCATTAGTTGTAGGGTATAAAAATACCAAACATCACCTATCGTTTAGGCTAGTTATTTTTTTCTTTCTCCACATGTTACTTCTCCTGTGTCTTGTAGCGTTTATTTTTTTTATTACCAACCCGTACGTTCTTTTTGATTTTCCTGCGTTTAAAGGAGCGTTTCATTATGAATCAACCGTTGCGCTTGGCACGCAACTTGTTTTTTATACCGGTGAGTTTTTCAATACTATTCCTATTCTATTTCAATTTGCGCATGTCTATCCATTTTTGATTAATCCTGTTTTAACATTACTACTTGTTCCTTCTGTTTTTTTTACTATCTATCGCTGTATTAAAACGAAGAACACGACGCTTGTATTACTGGTGCTCTTTTTTTGTGTGACATTTTTTTCTCAAAGTGTACTATTTGTAAAATGGACTCGTTATATTATCCCAACACTTCCCTTTGTCTATCTCATTTTGGCATATAGCATGACAGATGTTTTTGATAGACTTTCAGTGAAGAAGAAAACTCAAGCAATACTTACTACCTGCTTATTTGGTATCTGTGCGATTTTTGCGTTCTCTTATGTCAAAACAGCTCTACTCTCCGTTGACTCACGAATTCAAGCTGCACAATGGGCGAAACAAAATGTGTTACCTCATGAACATGTTGTCAGTGAAGTCTATGATCTTGGCATAACAGCTTTTCATGAGACAATCCCTCCAAGTTCAATTGAACTTATCAACTTCTATGATCTGGATGCACGAAAAAATCCTCTTTCAAAAACTGCTGTAGAAGAACAACTTAACAAATCAAACTATCTTATACTTCCAAGTCAACGAATCTTCAAACCTCGACTGCTTCATGAAACGCTTTTTCCAAAAGGAAATAAATTCTATACAGATCTATTCTCAGAAAAATTAGGATATGAGAAAATATATCAAACACCGTGTGATCTCTTCTGTACTATCCTTTATTTGGGCGATCCCGTGTGGCGTTTTGAACAAACAGCAAATGTTTTTGATCGACCAACCATCTTTATTTTTCAACAAACTCGATCATGACAAAGTCGCTGATTAAACACAAAAGAACCATCATTCTTTGTATCCTTTTACTAATCGCATTTTTCTTTCGTATCTATAACCTCAATTGGGATCAAGGACATTTTCTTCACCCAGATGAACGACTGTATGTAAATATCTCAAATATTTCCCTTCCATCATCATTACAGCAATTCTTTCATGTTGACTCACCGCTAAACCCAAAAATGTTTTACTATGGTTCGTTTCCGCTCTATCTGTATAAACTCGTAACAATCATATTTCCGTTTTCCTCATTTCTCATAACCAGTCGACTTCTCTCAGCGTTGTTTAGTTTTTTTACCATACCCTTGATCTATCTTATCGGCAAAAAAATTCACTCATCAAAGTTAGGCATTCTCTCAAGCATTGTGTTTGCCTTTTCTGCTGGGTCAATACAGCATGCTCATTTTAATACGACTGAAAGCATGCTCGTTTTTTTCGTAAGTCTTGCGACATACTGGAGTATTCTCTACGCTCATACGAAAAAAATGTTGCTTCTGGTTTTTCTTGCAGTACTCACTGGACTTTCCTACGCAACCAAAGTTACCGGATTAACATTTGCTCTCATCCCTGCGCTTGCACTTTTTTTTCACTCTGTAAAAGAAAACCGGTATAAACAACTTCTGGCGCACGCTCTTCTTTTTATCGTTATCACCTTGATAACCGGAGTAATCGCTGCACCATATCAGATTATTGCAAACGATCAATTCTTATCAGAGCAGCGATATATGCAATCAGTAACGTATGGAAAAGACAAACCACCATTCGTCATTATTTATGAAGGAACAATTCCTTATCTCTATCCAATCATTCACATACTCCCGTATACATTTGGATTTCTCGTACTGCCACTTGCAATCGTTGGTGTTGGGTTTTTAATACGAAACTTGAAGAAGCATCCTTTCTATCTCTTTATACTTCTGTATCCGCTATTATATTTTCTCTGGAGCGGGATGTGGTTTGCCAAATTCTCCAGGTACTATATGCTTCTCTTTCCGTTTCTTTCCTTGTGGGCAGCATACGCGCTCTTACAGTTTTCAAAAAAAATGCAATTTGTCTTTCTTTCTATTATCGTTTTGCAGGGCGTGTTATTTATGAGTGTGTATCTTTCCCCTAATACACGAATTTTTGCATCTGAATGGATTTATCAAAATATTCCAAAAGGAACAACTCTAGCAGGAGAGCACTGGGATGATAACCTACCGCTGCCACGAGCAAGATACGGTGATACAAATGAATACAAGATAGTTCAGCTGCAAAGTTATGACACCGAAGATGCAGGAAAAATTGAAAAGATGAGTGCTACCATTTCGGAGTCAGAATACCTCATTCTATCTTCCCGTCGCGTCTATGCTTCAATTCTCAAAAACAAAAAAATATATCCCTATACAGCAAATATGTATGAACAATTATTTTCTGAAAAACTCGGTTATCAGCTAGTTCAGTCTTTTACCAGTTACCCCTATGTTTTCTCTGACAATTCTGCTGATGAGTCATTTCAAAGTTATGATCATCCACCAGTGCTCATATTTAAAAATATTCGCCATTACTCAGCTGATTCTTTATACAAAGAGATGCTTCGTGACTTATAGAATATGATAAAAAGTCTCTGCTCATTTTTTCGAAGACGAACTGACTTATTCTTTATTCTCATTTTACTCATAAGTGCAGCACCACTCTATTTTATTTACCTTTCTGTTTATCCACCTGGCTTACACGGCGATGAAGCATGGACAGGTATCGAAGCAACTCGTATCTTAAAAGATGGGAGCATTGGAATATGGTCACACGCTGCGTATGGAGAGCCATCAATACGTTTCTACTACGTCGCTTTACTTTTTAAGCTCTTTGGTCCTTCGTTAGAAATGCTCCGATACGCAAGTGTACTACTGCATTGGATAACGATTCCTTTTTTCTACGGAATCGTCTCGCTGCTTTTTACACGAAGAATAGCATTTTTCTCCACAGTTCTTTTTATTTGCATGCATCCGCTTCTTCTATTTGCAAAAAGAGCTGATTTTGTCACTTTTTCATTTCCTTTTTATCCTGCGCTTTTTTTCTTTCTTCTCGGACTGAAAACAAATATGTACAGATATTTTTTTCTTGGAGGAATATTTTTGGGGTTATGTTTATATGGATATTTCTCCCTATGGGTTACCCCGCTATTATTTTTACTTATTTCAGTTTATTTAGCCTTTTTTCATAAAAAACAATTTTTTAAAGTTTGCAATCCACTCACAGTTTTTTTTGTAAGTTCAATAATAGTTGCTTCACCTATGTTAATTTTTATGATAACTAATAAAAATACAGTTTTTTCACGGATGCAGTATATTTCATCAGTTACTCAAGATGGTGTCAATAAAGAAATATTGCAGAAAGACATACAAGTAATACAATTTTTTACTCAAGGGATGTGGAAAAATATTCAGATGTTTTTTTCAAAAGGAGCTGTTGATCCATGGGACAACATAAATCAAAAACCTTTGTATTCTATTTTTGAGGCTATTTTGCTTTTGTGTGGTTTAATCTATACGATAATTCATCTCAGGAAAAAATCATATGCGATTTTATTGGTTTGGTTTTTCTTCTTTCTTTTTTTGTCTGCATTTACAAACGATGCGCCAAATTATCGAAGAACACAACTTTCTATCGCAGCAAGTTGTATTCTCTTTGTTGTGGGTATTGATCTGTGTATTCACTTCATTTTCTCAAGAGTACAAGTTTTCTGGAAAAAGTCATTCAAACATTTATCTGTGCTTGAATTTATTACGATATTTGTTTTTGTTTTTACTGTGTCAATTTCAAAGGCATTTTTTTTCTTTCAGATATTTACCACCGCGAAGGAAGTAAAACAACAATATGCATATTCATTTGTAGAAAGTATAAAAACTCTTGACAAGTTAAAAACAGACTATTATATATACTTGTACTCAGACTCATGGCCATTTCATCATGAGACAAGAAAATTTCTTTTACCAGAAAAGCGTGGAGAGAGTAGATCTCACATGTATGGAAAATATTCACTAGTTAATACAAATACTCAAGGACCTGTTCTTTATCTTTTTTTTCCTGAATATAAAAATGATTTTCTTAAAGTTCAAAAATTGTATCCTGATGGCAAACAAATAGTTCAAAATGATGTAAAAAATAATGAACTCTTTTACTTATTTGCTTTGCCAAAGCAAGAATAAGGTTTTCAGTACTATGCTAATTTTCAAAAATAATCTTCATACAATAATTTTGATCCTAATTATTATTGTTGGTGGTTTTTTACGAATGTATCAGCTTCATGATAACCCTCCCGGGTTTTTTGCAGATGAAGCATCGGTTGGATATAACGCGTACAAAATTGCAACAACAGGAAAAGACGAACACGGCGCAGTACTTCCTGTGTTTTTTCAAGCGTTTGGTGAATACAAGGGTCCGATACAAACGTATCTTACCGTACCATTTATCACTCTTTTTGGACTGAGTGAGCTTGCTGTTCGTTTACCATCTGCAATTATCGGATCAATAACAATTCTTGCATTGTTTTTCTTAACTCGACGTATCTTCCACAATCATCATTACAAAATCCATGTTGGTCTTTTTGCTGCGTTACTTTTGGCAATATCCCCATGGCATCTACATTTGAGTAGAACTTCAATGGAAGGACTTATGCCATTTGTTCTGTTTACAACACTTGGATTATTATTTTATCTTCAAAAAGAACAAGGGAAAAAACTTTATCTGAGTATCCTTTTTTTCTCTTTTGCATTATATAGCTATTTTCCTGCTAGAATTTTTCTTCCGCTTTTTGGCCTAAGCCTTGTCTTACTTGACCTCAAGTTTTTTTTAAGACGATATAAACAAACACTTATTGCTCTTACTTTTTTATTCGTATTGATTCTGCCTTTACTTTTCCATCTCCTTTCTCCAGCAGGTCTTTCACGTTGGCAACAAGTCAGTGTTTTTTCAAATCTACCCAAAAATGAATCCGCATCAACTCACATTTTCAGAAATTATATAAGTCACCTCTCATACGATTTTCTCTTTAAAAAAGGAGATATCGACATGGAAGGACAGTTCATCACCCGGCACTCAGTAAGAGGAATTGGAGAGCTCTATCTGTTTCAGCTCCCATTCATTCTTTTAGGGATACTATTCCTTTTTAAAATCAACAGAAAAGTCTTTTATATTCTACTGTTTTGGATCTTGTTCTTTCCTTTCTCCAGTGCATTCACTGCTGATAAAAGTGCGCAAGCAACTCGTTCTATCATCGGTGTTATCGCATTTCAGATAATTTCTGCTGCTGGCCTGGTTCAGTTAGTATATATATTTAAACAGGTCGTTTGGAGAAAGCTTGCGTTATCAATTGGCATACTCACGCTCATTATTGTCTCGTTTACTCACTTTATCAATCTTTACTTTATACAATATCCTACGTATGCAGCAGATTTTTGGGGATGGCAATACGGCCCAAAAGAGATTGTTGCTTATTTTGAAAAAAATAAAACGCAGTATGATGATCTCTATCTGATAGGTGAATTTAATGCTCCTGAAATCTTTTTTAAGTTCTATGCTCCCAACGGATGTGAGAAGTGTCGAATTGGTGTACCGCATGAATCATATAATCCTATTAAAAAACAATTATTTGCTGTTACCCCGGCGTATCTTGAGCAACATCTAGAGATTCAATTTGCAGTTCGAAAAACGGTGTATTACCCCGATCATTCCGTTGCTTTTCAGATTGGCGAAATAGTAGAATAGGTAGTACAAATGAAGATCGGATTTGACCTCGACAAAGTTTTTTTTGATCATCCCCAAATTATTCCTGATGCTGCTGTCTATTGGCGGTATCGAAAAAAAGCAAACGGCACACTGCTTTATCGTATTCCCTCACGACTCGAACAGTTACTGAGAATTTTTTTCCATTATCCTTTTTTTCGTCCTCCTATAAAAGAAAATCTGTCTGTGCTTTCTCAGATTGCGCATCAAAAAAATAAATTGTATCTTATTACCAGTCGCTTCAGCTTTTTAAAAAAACGGACAGACGTGATACTAAAAAAATATGGCTTAGCAGATCTTTTTGATTCAATGTATTTTAACTCAGAGAATAAACAACCACACGTCTTTAAAAACGAACTGATCAGAAAACTAAATCTTGATATGTTTATTGATGACGATCTGCCGCTTCTTCAGTACATCGCAAAACACAATAAAAAAACAAAACTTATCTGGTTAAACTCAAGCAAGGGGAAAAAATCCCACTTAGAAAACATTCTCCCAGTTTCATCATTAAGACAACTATTTTCTTAAAAAACTATGCATATTTCTGATGTGTCTGCAGTGTTTCAATGGTGGTTTGTTATTTTTATTGTAGGAATTGTTTTTCTTCCAATAACCACAAAGATATTTTCTTTGTTTGCAGACAAAGGATACCTCTTTTCAAAAATATTAGGTATTGTACTCACCACATACCTCATCTACGTCCTTGGCATTTCTCATCTCATCTCTTTTTCGTTTGTTGGAATAGTATTTGTCTTGTCATTATTGGTAACTATTCAATTCATATCGTTTCTTTCCATTAACAAAAATGCTCTGAAAATTAATACTGATTTTTTTAATACGTTTACTTCGCTCTGGAAGATTTTCTTTTTTGAAGAACTACTTTTTCTTCTGGCACTATTTTTTTGGGCATACATTCGAAGTTTTGCCCCAGAAATTCACGGACTTGAAAAATATATGGATTTTGGATTTATCAATTCAATCCTTCGCACAGAATATTTTCCACCAAAAGACATGTGGCAAACACCTGACTATATCAACTATTATTACTTTGGGCATATCATCACTGCAGTACTTACAAAACTTTCAGGACTCCCTTCCTTTATCACCTACAATCTCATGCTCGCAACAATATTTGCACTCTGTCTTGCTACAGCATTCTCTCTTGGCACCAATCTTTCTAATCTGCTTGACAGGACAAAACGTTTTTTCTCAACAAAGACACTGCTCACCGGACTTCTGGTCATGTGTCTTGTGACACTGGGAGGAAATCTTCATACGCTCTATACATTTTTTACACCGTATGAAAATGACTCACCTGTTCCTCTATGGAATAAAACAATCTCTTTTAGCATCGCGCAATTTCCAAACGCGTATTGGTATCCAAACGCAACCAGATTTATTTATAACACCATACATGAATTCCCCATATATTCATGGGTCGTTGCAGATTTGCATGGTCATGTATTGGATATTCCCCTTGTACTTTTTGTTATCGCGTTTTTGTTTCATACATTCCAAAAATACATTAATCCAAGCATACTCAAGCACAAAAGAAAAGAACGATTTAGCCATATACGTTTATTTTCCTATGTACAATCATTTCCGCTGCCGATCTTTGAGCTTGGTTTGTTAGGTTTTTTCCTGGGAGTTATGTACATGACGAATGCCTGGGATAGCGCAATATATTTACTACTTGCCGGAATACTGTTTGGTTATATATTTTTACAACGTACTTCTTCTGAAAAAACATTTTTCAAGCGTCTAATCAGTCTCCCACGCAACTCCCGTTTTTTTGTTTATAGTTTTCTTTCGTTTTGTTTTGTGGTAGTACTCATTTTTATTTTTACTACTCCTTTTAATATGTTCTTCAAACCATTCGTCTCCGGTATTGGTGTTTTATGTGTGCCCAATGAATTGTTTACACTTCTTGGAAAAACAGCTATAGAAAAAGGACAGAGCATCCCGCAAGCGTTTCATCTTGGACCACTCCTTTTTGAGCCCGACCATTGTCAAAAATCATCACTTTGGCAACTAAGTACGCTCTATGGCTTTTTCTATTTTTTTGTCGCTGTCTTTGTTTCTATGTTTATAAAAAAACGACGACGTTCAACGACTGATATCTTTGTTCTCTTGACGATTATCATTGCAACAATACTTATCATTATTCCTGAGTTTATTTATCTCAAAGATATTTACCCAGCGCATTACCGAGCCAATACGATGTTTAAGATGGTATTTCAAGCATTTATCATGCTCTCGTTGGTCTCAGGCTACATCATCATTTCATCTATTTCTTCATTTACCACTGCTGCCAAAACCAAAGTCGTGCGCCTTGGTGTTTTTTTCTATGTTGTGCTTACGGTGATTCTCCTTTCTCTCGTGTTTTTATATCCATATTTTGCAATTAATTCTTACTACGCAAACCTCAATAAATACCAAGGCCTTGATGGGACAGCGTATCTTAAACAACTCTACCCTTCTGATTACGATGCAATTGCCTGGATACAAAAAAATATCTCAGGCCAACCGGTTATCTTAGAAGCACAAGGAGAAGCGTATGATGGAGCCTCCTCCTATACCGATTATGCTCGAGTATCAGCAAATACTGGGCTGCCAACCGTTCTTGGTTGGTATGTCCAT
>C687J35174_10010730_pt1 | contig 11342 bp, 15 predicted proteins | sample RifCSPhighO2_01_FD_35174 | JGI IMG/M metagenome (IMG submission 35174) | reverse complement strand
CCCCATCACCACGGCATAGAATGCCAGGAGCGCGGCTGAGGCGCCGATGCCGGCAGCCCATGGTCTCATTGCTTCACCATCATGGAAACAACAGATGACATATCTTTTTTGAGATATATCCAAATATTTAAATATTATGGTGCCCTGTCCGGAGGCGATGCGCATCGGCAGCATGGTGAAGTTCTACACTCTCTGCCTCCTGAAGGAGGGGCCGAAGCACGGCTATGACCTGCTGACCCAACTCAAGGTGAAGCTGGATAGCGGCATCAGCACGAGCCAGGTGTATCCGTTCCTCGCCTCCCTCGAGAAGCACGGCTACATCGCCGTCAAGAGGACCGGGCAGCGGGGCAAGAAGGTCTACCGGCTCACCGCCGAGGGCCAGCTGTTCGTCAACGGCTTCCTGCAACGCTTCGGTGACCTCGTCCATCTCGCGCTGGAGCCAAAACTCCGGAGCTGCACGCACTGCGGGTGCAAGCTCCTCGAGGGCGGAGTCCAGGAGCGGATGGGTGGCAGGAAGCTCACCTTCTGCTGCCACCACTGCGCCGGCTCATTCAGGAAGATGCATCATTGATGCATAGGGCAGCCTGCGCCGGACATCATCCCGCGGCCGCTCATCATGCCGCCGCCAATCATCCCGCCGCCGAAGCCACCCATCATCCGACCGAAACCCCCTGCGAGGTTTCCCATCATGCCTCCCATCCCACTTTGCATCATGCCGCCACTCATCATGCCTCTTGCGCTGCGATCAGATTCTCCTGCGCCGCCGCAGTAGTGCATCTGCGCGATGCGGACGTGGAACAGCTTGTGCGCTTCGGTCCCATCCCCTATTCCCATCATCCGGTGCATCGCCTCATGGCTGGCACCGGGATGCATCTGCTCCATGAGATACTCGCCGATGGCTTCCAGCTCCTCATCGTCGAGAGAGCTGCAGGAGACCCCGCTCTCCACTAGGCGCCGGCCTTCCTCTATCTCGTCACTTTCGTCTGTCGAGGCCGCGTATGCGACTGCGAGAAGCAGGAGCGCCAGCGCGGCCAACGCAATCCATCTTGTGTTCATGGCACATCACCGGAGGAAGAGAGCGCCGCGCGAATATCTTTCTTGCCCGGCGGACCGTCTCAGACCGAGTTCCGCTTCGGCAGGACCTTGTAGGTCTTGCCCGTCCGCTCCCGCTGGACCAGCCCGCGCCTGTCCAGGTTGGTCAGCACTGCGGAGACCTTCGCCTTGGACCAGTCCAGCCGGAACCTGAGCGAGTCCTGGGTAATCTCGCCAGCACCTTCCACTGCATTGAGCAGCGTCTGCTCGTCACTGGAGAGCATCGCCTTCATCCCCTCGCGGCGCTCGTCGGCTTTCCTGCTGCGAAAGAAAAAAAGAGAAGCCAGGGTCGCGGCAAGGACCCCTATGATGAGCGGCACGGCTCCGGTCCATCCCGCGCTGCCCGACATGGCCCCCATCATGCCTCCCCGGGAGGGCGGATACGCGGCCCGGAGGCTGCCGTACACCAGCGTGCCGATGAGTATCACCATGAGGAGCTTGGGCACGGAGTCCATCTCGCGGATGTCCATGCCCCGCGGAAGGAAGGAGGGGTTTATATCTTTGCATGCGGGACCAGCAGGACTTCGGCCGCATTGCGGGGAGTATCCGGCATGCCAGGGAGGCAACCCGGAACGCTCGCGGGATTCCGGCCGAGAAAACGTCCCGCCTCGCACGGCGGCGAAGGGATTATAAGTCTGCTTTCCATCTTCTGCGCGTGGTCCGCGTCAGGAAACGCAGCGGCAACCTGGAGCCATTCGACGAGCAGAAGCTCCGGAACTCTCTCATGTTCTCCGGAGCGGGAGAGCAGGCCGTCCAGAAAGTGCTGGACAAGGTCCGCGCCTCTCTGTTCGACGGCATTTCTACCGCCGAGCTGCGCCGCATGGCCCTCGCCGCCCTGCGGGGCGCTCCCGGGGTCTCCACGAGGTACCGGCTGAAGCACGCCATCCTCATGCTCGGGCCCGAGGGACATGCCTTCGAAATCTTCGTGTCGCACATCCTCGCCGCGAAGGGATACGCGTGCAGCCTCAACGTCATCGCCAAGGGGAGGTACATCGAGCATGAGATTGACGTCGCGGCCGAGCGGGGCAGCGAGCGCCTCATGGTCGAGTGCAAGCACCACGCCCAGCCGTGGCACGGATGCTCCATCCAGACCGCGCTGTACGTCTATGCCCGGTTCCTTGATGTCCGGGGCTTCACCGCCCCCCTGCTCACGACCAACACGAAATTCTCGCCGCAGATCATCTCCTACGCCCGCGGGGTGAAGCTCCAGCTCATGGGCTGGAAGTTCCCCCACGGCGAAAGCCTCGAGCGCAACATCGAGCAGCACGGCCTGTTTCCCCTCACCATCCTCCGCAGTCTCCCGAGGCATGCCTGCCTCGCGCTGATGCAGCAGCGTCTCGTCCTGGCAAGGGACGTCGCGGACATGGACGCGCGCACCCTCGCGAGGAAGGCGCAATTTCCTGCGGCGCGGGCCGAGCGCGCCATCGCCGAGGCGCGCGAGCTTGCCGCCTAGCGCACGACCAGCGTCCCCCTCATCCCCGCCTCGGCATGGCCGGGGATGGAGCAGTGCATGGTGAAGTTCCCCGCGACGCGGGGCGTGAACGTCAGATGCGCGTCCTTTCCCCCAAGCACCACGGAGTGCACCCCGAGCTCGTCGATGTCGAAGGCATGCGCGATGTCCATGTTCGCAATCTCCAGCATCACGGGCTCGTCCTTCCGCACCTCGATGACGGCCGGGTCGAAGCCCATGCTGAAGGCGGAGATGCGCACCGGCTGGCCGGGCTGCGCCACGAAGACCTGCGGCACAGGGCGCGCGGCGAGCGGTCCGGGGATGAGCAGCAGCACCCAGAGCGCGGATACCGCGAGGAGCGCCGCCCCGTGAGGGATGCGCTCCGCAGCAGACCTCCCGAGCTTCGCGAGCAGCGCGAGCCCCCAGACGAGTCCGGCGATGACCAGCAGGTATTTTGTGGCTGATATCACACCCTCGCCGAGAGGGAGCCAGGGCGCCAGGAAACCGAACACCACGCTGAAGGTCAGGATGAGGAAGACGAGCGGAAGGTGGATGTAGCCGAAGGTCGTGAGATGCTCGCGCAGCGGGCGCATGGAGAGGCGCGAGGAGAGCGCGGAGAGGGCGAGGAAGGCGAGGAGGAAGAGGGAGAGCCCCAGCAGGAAATCCAGCGCGCGCAGCCCGGGGCCGCGGATGCCGAGCGGAACGAGACCACGCAGGGAAAGAGTGCCGCTGGTGGTGAGGATGAAGGCCATCCCGAGGAGCCCGATGATGAAGAGGGATTCTGCCAGGGTCATGGAGCCGCGGTCCAGGATTTCCTGGCCAGGGAGGAGGAGCCGGAGCTGCGCGGAGCCGTGCGGGCAGTTCTTCACGCAGCGCGCGCAGAGCAGGCATTCCTTGTTCGAATCCAGCGTCGGCACGTGATTGTACGCCGGGCAGGGCCCTGCCGGGACGCCCGTGAGACACTCTTTCGTCCTGCATGCCGCGCAGAGGGCGCGCTCGGTACGTATCCCTGCCGCAGACAGCCGGGAGAAGACGCCGAAGAGCGTGCCGACGGGGCAGATGAGCCTGCAGAAGGACCAGCGGCTCCACAGCGCTCCCATGGCGAGCGCGAGCAGGAGCGCTCCGCCAAGGAGCAGCAGCGTCAGCTTCGGCGAAAGGAAAAGGCCGGTGACCTGCTCAAGGATGACCGCGGCGAAGAAGACGACGTACGCGAGGAAAGACCATCTGGCAATCCGCAGGGCCTTCCCGCTGCGCAGCTCGTTGCCGGCCTCGTTGGCCAGCCCTACCGGACAGAGGAAGCCGCACCATGCGCGACCCGCGGGGATGAGGAGCAGGTAGAGCAGCGGCCACCACAGGGTCCAGACGATGAGCAGCGGGATGCTGTCCGTGATGCTGATGCCAAAGACGGAGACAGACTGCCGGGTGAGCAGCGCGAGCAGCGGAAGGAAGCCGAGCAGGGCGAGCACGCGGGGAAGGAGCGGGAACCAAGCCCTCCTGAGCAGGCGTTGCACGCGGCCGGCCATGACTCACACCGTCATGAACACGCTAGTCGAGCCGTCACGGTGCACGGCGTAGACCGTCCAGGGGCCGCGCTTCGGGCCCAGCATCCCAGGAGAGCCTGACGGCATCCCCGGCAGCGCGATGCCCTTGATGTCCGGCCTGTCCGCGAGGAGCTTCTGGACCGCCTCCAGGGGGACATGCCCTTCGATGAAATAGTCGCCGATGACCATGACGTGGCAGCTCCGCACGTCCGCGGGGATGCCCATGCTGTCCTTGAACGATGCGAGGCTGGAAGTCATCTCCACCTCGACCTCAAGGTCGCTGGAGGAGCGCAGGAAATCCACATACTGGCCGCAGCAGCCGCAGCTGGGGTCCTTGTAGACCGTCGCTGCGGTGCCGAGGAGGAATTCCTTGGGCCCTGTTCTTCCGAGAGCGGCGTATCCGACAGCCCCCACCGCGAGGACCGCCAGGACGATGCCGATGATGCCTGCTACTTTCATGATCGCACCTCTGGGGCACGCGCCCCAGGAAGAGAGAACTGAGCAGCCTTAAATTCCTAGCGCGAAACCAGTTTCAGCGGAGCACCACGATGTTGGTCATCCCCCTACGCTGCCTGGTCAGCGCGTGCTTTCCCTCCATCCGGTCAAGGATACGGGTCACCTTGACCTTGGAGAGCCCGCTCTCCCGGATGAGCTCGCTCTGGTAGATGGAGCCGTCCTTTGCCTTCACGAGATGATAGATGGCCTTTTCCTCCTCGTCCAGGCGGGAAAGGTCGGGGGCGGCCTCCTCGGGCTTCGCCGCCGGGAGGAGCAGCGACGCGCCGCTGACGAGCACGAGCACCGACACGAGGAACGAGCCGGTGAGGAACCACGAGGTCTTGCTGGTGTGCGCGGGGCACTGGGTCATGTCCTGGTTGGACTCGCTGAAGGCGAGGCAGAGATAGGCGTCGCGCGTGTCGACGTCCCGCTTGATGAGCGCAAGGAGCCCCAGCGACGAAAGGGAGAGCAGGATGAGCAGCACGCCCAGGGCACGATGCCATCGCATGGGTCCCAGAACCCACGCGCGCTATAAATCTGTTGCGTGAGGCTTTTATACCGGATGAGCATCCTGTGTTTCATGAGACCATTGCCACTACTGGCGCTGCTGCTCATCCCGGCAGCCTTCGCGCATCTCGCTGGCGGAGAAGACCGTGTCATCGACGGCTACCGGGTGGATTTCGGGTACGAGCCTGAGGACCTCATCGCAGGGCAGCCGGCCGCGCTGTCGTTCTCGCTCCCCGAGGCGGATGCCCTCTGGCTCCGCATCTCCGGAGAGAACGTCGTATTCGCGGGGACGCTGGATGGGGGGAGCGCCATCCTCACCTATGCGTTCCCCGCGCCGGGAGATTACCAGCTCACCACGCGCTTCTTCCAGGGGGATACCCAGCTGGCGGAGACGACGTTCAGCGTGCGTGTGGCACCGGCGAAGAGAGACATCCCCTTCGTCGCCCTGCCCCTCGCGCTGGGCGCGGCGCTGCTCGCGGCGTGGCTGCTCTCGCGATACTCGCTCGTGAAGAAGTAGGCTCCTTGCGGTCCTGCGGACGTTCGGCCGGGATGCGGACAATATCCGCCTTGCCGGTGAACCAACCCGGAACGTGTGCGGCAGTGCGGCCGAAATCCTCTTGCGTGCTCGCTCAGTGCCCAATCCCGTCACTCTATCGATATAAATTTATATCAGATGATATATTATTATATCATGCTGCAGTCCAACACGTATCGGCTCCTCCGGGAGTTCATGGACCGCCCCACCACGCACTTCCAGGTCAGGGAGCTCTCTCGCAGGCTGCGTCTTGGCCAGCCGTCGGTGGCGAACCACCTCCAGGCGCTCCTCGGGATGGACCTGGTGCGGAAGGAGCGGCACGGCGTCTATCCGGCGTTCATCGCGCAGCGGGACAGCAGGCTCTTCCGGACGCTCCGGAAGGCGGACATGCTCGTCCGCCTCGAGGAGTCCGGGCTGCTCGACGCCCTCTGGGACACAGTCCAGCCGGATGCCATCATCCTGTTCGGCTCCGTGTCGCGGGGGGAGGACATCGAGTCGAGCGACATCGACCTCTTCCTGCTCGCGGATGAGATGCGGGTGGACCTGCAGCGCTGGGAACGGGCGCTTGCCCGGAAAATCTCGCTCTTCTTCTGCGAGGATTTCGATTATTTATCCGAAGAGCTTAAGAATAATCTGCTCAATGGGTTTCCTTTGCGGGGATATTTGGATGTCTATGCTGAACATCGCTCCGGACAGGAAAAGAGCGCGCAGCATTCTGCGCACCGTGGCTCTCCTGGAAAAAAGAATAGGGCTCCAAGAAGGGGGAGATATGGCCGGCCTCATCGTGGCAGACTACTACGAGATCGCGAAGGAACTCTGTACGGCGCTCCTGCTGCTCGACGGCAGAAAGACGCTGAGCCATAGGGAGCTGCTGGACGCGGTCGGTGTTCCTCTGAGAAAGGCGGAACGTGAACTCCTCCACGAGTTGCGTATCCTGAGGAACAGGGTGATGTACGATGGCTTCAGGGTACGGCCCAGCTATCTGCGGAGAAAAAAGCGCAGTTTTTTGGACATTGTCCGGAAGCTGAAAGAGCATGTGGGGCGCCGGCTCTAGTGCCCCATGCCGTCCATGCCGGCGGACATGTCCATCCCCCCGCCGCCGGAGGGGGTGAGCATCCCGTGGGACTCGTCCACATGGCGGATGTCCCGCTCGTACACCCGGACGCGCTCCAGGAACTTCTCATAGGCCTCCGTGCTGTAGCCCTTGTACTGCAGCACGGTCATGATGCCCGCAGGGTCGAAACCGTCTGCCACCATGTTCCTTCCCGCGTGGTCGTGGATGACCCACAGCCCGGGGTTCTCTGCCTTGAACCAGACGTCGTACCGCTCGCCGGGACCGATGAGCAGCGTATCTACCTCGTAGGGTGAAGTGAGCTTGAAGCCATCCCGGTGGGTGACGATGAAGCTGTGGCCGTGGATGTGCAGGCTGTGCATCTCCATGCCCAGGTTGATGAGCCGCAGGCGTACGACATCGCCGTCCTCAACCACGAGGGGCGGGACCCAGGGCGCGCTCTTTCCGTTGAGCAGGAACTCGTTGAAGTCAGGGTCGAAGGGCATGAGCATCTTCGGCGATGGAAGCAGCCAGGGATACGGACCGTCTGGCCCATCGCCATCATCTCGGCGGGAAGCGGGGTGTGCGCGTGACGGGAATCGAACTCGGTGAAGATGTAGACCTTGTCCTGGTCCGCCGCCCCGAAGGGTGAGCCATCATTCGGACCATCCTGGGGGTCCACGATGAGTGCTCCAAACATCCCCATGCTGATATGGTGCGGCGCCTCGACATGACAGTGGAACATCTTGCTTCCGGAGGGCCCTGCGGTGAAATTGTACACATACGTCTCCCCTGGGAGGACCCACTCCTGATTGATGTCAGGAACTCCGTCGTTCTCGCTGGTCATCTCGTTGATGCCATGCCAATGGATGGTGTGCGGCTCCGTGCCGTTGTTGTAGAAGTACACCCGGACGCGGTCCCCTTCCCGCACTCGTATGGTCGGTGCGGGTATCTGGCTGTTGAAGCTGAACATCGGCACCCGGACCCCTGGCCGTATCTCATGGAGGACGTTCTGCATGTTGATGTGGAAGACCTTGACGGGGACTCTGCCGTCCATCACGGTCTCCGGCGCCATGGGGATGTCCGGATTGCTCGGCTTGTCCGGGAAGTACTTCCATTTTGCGAAGTACTCCTTCAGCGAGGGGGCCGATGGTTCCGGATAGAGCGTCGGGCGGACCTGCATGTGCATCATCGCCATGCTCGGCCGGGTGTTGTAATTGTCGAAGAAGATACCGTCGATGAACATCACCGAGAAGCTCAGGACGATGAAGACGATGACCAGCTTGAGCTTGCCGGGGAGAGTCATTTCCTCACTCCGCTCGGCTCCGGGGCCTTGCGCATGATCGTGCTCTGGAAGCTCACCCAGGTCAGGCCGATGGACAGCGCCACCGCGAGCGCGATGCCCCCCAGCATCCCAGGGATGTTCGGCAGAGGAAGCGGGACGGGCTCGCNTGCCCTCTTGCATATTGGGTAGTCATACGCCTGGGAGCAGTCCCCCGCAGGCATGGGATGGTGGTAGTACTTCGCGCTTGCCGCGTAGACGAACAGCAGCGTCACGATGATGACCGCGGCCATCCATCCCACGAACTTGCTCTCGTCCATCTAGGCCTCCCACTGCTCCGGGTCGAGCCGCTGCAGGGCGCGGAATGCGCCGAGGTGCTTCGCGATGACGAAGAGCGCGATGGCCGCAAGGGGGATGGCGAATGCCATCCATGGCTTCACGCCGAGGACGACGAAACGCTCCATGTGCTCGGGGAATATCTGCCAGAGCCAGTACCCCGCGAGGGCGAGCACCAGGATGATGTGCGGGAACGCGCCCGCGAGGTGGTCCTGCCACTCCATCTTCTTGTCCGGGTGGTGGCGCTCCCAGGCGATGCGCACCAGGACGAACGCGAGATAGATGCTCCAGGCCGCGCTCACCACGATGAGGAAGTCCTCGATGAACGGGACGATGAGCAACATCCACTGGGGCCCCTTGCCCAGCCATACCTGGATGATGCTCCCGTCCACCAGGTACACGACAAAGATGTCCCGGAAGAACATCAGGTAGCAGAACGGGAGATAGATGTACCCGAACCACGTGACGATGTTCTTCTTGCTGAAGTTGAGCAGCGCTGCCGTGGCTGCGCTCACCAGGAAGTACAGGCTGAACATCACCGCGGCGGTGAGGAGGACGAAGCTCCCGGCGATGGCCCAGTGGAACTTCACGCTCGGGAGCTGGAACGCGACCGTGAGGAGCTCTCCCCACTTGTTGAGCAGCGTCCCCTCCATGGCGATGAACATCCCGAGCACCGAGATGATGCCCAGGGTGAAGAACGTCTCGTGGCCGTTGAGCTGCAGCCCCTTGTGGATCTCATACCCCGGCTCGAGGTACTGGTAGTGGATGGCGTCGTACGGGCAGTTCTTCACGCAGTTCCCGCAGAGGATGCAGTGCCTGTTCGATTCCAGATGGCCCAGCTGCGGGACATTGAGGTACATCGGGCAGCCGTCCACGTTGATGAGGGGCGGCTTCAGCTCGGCGATGCCCTGGGGAGGGTAGTGCGTGCCGGTCTGGCACCACTTTCCCTCGCACTTCTCGCATTTCCTCCTGTCTGTTTTCAGTCCCAGGAACGCAAGGCGCCCGAAGAGATGGGGCAGGCCGCCCACGAAGCAGAATGAGCGGCAGAAGCTCCTTCTCGGCAGCACGACTCCGGTGATGAACGCGAAGATGAAGAAGAACAGCACGAACTCGATGCTCATGATGATGCTGTTGGTGATGTTCACCGCGTCGTGGAGATAGCCGATGATGAGAAACGTCAGGAATCCCATGAAGACGTAGTTGGTGGTACTTATCGCCTTCGGGTCCTTCTCCCCGCGGAGCTTCCTCCCCACCCAGTTGCCCATGTCGGTGATGAGGCCGAAGGGGCAGAACCCCCCGCACCAGATGCGGCGGAAGAGCAGGATGGTGAAGATGAACAGCGGCCACCAGAGCAGCCAGGTGGCGATGACGAACAGGTCCCGGTCGCTGAAGATGCCCAGCTGCGCCATGATGTCCTTGACGATGGGAATCTGGCTCTGCTGCGGTACCGGGACGCCGACGGAGTAGAGGATGAGCGGGACAACCCCGAGAAGCAGGGCAACCATCACCACGTACGGGAACCAGTAGAACCCCTTGATGTTCAGCCGGTATATCCACTGGAAGGGATACAGCTTCTTGCCAGGGCCGGTCATCATCTTGCCCGGGACCATCTTGACATTCACGTCTGGAGCGTCCGGCTGCACCCAGGTCATAGTATGCCCCACCTCACTCCGAGCAGGACCGCTCCGACAATCATGAAGGTCAAGACCCAGTACAGCGGCCCCATGGTGCGCTGTTCGACGTCCATGTGGTGGGTATCCTGGCCCTTGAGTTGGCCGTCCTCGTACCAGTCCACCGTCACCAGGTAGTTGCCCGGCTGGTCCATCAGGACATCAGTGGTGAAGGTCTCCTGGCCGAGCTTCACGCCGCGCACGTCTTCCACGTGGTCTGCCCAGACGCTCTTCGCCAGGAGCCAGTTCGGGCGGTGATACTCCTCCCCTGCGTTCCACTCGCTGATGGAGTGGTCATAGTAGACCGAAATCTTGGCGGTGGCCTCGCCCATGATGTCCTCGTCGGGATGCTCCGCACCAGCGGCGAGCGAGATGGGCTCTCCCACGACTGGCTGCCTGGGCATGTACGTGAAACTCGTCTCCCACAGGCCCAGCTTGGTGTACTCGATGATGGGCGTCTTGTGCCCCTGGACGGAGAGTACGCTGAACACTACTATGAAAAGCAGTACCCCCCTCTTGCACCACATGCCGNCCTCCCATCNGTGCTTCGNTTTATAAAAGTTTTGCGGCGCGGCCGGTGAAGGAGGACAAATCGGCCGCGTTGCGGAGGATGCCCGGCATGCCGGCGNAGCCACATGGACCACATCATCGCGGCTGAGAGATTGTCNNGTGCACGAACACGGGCGCAAGGCTTAAATAAAAGTTCGTATCTACGAACTCAACGATGGTTACGCAAGTCACGCCAACCAGGGAAGATTATCTCCGGGAGATNTACAAGATGCAGGAAGCGCGGCCAGGCGAGGTAAGGCTGACAGAACTGGCCGAACGCCTCGCGCTCTCGAAATCCACGGTGACGGAGCGCATCGCGGAGATGGCCGATGCCGGCCTTGTCAGCCACGAGTCCTACGGCGGAGGCAAGCTTACCGCAAAAGGCCGCGCGCTGGGCGAGGAGCTCACCTACCGGCACCGGGTCATCGAGACCTTCCTCGCCAACGTCCTCGGGCTGAAGGGCACGCTCGTCCACGAGGAGGCCCACAAGATGGAGCACGCCTGCGGCAGCGCGGTGATTGACGCGATGCGGCGCCTGATACCTGATGCGACGCACTGCCCGGACGGGAGCCCCATCCCGCGGAGGGCAGCATGAAACTCGCGTTCCTGCTTGCGCTGCTCCTCCTCGCGAGTTGCGCCCCGCGCATCACCGGAAACACCACCGAGGAGCACCAGAGGCTCCAGATGGCAGCGCAGGAGCGTATGGGCATCGTCGGCGAATACAGCGACGGCTTCGACCCGATGGTTTTCCTCACCACGTGGAACTTCAACAGCCTGCCGGACGAGGAGCGGGCGAAGTACTACCGGGAAACTCCTCTCGGAAACGGCACGCTC
>C687J35174_10010715_pt1 | contig 11351 bp, 17 predicted proteins | sample RifCSPhighO2_01_FD_35174 | JGI IMG/M metagenome (IMG submission 35174) | reverse complement strand
AGGATAGGAAAGCAAATAAACAGTCTAAACGCTGCAAGAGCGATGTTGCCAGCAGGAGATCCTTCCAGACATTACTATGATATACAAATAGCACAGCTAGAGGCAAAAAAAGCNGAGCTCAACGCNNAGCTTACTTGATTTTTATGGCTTTGGATCAAACACTGCTTATACCGTTTCTTTTTACCTTTGCCATAGTTTTGGGTGCATTGGAACTTTCCAAAGTCTTCAGACATGGTATTAATGTTGTTTTGGCCATTTCCATGGGACTGTTTGCCGTCAGCTATGCTCCATTTCTTGTACTGCTTAATGCCTATCTTCCTACAGCTATCTGGATATTCATCGTATTATTCTTCATAGCTTTTGTCTTAAGGATATTCGGATTCAAGCCTGGTGGTATTGATCTCAATCCAGTGGAAACATTAGTGTGGAGTGGTGCAGCTTTTTTCCTCCTTCTCTCCGTTGGCTGGATGTTTTTGCAAACAGCGCGAATAACCCAGATACCTATTTTCGGAGATCCCAGCAATCTGATTTTTCTTTTAGGCCTGTTATTTATAATAATATTGTTCTGGAAGGCTTTCCATGGCCATTCCCAGACAGAGGCATACAAAGCTGCATATGAGAAACAGGAGAAACAGTTAGAAAAAGAAAAGAAGCAGAAGGGCGGAGAATAAATCAAGATTTATAAGTCTGTGTTGCAATACTAAAAGTGGTTCAAATGGCAGCCGGAATCGAGACTTTCATCATATCTGCAAGGGAAGCTGGCTTACCATTGGTTCTCTTGTGGCTTTTGACGCTTGCAATCGTCTATGGAATCCTTTCGCATGTCAAGATGCCCCAGTCAGTTTCAGCTAGAGGGGTTATTTCAATAGTCTCTTCCTTCCTCGTGCTTTTGGCAGCAGCGGGAACAGCAGCTGCTTCATTCGTTACAAGCCTTGTAACTGCCACGGTCTTGATAGCGTTCAGTTTAATGATAATAATCATACTCATAGAGGTGGCTGGGGCGAAAGGAGAGGGAGGAAAGCATATCTTCGCTGCTCACTCAAAGCTCTTCGGCTTCGCGTTCCTTATTCTGCTTATACTTGTATTCATAGGGACAGGCGGGTTAGGCTTTTTAAATCTGCCCAACATAACTATCTCGGACCCTGTATTGGCTTTGGGGTTCTTTTTGGTCGTCATGGTACTGGCGATCTGGGTCATGGTAAAAGGCGGAGATAAAAAGGAGTGATTGAATGGCGCTTGATATAACGACGTTGCAAAGATTGGGTATCGGAGATGTAATTCTCTGGATGCTAACCTTCGCAATTATTTATGGCGTACTAAGCCAGGCCAAAATCCCAGAGCAGAAGCCCATTAGGGCAATAATTGCCATGGTTGTAGGATTTTTTGTTATTTTGGCTGCCCCTTCGACTTTCATAGCCACACTGGCAAATCTTTCCACAGGTTTGCTTGTAGGTGTTTTGGTTCTTTTGGTTGCTTTGATATTCATCGAGGTTGGAGGGCTCAAACACTTTGAGTATGCTGTCGGAGAAAAAGATAAAGAAGGCAATCTCAATGTTCGAGATGTTAAGCATAAAAAGATAGGGGAAAGGAATCCATACCTTGTTGCAATTCTATTGCTCATATTCGCTTTATTAATATTTCTAGCCGCCGGAGGTGCGCAATTCCTTGGTTTCAAGTCTTTGCCTCAGTTTGATGTCTTGGGGGTTGTGTTTTTAATTGTTATAATACTAGCTGTAATATGGATGATTAGAGGATAGATATGGCTGTAGACACAGGTTCAACGGTTTCAGGTTTTCTGCAGAGACTCGGATTTGCAGATATACTCTTATGGCTTCTCACGTTTGCTATAGTATATGGACTGCTTTCGAAGGCGAAGGTGCCTCAGTCCAAGGAGGCGCAGGCTATAATAGCAATGGTATTTGGTTTTCTTGTGCTCTTTGCTGTTCCTTCCGCTGTTGTAGGTTACATATCCCAGCTATCGACAGGGCTCGTATTGGTTCTATTGGGACTTCTTGTATTCATAGTGTTGATGGAAGCGTTAGGCTTCAAATTAAAGAAGGTTCTTCCAGTCTTTGACGAGAAAACTGGCAAAAAAATAGGTGCAACAGAAAAGGAAATGAGCGTCTTTGAAGCGCACCCATATGTTTTCGGAGCCGCATTCCTAATTATAATAGCATTACTGTTTGTCAGCTCTGGCGGATTGAGTATTCTTGGCATTAAGATACCAACAGGTTTTGATATAACAGGAACAGCGGTGATAATTGCTGTTATCTTGGCTGTTCTTTGGATATTGTTCAAGGGAGAGTAGGTTTACTTCTCTTCCTTCATCTTCTCTATGACATCAGAAATAGATCTCATGTTGTCTGTTAATGCGGGAAGCATTTCCTTGAAGACCTTTTCTATTGACCCGATCCTTCCCTCTATTTCGCCGAGGGAATCGCCGAAGTGATCGAACTTGTTTCCTAGGGTCTGTTCCTTTTCTTTCATTATCTTCTCCATCTCAATAACCCTCTTCCTAAGGTCTTCGATTTGCGATTGCAGCTGAATGTCGCGTCTTTCAAAATTACCCAGCCTGTCCTCAAAATCGTTCCACTTCTCGTTCACCACGCCTTCTATTATTTCTTCCAAGGTTATCTCCGCCTCAGGCGTCTGGAACTGCTGCTGAGGCCTCGGTTCAAAGGTGAATTCTGGACTGCTAGGATTAGAAACCTGCATAGGCGGTCCCTGGCCTGGCATTGCTAAATGCTCGGGAGGCTGGCCAATTCTCTGCGGCCTCCCCTGCGTACCCATTTGCGGCGGTCCCATCTGCATGCCTGGAGGCGGACCCATTGCTTCCGACATCAATCCCTGCGGAAGCTGCTGCTCTTCAGCTGGAGCTTCCGGTTCTCCGACAACCCTGCCTCTTAGCGCAGAGTTCATGGCGGCAGAAATCTTTGATTCAGGGACGCCCGCTTTCCTTAATCTCTCCTCAATCATTGGAGCTGGCATCCCCTGCGCGGCATACCTTTCAGCCAATTCATCCGCAGTATAGCCCTGTCTTTGCGGCTGGTCCTTCCTTTTGCCTAAGAAAAATACCATAGTGGTCACCCATTATTCTAGTTTCTCCTTTATTAATCTTGTTACTTCTTCCCTCGTAGCGAAATTTGACTTCATGGGGCTGTATATTGATATCATGCTCTCAAGCTCCTTCAGCTCCGCCTTTTTGGCTGTTTTTTCCAGAGCCTTGTTCATCCTCTGAAGCTCCGCATCGATTCTTGCTGTCTCGGCTTCCACATCCTTCAGCCTTTCATTGACTTTCGAGACCGTTGCCTTGACTTCCTCGTTCTGCCTAAGAAACGCGTTCTCAATGTTTCCCAGAACGTTCTCTATCGCAGAATTCTTGTTTTCAAGGTCCCTAAGCCTTCGGCTCTGCTCATTGAGCCTTCTCATAACCTCGTTTAAAACAACCCCAATATCTTTAGCTTCTACCAAGGTACCACAAATATATTACTTGCTTTAATAAATAAGTACCTAGAATATAAATGGTGATTTGATGGTCTTTGAAGTCGAGGTAAAGGAGGGAACCCTGAGAATGGACGTTATGGGTTCCATATTCGGCTTTACAGTTGAAGATTCAGACGTTATCATGGCCAAGGTCATCAACCAGCTTCTAGAGGAAAAACGCGTCACCAACATCGTTCTCTCCGAGACAAGGGAGTATGAGTATGATGTTGCGCAGACGCAGATGCTGAAGGAGGTCGCATATTTAATTGAAGATGTTGTAAGGGAGAGGAAGCTGCTTGCCCTGAAGAACTTCGGAGGGGAGAAGTTCGGAAAATATGTCGGGACATGGTACACATGGCTTTACAACCTCATAACCTTCCAGCTGAGAGGGGATCCGATCGGGGCGTATGTGAATGCAACAAGGGAGCTGAGGCATGTCAGAGCGAAGCTGGAGACTGCGGAGGGGGATTTCAAGGAAGCCCTTGAGAACTATGCTGTAAATGTCCTGCTTCCGCTCAAGGACGCACTGGAAAATCTTACGCTCATCAAACTTTCAAAGCCTTATCTTATTGCATATCATATCGGAGACAGGAAGCTTTACAGGGAAATCCTGAAGCCTACAGTAAGGCCAAATTTCATGTTCACGAAGTTCATGATCGAGAAGCCTGTTGGGGAGACTGTTGCCAGATACTCGATCGGGGATTCTGAGGTTGAGATTTTCAAGATACCTGGAAAGGTAAGGCATATTTATCATATTGTTCCTCCGGAGTTCAGGCTGAGCGAGGAGGAATACACCCTGCTGGACGGCGCGAGAAGAATACTTGAGGAGAGGAAGCCGCAGGAGCTTGAGATCAAAGAGCAGGAGAGGATGAGGGAGCTCTTCCAGACCCTGAGCAGGGAACTGATAAGAGAGCTTGCAGAAAACTATGGGTTCAGCTATGCGGAAAGGGAGATTGAAAAGCTTGCAACAATTCTAACTAGATACACTGCAGGTCTCGGTGTGACAGAGCCGCTGCTTGCTGACGACAGGATACAGGATATTTACCTGAATCCTCCATTGGGAGCATCGCCATTATTTATTTATCATCAGGACTTTGAGGAGTGCGAAACTAATCTTATTCCAACGAAGGCTGACGGGGAGAGACTCGCAACAAGGTTCAAGCTTCTCTCTGAGAGGCCTCTTGACGAGGCGAATCCTGTTCTAGACACAGAAATAACTGTTCCGGGGGGGGTTGCTAGAATAGCTGCCATCAATCCAAGATTATCTCCGGACGGATTGGGTTTTGCGATAAGAAGGCACAGGTTCAAGCCATGGACCTTCCCATTATTCATGAATGAGAAGATGTTTGATTCTCTGTTCGCTGGGCTGATGTGGTTTGTCGCATCATATGGAAGGACTGTTCTTATCGGCGGATCAAGGGGCGCAGGGAAAACATCCCTGTTAAATGCTTTCATGCTTCAGGTCCTTCCTTATTACAGGATGATTACGGTCGAGGACACATTAGAAATCGCAGTTGACCATATGCGAAAACTTGGATATAACATAAACAGACTGAAGTCAAGATCTGTTATAACAAGGGTTGAGCTTGAGCTCCCTGCAGAGGAAGTTATCAGAACAGCCCTGCGTCTCGGCGATTCCTGCTTGTTCATCGGAGAGGTTAGGAGCAGAGAAGCTGTTGCGCTTTTCGAGGCAATGCGTATCGGCGCAATGGCAAATGTTGTCGCAGGCACTGTTCATGGCGAGAGCACCTACGGCATCTATGACAGGATCGTTAACGACCTTGGGGTAGTTCCCACTTCCTTTAAGGCAGTGGATCTTGTGGCAATTGCGAACAAGCTGAAGACAGTTGATGGACTGAGGAGCTTCAGGAGAATAACAGAGCTGACAGAGGTTAGGAAGCACTGGAAGGGAGATCCTTCGGAGGAAGGTGGATTTGTCAATCTCATGGAGTACTCATCCAGGGACGACAAGCTCATACCAAGCGATACGCTGCTCAACGGAGAATCGCAGGTGCTTAATAGCATTGCAATGCGCGTCCCCGGCTGGGCAGGAAGATGGGACGCTGTCTGGGACAACATAAACCTCAGAGGAAGGGTGCTGCAGACAATTGTCAACATAGCGAATGACAACGGGAGGAAGGATCTGCTTGAGGCGGATAATCTTGTCAAGGCTAACCAGTTCTTCCATATTGTTTCTGAGATGGTAAGGAAGGAGACAGGGGAAGTTGACGCTAACAGGGTCTATAATGAATGGCTGCAGATGTTCAAGGAATCAGTGAAGTAGATGTTTGACAGAAAGGAAGATGCAGAGAAGAGGGCAATGGAAGCCAAAAGAAAGGAGCTGGAGAAAGTAAGAAAGATGAGCGAGATACAGATTCCTACTGCCAGCAGTCCAAGATCGGAGAGGCTTATTCCAAAACCGAAGGATTACAGGGAGTTCATGAAGGAGATAAAGCAGCGTCCGCAGGGCATTTATGAGAAACTTTGCGCAATTTCTGAAAAGTTTCCCGGAATAGAGCCCCCCACAGAGATGAAGAGGAGCTTGCAGGACAGCATCGGTGCCGCGTTCATTTATGCCACGCCGAAGGGCGCGTTCTCCGCGGCTCTTTTGATCGGTGTTTCCCTAATTCTGCTTACATCGCTCTTGATGTATGTTGGAATAGGACTGACAATGGGAATGGTCCTGGTTCTTCTTTCTGTTCTGACAGGATGGTATACCTACAACTATCCTTCTTCAGTTGCAAATTCCTTGACGCTGAGGATGTCTGCGGACTCTGTGCTTGCAATCTTGTACATGGTCCTTTACATGAGAAACTCGCCGAACCTGGAGGGCGCGATTCGGTTTGCCGCGCAGAACCTGAAAGGACCTCTGGCATGGGACCTTAAGAAACTTTTATGGGATATAGAGCTTGGCAAGTATCCGTCCGCTAATGCAGCAGTCTTGAGCTATGTCGAGAAATGGAAGGAGAAGAACAGGGAGTTTGCGGAAGCGCTCAACCTTCTGAGGCAGACCGATGTTGGCGTTGCAAGAAAAGCCGCGCTTTTCGATGAGACAATAAACGTAATCCTGGACGGAACGAAGGAGCGAGCGAAGCATTTTGCTGAAGGGCTGAGGATGCCGATGATGGCTATCAATGCGCTGGGCATTCTTCTGCCTATAATAGGACTGGTGATGTTCCCTGTTGTCATAATTTTCATGTCGAGCGTTGCGAAACCGATATTCCTCTTTGTTGGATATGATATTTTGCTGCCTCTGATGCTGATATTCCTAGTGAACCATACACTGAAGACAAAGCCGCCCACATTCTCGCAGCCTGACATAACTGAGGCAAGAGGCGTCTCGCCCCTCGGCTACATAAAGATAAGAGAGAGATTGCTGCCTGTCTGGCCATTTGCGGTTGCCATCGGACTTGTCTTTTCTATAGTTTCCCTGCTCATGACTTCCTCCTCAGATCTTTTCACCTCCGTAAACGGTTCTGTGCTGGGAATAATGGGACTGGCATTTGCGATCGTTATTTATGCCTACTTGGATTCGTATCAGAAGGCGAAGCTCAGGGCAGATATAGAGAGGATAGAGGACGAGTTCTCTGTTGCGCTGTTCGAGCTTGGAAACCTTCTTGCAAGCGGCGTGCCTATCGAGCTTGCTGTTGACAAGGTCAGGGCAAATGTCAAGAACCTGAAGGTTGCCGAGCTTTTCGAAATAACCTCGATGAACATGAAGAAATTCGGCTACACGTTTGAGGAGGCGATGTTCAACAAGGATGTGGGCGCGATATGGTACTACCCCTCCAAACTGATCAGGTCCATAATGCAGGTTGTTGTCCAGTCATCGAAGAAGAGCGTTGCCTCCGCCTCAGATTCCATGCTTGTTGTCTCTAGGTACCTGAAGGGCGTCCATGATGTAAAGGAGGAGATAAACGATATTCTCAGCGAAACGCTTGCAAGCATGAAGTTCCTTGCGATGATACTTGCCCCATTAGTGGGAGGCATAACAGTCACGATGGCTGTTGTTATTCTGCAGATCCTTGGAAACATAGGGACAAGAATAGCTTCCATAGTCCAGCAGGGGGGATCAATGTCAACAATACAATTGGGGTTGCTGGGCGGTTTTGGCCTGGGTGGAGGTGCGCCGCCTATAACAGCAACAGCGTTCCAGTTCATAATAGGGATTTACATGATAGAGATATCCCTGCTTCTCTCTATCTTTATCAACAGGGTCCAGTACGGGGACGATGCGATAGGGGAAAGGCTGTCGGTCAGCAGGACCTTGCTGATAGGGATCTTTATTTATGCGATAAGCTGGTATATTACATTTGGATTGTTTGGCGGAACAGTGCAGGCTCTGCTGACTCCAACGGGTGGATAAATGAGACCGGTAATGATGGCATACTATGTTTTGATAGGTCTGCTAGGCGTGGCTTTATTTCTTTTGGTGGCGAATGCTATCCTGAGCAACCTGCTGAACGTGCAGGTCATTCCTAAGTGATCATATGGCAACAGACACAGAACTCTGGCAGATCGTGGTGATAATAGGATCTCTTTTGTTGATATTTGTTATCATTGGCATCATACTCGGGTTCAGGCCTGATGTCTTCGGAGGATGGATTGGGGGAATCTATGACTTTCTTCAGGGGGCGAAGAAATGATTCCCGATACCCTTGAGCAGCCAGGCTATCTGATAGTGACTATTATTGTTTTATCTATAGTGATATTCCTTGTTGTGGATGTCTTTTTCAATGTGAAGATCGGCAGGGGCGTTTGCAATATGATCGGATTTGTTCTGAAGAACGCGCTAGGCGTCTTGGGATTCACCACGGATATATTCTCGCCTATCTGCGATAGGCTGCCTTTCTAGTGATCTTATGGAAGAACCTGCAATAGGATGGGCCGGGGCAATAGTAGTCATACTTGTAGCCCTTGCAGTCTTCCTTGGCTTGTACAATATGCTTACAGGAGGGACGCTGTTCAGGGGCATTGTCTGTTCCATGCTGTTCTGGGTTCCCCTTGGCGCGTTGACAACAACGCTGACGCAGAGCTGCGCTGCCATACCGGTGTGATTATGAAAGGAATAACCGACTCTGCGATACTTCTTGTTGTCGGGGTCATAGTCCTGATTATAGTTGTCGGGGCCTTCCTTGTTGCGGTTACGCAGCAGCCGCAGTCTTCCGGAGGATCGGTCAGCATCGGCGGGTGTTCTGACAACGGCGATTGCACAAGCAGCCCGGACGGGCCATGGTGCGCTCAGGTTTACAGCGGAGAGGGGTTAAGCGATACAAAATGCATATGTTACAGGAATGCGGATTGCGAAGGAGGTTATGAATGTGCGGATAGTAAATGCAGAACAATCGAGTGAAGGTTCTAAGCTGCCCCCATATGCGCTGCTGGGCGTTCTCATAGCCTTGCTAGTATTCTTCTTTATTGTAATGTTCATAGCAGGGAATCAGGGGTATGTTGATTCCATTCTGGGCGGATTGAACAGCCTCTTCCCGCTTGTCAAGTGAGATAACTTTATTTAGATGAAGGGTTAAGGATTCTAATGCCGCACTCAAACCTTTTGATGGCAATAGTTGCGATAATTGTCATATCCCTGATTGTTTATATGATAGTGAATCTTGTCCAGAAGCCAGCAGACAATCTTGGCAAGGAGAAGGTGTTTCAAGATTCCTGCCTGAAATGGAAGGCTGTAAGATGCGTCTTGACGGATGATGCAAAGAACGACATGAAGGACGCGTGCGCAGACAGGCTAGGCAAGCCAGGCCAGGATCCTTCGGGTTCTGATTGGCAACTATGCGTTCAGCAGTGCTGCGGCCCTATTTGAGTTTTTCCAATATCTTGATAGCATTTTCTAGAATCTCTTTGGTGTTTTTGTAGCCTATTTTCTCCAATGCTTCCTTCGGCGAGAACCACTGGGCATCTTTTATCTCCCACTCCGGTTTGGTTTCCTTCGTTTTTGATTCAATCAGAAAGAAATAGACTGTTTTGAATATCATCTCCCCTTCGAAGACAAAGAAATAGCTTATCTCCCCTGCATACTTAATGATCCTTATCCCAGTNANTCCTGTNTCCTCATTTACTTCCCTGAGCGCCGCTTCTTCATNGCTCTCGCCCTTTTCTACAAGGCCTTTTGGAAGCGCCCATTTGCTGTTGTGGTCTTTAATGAGAAGCATCTTTACTTCCCCATCCCTAATGAACACAACTCCCCCTGCAGAGACCTGGCGTTTCATGACATATCTAAGCAGAGAGAAGCTTTATAATTTGACTCCCTTCAATATTTCCTATGAAAGGAGTCCACTGGGGATTTGTCCTGGGAATGGTACTTGTTGTCATACTAGTTCTTGTTGGTTCAGGCACGGCGCAGAGCATTCTGCAGTTCAAGATCGCCGACTATATTGGAATCCAGCCTCCCAATGGAGGGGACAGCGGCATTGGAGGTGGCGGAGGAGGGATACCCAGCGAGGGGGATATTCCGGCGGTTGAGCGCGACACAGCTCTTCCAGACGGTGTATATACAACCGGAGAAGTTGGCTATGATATAGCGAAGAGGATATACGAGGACTACAAAAATTATGGGAAGAACGGGAACAGGGGCAAATGCATCAAGATAGGTGCATCTGAAAAGTGTTTCATTGGAGTTGGCAAATATTCAGCTGTAGAAGATTATCATCCGAAACTTGAAAACAAGGCTGTGCACTGCGGACCTTTGGATGAGACATGCGTGACCGTGAATCTCGCCAACTTGAAAGTGGGTATAGTTGATTTCTGTGGCGGGGTGTTCATAACGGACAACAGCGAAGAAGTCACATTTGGGAATGGCAATTGTTTTCCTTCTTCTTGGTCCGAATCCATTCTTCCTCCGAAATGCAGCAAATGGGACGAAACATGCTGTTCCAAGGTCTGCGGCAGCGATGACCAGATAGGGTGGTGGGAGGCATGGCAGGGCAGGAACCCGGACGGTTCCGTAGTGCGGGATACTAATCCTGTTAACGATAATGTGGAGAGCGGAAAGGTTCCTATTTATGCCATAGGATTCGACAACTTCTATTTTGTGGAATGGAATCCGGGCGACAAGAAATATGCCATAAAATTCTTTGCCACTCCGAACAACAAAGTCAAATGGGTTGACTCTGCCACAACTTTCTGGGACAGAGTTTCAATACAGTTTTATGAGTCAGGAAGGGGCAGCTTCAAGCTGGATGATCCCGCAAATGCTGTGAATCTTGCTGGCCTGTACTATCCGCAAGCCAGACAGATTCTTAATGTAACTTGGCAGGTAAGCGGGAATGAGGCTGTTCTGGTCAAGATGGTGGAGCAGTTCCAGAGAGACAGATTCAAGTTTGCTACCAATTCGGCTGGGGAGAAACATCCTCTTTATACGTTTGATATTGAGAAGTGCAATGGCAAGGAAGACTGTCTTTCAAGTGCATCAGTCAGGACATTCACGGCGAAAACCGCAAGGCCATATGTCCAAGATTATGAAGGAACGCAGCGCCTTCCAATTGCAACCGGTCTTGGCGGAAAGGACAAAGGCGAATTTGTAAATGTAGGCAGCTCAGACTGGAGCAAGCAGCATAAAGTTCATGTCTACTCCACGCTTGATAGGAATGAGAACCCTCCTCCCGGTACGATGTTGAGGGTTGTGGTCAATAAGTGGTTTACCTTTGATTACGGGTCAAAGAGCACTTATTTTCATGACGATACCTTCTACAAAGATTTTTCAATAATAATCTATCCGGAGCCATGATTCCATGAAAGGACTTCATTGGGGACTCATTGTTGGCCTTGTTGTGGTAGTGATCCTGCTTCTTGTGGGAAGCGGCATTGCTGGCGATATTGCTAAGTTCACTTATACTGACTATACAGATATCAAG
>C687J35174_10010713_pt1 | contig 11353 bp, 15 predicted proteins | sample RifCSPhighO2_01_FD_35174 | JGI IMG/M metagenome (IMG submission 35174) | reverse complement strand
TGGTACATTGCAAGGGAGACATTCATTGTTGCACTTATCATGTTTGCCCTTGGGTTCACACTCTACAATTATGGCAACAGGCAGATAAGAGTAAAGAGAAAGATGGCTTTGAGAGAAGCCCAAAGAGGCAGGATGATGCTCCATCAGGCGCCATCTCACCAGCCAATCCACCACAGAAGCCAGTGATTGTCTCTTTTCCTAGAGATTTGTGTTTATGAACAGTTGGGAACAATTCAGGGATTTATTATGCCTTGTTCTTTCCTTAAATCCATCGGTTCTCAGCGTAAGTTATAAGTGTTTTATTTGTTCTCCATATATAGAAAGTTCCTGTAAACCAGAGGATATAGGCTATTATAACCACTTTATGATAGTAAATTACCAAAAGATTTAAATAATAGGGAAACATAGCAGGCACAGGTGCATATATGACAGGAGATACTCTTGCAGAAAAGATAAAGGCAATGATGAATCAGATAGAGAGAAGCTATAAAGAAGGTACTGCAAACTTAGTAGAAGCAAGAAAAGTGCTTGAAATGATAGCTGGAGATTTGGTGGGAAATTCTTATGTGGATGATCTCTTGAATGAAGCAAAGACAATTCTTGAAATGTATGAGACTGCTGCAAAAGAGAATGAACAGCTAAAAGTTTCATTGGGGGAATCTGAGCGTAATGTTCAGGAGCAGGCAAAAGCTTATGGAGATTTAAAAAAGGAATATGACAAGATTGCGGAACTCAGCAGCCAGCTGCAAAACAGGGCTGATGTGCTGGAAACAACCATTAGACAATACTTGGAGTTTGAGCAGGCAATGCAGAAAGCAGGGATAGATACTGAATTGGTCACAAGGTATATTCAAGGGGATCCGAGAGCAAGGGATATTCTTTTTGGGCTGATAAAGTTCAAGGAAGATGGTGCGCAAGAAGAGATAATCGATGGTGAGGATCTTAAAGAGGTTCTTGAAGAGGTGGTTGTGGGTCCGAATCCATTAGATGATGAAGATGATGGTAAACTAACATTAGTAGAGGAAGAAATGGGAGCTGTTCCTGGCAAAGAAGGTCTTCCGCCTCCACTAGATGCTGTTATTAGTGAGGGTGCAGGAAAGATTCCTTATAGTGGTGCTGGGGCGGGGAAGGATGCAAATCCAGGGTCGCTAGTTACAGCAATATCTTCTGCTACAGCAAAAAATAAAAAAGAAGAAGGGTCTCTTGCCCTATTATCTCCTGAAGCAAGACCAGCCTACCAAAGAATGGAGAGGCTGTATGATCCAAAAGTAGGTTTTGGAGCAAAGACAACAAAGGTTCCAGAATATAAAATGGATGATGCTTTTTGCTACATGGTCCTGATAGCAGCCCAGGCTGCCAGGCCAGAGCTGGAAAAAAACCATATAAGCCAAATAACTTCAGTTGAGGTGAGCGAGGCCCTTGCAACAGATATTATGACGTTCCTAAGGGATCCGGCAAAAAGCAGATATTTCAGTGATTTTGCGCAGAGAATAGGTGATCAGGCCATAAAGGATTATATTAATGGGGTGGTGCAGGACGACTGTTCTGCAAGCAGCCCTGGAGCTAAGATTAAGCTTGAAATGATGTTAAAACCCATTTATGAGGCTACCACAAGTTTCCTTGAGGACAACGAAGGAGTGCCGGGGCTGCTAACATCAAAAATGCCTAATTATTTTAGAATGTATGCTGAGAGCATAAACCCAACAAAAGCTAATCAGCCTACACCAAAGACTAAACGCGCCAAATAGATTTAAATAGTATCTTCTTCTTTTGCAGAGTATGGAAGCAATAGCCATAACACATCCAGGACTTGAGTCTGTCGCAGAGAAAGAGATAAAAGAGCTGATAAACCCCAAAAGCACGAGCATAGAAGATTCTGTTGTTATTTTTGAGCCAAAAGAGCTTCTTGACCTGTGCACACTATGCTACAAGGCCCAATCTGTGATAAAGATACTGCTCCTGAAGGAAAAGCTAAGCTTCAGGAAACAGGAAGACATCTTCAAAGCAGCGAAAAAGACTGATTTCTCAGACTTCATCAAGAAAAAAACATTCAAGGTCCAGTGCACGAGGATAGGCGAGCATGATTTCACAAGCAATGAGATAGAGCAGGGTGTTGGAAAGAACATTGAAGGCGAGGTTGATCTTGAGGATCCTGATACGACTATCTTTACCTATATCTATAAAGACAGATGCTATATCGGCATAGATTTTTCAGGCTTTGACCTGAGCAAGAGGCAGTACAGGATATTCCATTACAAAGATGCATTGAAAGCTACTGTCGCATATGCTCTGCTGAGAACAGCAGATTACATCCCTAAAGATTTCCTGCTTGACCCATTCTGCAGCACAGGGACAATACCAATAGAGGCAGCATTGTACGCATGTGATTTTCCAGTGAACTATTTCACTAAAGACAATCTCTCTTTCAGAAGATTCAGCTGCTTCAAAGACACTGACTTTGACAGGTTCTTCGGGAAGATAGACAAAAACATGAATCTGGAAAAGAAAACAAGTATATATGGTTATGATGCGCTTCTCGGCTATGTGAAAGCAGCCCAGAAGAATGCAAAGATTGCAGGAATAAACAAGAAGATCAGTGTCACAAGGGCGGATATTGAGTGGCTTGACACAAAGATTGGCAAGGCCAAGGTTGACAAGATAGTGTCCTATCCTCCGCAGGCAACAGAAAGGAACAGGAAGAATATCGAGAAGATCTACAAAGAGCTCTTCCACCAGGCAGATTTTGTCCTGAAGAAAAAAGGGATTATCGTGCTGGTCTCAGAATCAGGGCTGGCAAAGGAGATTGTTCAGAGATATGCAAAAGAGTATAAGTTCGCCATAAAGAAAGAGACCAGCATTATGCAGGGAAAGAAAGAGCTTATTATCCTGCTAATGAGCAGGTAACCTTTATAAAGGGGTTCTTATTTTATATATAATGTAGGGTCAGAGCTTGACTGGCGGTGGTTCATGAATTTGAACTGCTGAGGAAAGTCCGCCCACTATAATCGGCTGCTTTTGGCCTCAGGGCCATAAGTCCCAGAAATGGGAGGCAACCGCTCAGAAACGATACCACCTTGCAGACGCCATGATGCTTGCGAAGGTCCTGGCAACAGGACTGAGTTAACCAGCAGAGTTTGCTGCAGGGAATGGTTGAAACGGCGAGCCCCGGCTTGTGCAAGTCATTTATGACGCTAAGTAGAATGTCAAGGCACAGCATCGCAGAGCAGCAATCTCACGATTAGACTGCCCTGTTTGGCTGTGACAGAAGGCGGCTTATTCTGGCCCTACACCTTATATAACCAACAAATTTAAATATAAACCCTAATTCGGTGCTTATATGGCAAGAGACGATAAGATACACATGCCCTCTGGAATGGGCGGCCTGGTAAGGTATTTTGATGANTACAAGTCAAAAATCACCTTCAAGCCAGGGCATGTGATGGTAATGATTGTTGTGATAGTNATAGTAGTCATAATTCTGCACTGGCAGGGCAGTGCTTGGCTTGGTCTGGAATGATTGTGATCTAAAATGATGTCCGGAATAAATCCCAGGATGATGCGTCAGGCAATGAAAAAGATGGGCATCCAGCAGACAGAGATAGATGCTGAAGAGGTCATAATAAGAACAAGAGATAAGGAAATAGTGATAACAGAGCCCCAGGTAAGCAAGGTAAACATGATGGGCCAGGAGACCTTCCAGATTGTTGGAAATGTCCAGGAACGCGATAGATCCTCTGAAGCAGAGATAAGCAGGGATGATATAAAGACAGTCGCAGAGCAGGCAGAGGTTTCAGAAGAAGAGGCTGAAGAGGCCCTAAGGGAAGCGCATGGAGACATCGCTGCTGCAATAATAAAGCTTAAGGGATAACTGCTTGAAGATGATCATTCTCAATATAATGCTGCTTGTGATTCTGATAATGCTGTCAGCATTCTTTTCAGGAGTAGAGATAGCTTTCTTCTCGCTGAGCAACATAAGGATAAGGCATCTGGTCGACAAGAAGGTTAAGGGAGCGCAGACTTTGCAGAAGCTGAAATCAGACCCCCACAGGCTTCTCATAACCATACTTACCGGAAACAATCTTGTCAATATAACTGCATCTGCTATTGCGACAGTGATGGCTGTTGATTATTTTGGCAGCAAGGGAGCTGGCATTGCGGTTGGAGTGATGGCATTCCTAATCCTTGTCTTTGGAGAGATAACGCCGAAGTCATTTGCAACAATACATGCAGAGAGAATTGCTCTTCTTTTGGCAAAACCTGTTGATGTGATGGAGAAGATATTCCTTCCAATAACATTCTTTCTGGACAGGTTCATCAAGATATTCACAAGGACCATTGGAGGAAAGGAGTATGGGATAAGGAGAATATCTGAGGATGAGCTCAGAAGCATTATCAACATAAGCCATGAAGCAGGAGGCATTGGCAAGGAAGAGAAGGAGATGATCCACAGGATATTTGAGTTTGATGATATAGAGGTAAAAGAGATCATGGTGCATAGGACAGATATGATAAGGCTTGATTCCAGCACAAGCATGCCTGCGCTCATTGACTTTCTCAAAAAGAGCAGGTTCACAAGAATACCTGTATTTGAGGGCAGGATTGACAGGATAATGGGAGTATTATATGTCAAGGATCTGCTGCCTTATATTGACAGGCTTAATTCCAATGTGTCCTTGAAGGACATCATCAAGCCAGTCATGTTTGTCCCGCTCAAAAAGAAGATAGACTCTCTTCTCAGGGAGTTCCAGAGAAAAAAACAGCACATGGCAATTGTTGTTGATGAGCACGGAGGTGTTGCAGGCCTTGTGACAATGGAGGACATTCTTGAGGAGATTGTGGGCGAGATATATGATGAGAATGAGGTCAGGAAAGAGCCTGTAAAGATCATTGACGAAAAGATTGCTATTGTGGACAGTGAAACAACGCTTAAACAGCTTAACAAGGAATTGAAGCTTGGCTTTCATAAGGCCAAAAATAAGACTATAGGGGCTTTTGTGCTTGAAAAGCTTGGCAGGATACCTAAAGAAGGCGACAAGATATGGTTCAGCAACTTTGATATAATTGCGGATAATGTTGAGAATAACAGGATTCTGACCTTGAGGATAATAAGAAAGAGGAGAAAAACCCAGAAATAAGCGGTTTGATTGAGGGGATTCTAAAGGGTATTTAAAGCAAAAGTTTTAAATAGGTATTCCTTTATATATACTGGCATGGAGAAATATGAGGAGATCAGGGATAAGGCTATAAAAAACATAAAGATAGCAGACCACATGCTGACGCAGACATATCCCCTTGTTAAGGACCCCAGGCTGCTGCTCACTGTGCTTGAGAACGTCTTTCTTTCCCTGACAAACGCAATCGGCGCGCTGCTTTACTTTGAGAGGCTTTACAAGAGAGTACCTTCATTCAATGACACGTTTGAATCAAAATACAACACCTTCAAGATGAAGCTGGTAGGCAGGTATAACATAGACAAGGAAAATGTCAAGTTCATAGCAGATGTGAAGAGTATATTAGTTTCCCACAAGAAAAGCCCAGTGGAGTTCTCAAGAAGGGGCGTATTTGTGATGTGCTCAGAGGATTACAGCATGAGGGCCTTGACGCCTGAGGAGATGAAGAAATATGTTGCAAGGGCAAAGGCATTTGTTGGGGATATCAACTCAATAATAAAACAGAATGAGATGGACATGAAAATATGAAAGAAAGCCTTGAAAAATCAAAAGACGAGCTTAAGAGGGTGGATCACCTGATATATGTGAGCCTGAAATACACTAGGACATGCGACATATTCAAGAGCATCCTTGGAAGGATGATTAGCGCCATTGAGTTCATGCTTGACTCCTTGCTCAGGAAGCTGGAGGATGAGAAGAAGATCAGCGCAGTCCCGCAGCAGCCGATTGCAAAATCAAACACAGTAAAGCAGAATTATGGGGATGAGAAGGTCAAGGAGATGGCTGATTTCTACATCAGGCTGAGGCAGCTGAACAGGGCCTCTTTTGACAGGTGCAGGGAGTTCAGAAGGCATGTCACAATGACAATAAATCTTGAGAATGAGAAAGTGGAGATAAACATCGACAATATAACAGAGTACTACAAGAGAATAAAGGATTATTTTGACCATGTTGAGAAGATAACCAAAGGTGAAGCATGACAAGATTTGTCGCAATAGGCTCAGCAAAGGGAGGGGTAGGAAAGACAGTTGCTGCCATTAATCTTGGCACTGCTTTTGCAAATTTCGGTAAGGATGTTGTTGTCCTTGATGCCAGCATCTCCAAGCCAAACATAAGCATCCACCTCGGCACCCCAAAGCTTGAGTACACAATACATGATGTCCTTGCAGGAAAGACCCACATAACAGATGCGGCTTACATACATCATTCCGGACTTAGGATAATACCTGGAAACATATCCCTACAGAGGCTGAAGGATGTCGGAGACCTGAAGCATTTTAAGAGCCTGCTGCTGGATCTCGTCGGAACAACAGACCTTGTGCTTCTTGACACTGGCTCAGGGCTTGGAAGCGAAGTTGTGAATGTGATTTCAGCTGCTGATGAGATGATAGCAATAACAAACCCTGATGTGCCTTCTGTCACAGACACCCTGAAGACAATAAGAGCTGCAGAGGATGCAGGCATAAAGGTCATAGGCGTAATTGTGAACAGGTACGGCAGCAATGGCGTTGATATGGGCATAAAGAATATTGAAGCCATGCTCGAAAAGAACATCATAGGGATAATACCTGAGGATGCAAGCGTTGCGAAGTCAATTGTTGCAAGGCAGCCGATGGTCTATCTTTATCCTGATTCGCCTGCTTCGCTTGGATTCAAGAGGATAGCAGCAAATCTTATGGGCCAGGATTTCGCGCACAGCCTGAGCGCAGAGAAAAAGGATTTCCTGGACAGGGCCTATGAAAAGATTTAAGAGCCAGGCAGATCATATCATAAAAAAATAAAAAAAGAGGTAAAAATGCCGCTGATATCAAGAGAAAATCTTATGGAGAAAGGATGGGCTGAGGATGAGATTGAGAAGACATTGAGGATGGCCCATGCTGAAGAGAAACAGGAGAAATATATAGAATACAAAAGAGAGATGAATAAAACAGTGTACTGGGCGACCCTTCTTGTGCTGACTGTGGCTAATTTTCTCATATCTATTGTGATGATCCCGTTCATCATTGTGCTGAAGCCGCTCCATATAGTAGCAATCACTATAATACTTGGTTTTGTCTTTGGACTGCTGTTCAACCTTGTAGTCCTTGACATTGAGCACATAAAGACGCACCACCACCTTCTTGCTGCAGTATTCATTCCAGCGATTGCGCTGATAAATGTATTTGTGATGATAAGCATTGCCAACAGCTTCTCAGAGAGGCTCAACCTGCCTGGGCATGAGAACCCGATATTTGTGAGTGTCCTCTATATCGCTGCTTTTCTTATACCCTATATAATCTCACAGTTCAGGGAAGCTGCAAAGAGATGGAAGAAGGTTGAGTCAAGGCAAGGTTGACAAGAATTGATGGTGTCTCTTTTGTTCTTAAAAACGCGTGGATAAGCCAAAACTTTAAAAATAATGGTGATTAAGCTGGTAATATCCATTTATGGCGGCCATAGCGTAATGGTAGCGTGAGGGACTGTGGCAGTTCACTGCAGACATCCCTAGGCGTGGGTTCGATTCCCGCTGGCCGCCCTGTTTTATTTCTCTTGAGGACGGTCGTGGGATTGAGCGCAGCGAAATCCCACTTAAGCTTCGGTGTGAACGGACGAAACCGTTCCGTTAGGTTAAATTCCCGCTGGCCGCCCTTTTGTTTCTTATTGTGTTTTGTGCAGGAAAGGCAGTTTTAGACGCCAGAATACCTTATTTTCCATAACCTTTATAAATGACCCCTTTTTCTACCATAATAATGTGGTTATAGCCCGAGTTCAATGTTTCGAGCGCTTACAGGGCATATATAATTTAGTTCTCGGAACAGTATAACTAACGGGATTATGGGGTCAAAATGGCAGAAGACGACAATTTCAAGCATATTTTAAGAATAGCAAACACAGATCTTGATGGCAACAAGCCCATACTGAGTGCCTTGAGAAAGATCAAAGGAGTCAGTTTTATGTTCGCCAATATGGTGTGCAATGTAACAAAAGTTGACAAAGGCAAGAAAACAGGATATCTAAATGATGATGAAGCAAGAAAACTTGATGACGCAATAAGAAACCCACAAAAGTACGATGCCCCCTTATGGATGCTGAACAGAAGAAAAGACTATGACAGCGGAGAGGACAAGCATCTGACAACAGGTGATATAGAGTTCTACAGGGGCAATGACATAAAAAGGCTCAGAATAATCAAATCGTACAGGGGAATAAGGCATGGAGAAGGGCTTCCTGTAAGAGGACAGAGCACAAAGTCAAACTTCAGAAAGAACAAAGGCAAAGTCACTGGCGTAAAAAGGAAAACAGGAGTAAAAGCAGGAAGAGTATAAAATGGGAGATCCAAAGAAGACAAGAAAGAAGTATGAAACACCCCATCATCCATGGAATAAGGACAGGATAGAGGAAGAGAGGGTTCTTGTTAGAGAGTATGGCATGGTCAACAAGAGAGAAGTATACAAGATGAGGTCTGTGCTGAAAGATTTCAAGGACCAGGCAAAGAAACTCATTGCATTGAAGACAGCGCAGGCAGAAAGAGAGAAGCAGCAGATGCTTGCAAAGCTCAAAAAGCTGGGCCTTCTGAAAGAAACAAGCTCAATTGATCCCATACTGGAGCTCACTCTCAGGGATGTCCTTGAAAGAAGGCTTCAGACACAGGCTTACAAGAAAGGCCTTGCAAAGACCGTCAAGCAGGCAAGACAGTTCATAGTCCATGGGCATGTGATGATTGCAGGAAAGAAGATGACATCGCCATCTTATATACTCTCAACAGAAGAAGAAGGGTCAATAAACTTCGCATCCCATTCAAAGCTTAATGATGTAGAGCATCCTGAGAGGTTTGTGAGGGAAGATGCCAAGAAAGAGGTAAAAAAGGAGAAGAAAACAGAGAAAGAAGGTAAAGAGGGAATAACCAAGAACAAATCAGGGGAAAGATACAGAAATAAAGGAATGGGCAGAGGAACCAGAAAATGATTGAAGACAGAAGTGAAAGAAAGCCTACAAAATGGGGAATCGCGCATATTTTTGCATCTTACAACAACACAATAATACACATAACAGACATAACAGGCAGAGAAAGCATCTCAAAAGTCTCTGGAGGTATGGTTACAAAGTCCCACAGGCTTGAATCATCACCCACAGCAGCGATGATGGCTGCAAGGAGAGCTGCAGAATCTGCATTTGAGAAAGGCTTGACAGGCCTTCATGTGAGAATAAAGGCCCCGGGCGGCCACAATGGCCCGATGAATCCAGGGCCAGGAGCTCAGGCTGCTGTAAGAGCATTATCAAGAACAGGCATGAGGATAGGGGTCATACAGGATGTAACACCTGTTCCTCATGACACATGCAGGAAGAAAGGAGGAAAGAGGGGGAGAAGGGTATAATCCTCAGGTGCAAAAATGGATATAAAACTGCTAAACAAGGAGAGAAAAACAGGAAGAGTGTCTTTTCTTTTGAAGGGCACGACAGCAGCATTTGCAAATGCCTTAAGAAGAACTANCATAAACGAGGTTCCGACAATGGCAATAGAGGATGTGGAATTCAGGAAGAACAACTCAGCNCTNTATGATGAGATTGTGGCGCACAGGCTTGGGCTGCTGCCTCTTAAGACTGATCTTAAAACATATGAAATGATGGAGAACTGCAAATGCGAAGGAGCAGGATGCGCAAATTGCACGCTGAAGCTCTCAATGAAAGTCAGCGCCAGAAGCGACCAGATAGTGAAAGCGTCTGAAATCAAATCAAAGGACCCGAAAGTGGTCCCGGCATATCCTGATACGCCTATTGTAAAGCTGCTCAAGGGGCAGTCAATTGAATTCGAGGCAACAGCAGTGCTGGGAAAAGGCAAGGACCACATGAAATGGAGTCCTGGCTTAGCTTATTACAGGTACATGCCTGTGATTGAGATAACAAAGGCACCCAAGAATGCAGAAGCTGTTGCGAAATCTTGCCCTGTAAATGTCTATGATGCAAAGAACGGCAAGCTTTCAATAAACCATGACAATCTCTATGAATGCCATCTTTGCGAAGCATGTGTTGATATAGAGCCTGGAGTGATAAAGCTTAATGAGAATGACTCAAACATCATATTTTTTGTAGAGCCTTTTGGCCAGCTCAGCGCAAAGCAGATGCTGACAGAGGCAATCAGTATACTCAATGCAAAGCTTGATGATTTTGCAGAGGCAGTAAAGAAGTGATTGACCAGCCAGTTTGATGCCTTTGCGGGAGTGCCGGAGTGGTCAAACGGGCTAGGTTGAGGAGATATATCGCAAAAGCCTAGTGGCTTAGTGCCTGCGCGGGTTCGAACCCCGTCTCCCGCAGCTTTTTAATAAAACCTGGGAAAAACACAGGCGACTCCTAGTTGCTTCGCAACCGGAGTCCCCTCAAGACCAGATTCATAAAAAATGGCAAAAAGAACAGGACCGACAAACGTGCAGCTCAATGGGCTTATACAGCTCTTGAAGAAACAAAGTAGTGAGCAGAATGTCCACATATGGAAAAGATTGGCTATTGATCTTGAGAAACCTACAAGAATCAGGAGGGTAGTGAATGTGTACAGGCTAGGCAAGTTCACAAAGGACAACGAGAATGTCGTTGTCCCGGGAAAAGTCCTTGGCAGCGGAGAGATAAACCACAAGATAAATGTTGCTGCTTTTGACTTCTCAGAAGGCGCAAAAAAGAAGATAATCGAAGCAAAGGGGACGTGCATGCACATAGCTGATATGATGCAAAAGAACCCCAAAGGACAGAACATCAGGATAATTGGTTGATAAAATGATAATTGACGCAACAGACGCAATCGTTGGAAGAATGGCGACAGTGGCCGCAAAAAAGGCACTGCTGGGAGAGAAAGTGGATATTGTGAACTGTGAAAGGGCAGTTGTCACAGGAAACAGGGACCAGATAATGGCAAGATTCAAGCAGAAAAAGGATTTCGGCGCCCCCCTTAAAGGGCCATACTACTCAAGGATGCCTGACAGGATGGTGAGAAGAGTTGTGAGAGGTATGCTCCCGTTTAAGAATGATAGGGGGAGGAAGGCATTTGGAAGGGTCATGTGCTATATAGGGGTTCCAGAAAACCTGAAGAGCCAGAAGATAGAAAAGATAAAGGAGGCAGATGTATCAAAAATGCCTTCATTGAAATATGTTTATATAGATGAGATATCAAGATTTTTAGGTGCTAGAATATGACAGCAAAAAAAGAAACACCG
>C687J35174_10010704_pt1 | contig 11362 bp, 14 predicted proteins | sample RifCSPhighO2_01_FD_35174 | JGI IMG/M metagenome (IMG submission 35174) | reverse complement strand
GTGGATCCCTTAGAAGGAACCGACATAACAGCTCGTGGAGATTATGGTTCTCTATCCGTTTTAGCATCTGCATCGCGAGGAATGCTTCTTCAAGCGCCTGATACGTATATGGAGAAAATAGTCGCCGGCCCTGGCATAGGCAGGAAAGTTTCGCTGGCGCTTAGCGCAGAAGAAAATGTCAAAGCCGCAGCGCATGCGCTCCAAAAACCGGTTGGCGAAATTAGAGTTACGGTACTTGACAGGGACAGGCACAAGGAATTGATAGCATCGTTAAGAAAAACCGGCTGNCGCGTCATACTGATAAGAGACGGGGACGTGCACGGCGCTATAGGGACGTGCATGGGCACGTCTGATTTGCTTATGGGAATTGGCGGAGCGCCGGAAGGCGTGCTTGCCGCGTCCGCAATCAAATCAATGGGCGGATACATGGAAGGTAAAATGATATTTCGAAACGCCGATGAAATCGGGCGCGCTAAGAAGCATGGTACGCCCGAAGCGATAATCAATGGCAAGATAATGCCTATGGATGACATGGTCAAGGACAACAAGTCCGTTTTCATTGCATCTGGCGTGACCGAGGGGACTTTCCTCAAGGGAGTAAAGAAATCCAACGGCGCAGTAGAAGTTCATTCCGTCATAATAAGAGCCGGAAGCGTGATGTTTGTGAAAAATTCCGTGAGGGATGCAATATGAGCGAACTTATGTGCGTGGACGATCTCAAGGAGGAGCAGGTCAGGGGAAAGAACGCCCTTGTCCGCGTGTCATTCGACGCCTTTGACAAGGAGGGCAACATACAGGATAGCTTAAGGATAGAGGCGTCCGAAGGCACGATAAGGGCGCTGAAGAATGTGGGCGCGAAAAGGATAATACTCATGTGCTATGCCGGAAGGCCCGAAGGCTACGATCCGTCCCTGTCCATGCGGCCTGCGGCGAACTTCCTTTACGGCTTGTTCCGCGAGCGCGTGCACTTCCTGCCGGGTGTGAACGGCGGGAAGATAATTGCGTACAGCGATTACGTGAAGCGCGCNAAAGAATACATGGAAAAAAACATGGAGGACGGCGAGGCAGTGCTGCTTGACAACCTGCGCTTCTGGCTGGAGGAGAACAATGGCGATGAGGAATTCGCAAAATCAATAGCTTCGCTTGGCGAAATCTACGTCCAGGACGGGTTTGCCCAGGCGCACAGGCTCGGCAACGCGACAGTCGGGCCGATAACGAAGTACGTGAAGGCAAGAGTCATGGGGGTGCAGTTCAAGAAGGAAGTGACCTACCTCAAGGCGGTTTCCGAAAATCTCATCAGGCAGGGCAGGAAGCCGTTCATATTCATAATAGCCGGCAAGAAGGTGGAAACCAAGCCGGGAATAGTGTCCAAGATAACCGTGGCCAGCAAATTGATGGACAGCATGAAGCGCGGGGACAAGGTCATGATAGGGGGTGCAATAGCCTACCCCTTTATAATCGCCAGAGAGTTTGCAGGCGCAAAGCCCTCTATAAGCGATATGCGTAATGTCATAGGCGGGTCGTTCATAGAAGAGGCTCAGGTATATGATCATATGAAGATGGCAGGGGAGATATTCGCCAAGGCCAAAAAGAACGGCATAGAAGTCATGCTGCCCGTTGATCATGTTGTGAAGTCCAATGACATTNTAAAAACNGTTGAGCGCATAGAGCGCGGCATGATGGCAGCGGACATAGGCGAAAAGACGGTAAACGAATGGAAGAAACGTCTTTCCGACGCAGGCACCATAGTCCTTTCCGGGCCTGTAGGATGGTATGAGAATCCCGCGTTTGCCGCAGGCAGTTTGGAAATAACCAAGGCGATGGCTAGGACTACCGCAGGCGGCACCATCACGGTTGCGGCTGGAGGCGACACGTCGTCAATGGTCAGAAAGTTCGGGTACGAAAAAAGTTTTTCGTTGCTATCCATAGGCGGAGGGGCCACGCTGGAATTCCTAATGCAGGGAAGGCTGCCGATTATGGACGTTCTTGATATAAAATAAATTATCAAAATCCGAGGTGGAAATATGAAAGTGTGCGTTAATGGTTACGGAACTATAGGAAAGAGGGTGGCTGACGCAGTGGCTGCGCATCCCAAGATGCAGCTTGTAGGGATCTCAAAATATACGCCGGATAATCACGCTAGGGTGGCCGAGAAGCTCGGGTATGGCATTTACGTGCCTGCCGAGAAGAAGGCGGACTTTGAGAAGAAAGGAATCAAGGTCAAAGGCACGGTAGAAGAAATGATCAATGCGTCAGACATCGTAGTGGACGCTTCCGCCGACGGCAAGGGTGCAGCCAACCGCATGCTTTACGAAAAGCTGGGGAAGCCCGCGATATTTCAGGGCGGTGAAGACGGCGCCATAGGCAAGAGCTTCAATGCCCGTAGCAACTTTGATTCTGTCAAGGGCGAGAAATTCATCCGCGTTGTGAGCTGCAACACCACAAGCTTCTGCCGGGTTCTAAAGCCGCTTCAGGAGAAATTCAAAATCAAGCGCGTGAACGGATTTCTCATCAGGCGGGGTGCGGACCCGGACGATGTCAAGGGTTCGCAGCTAAATTCCATAGACTGGAAGGCGAGCAGCCATCATGCCCATGACGTGAATACCATAATCAGCGTGCCCATGACAAGCATGGCGTTCAAGGCGCCGCACACCCTAGCGCACGTTAATTCGCTGTACATGCACTTTGACGGCGAGCCATCAAGAGAGGAGATAATCAAAGTCTTGAAAGCCGAAAACAGGATAATCGTAGCGAAAGCTGACTCCACGTCGCAGATTATTGAGGTCGCGCGCGACCTTGGTCTGAAGAGATACGACCTTTATATGCCTGTAGTGATATCAAACAGCGTGATGGCAGAAGGCAACACTGTTTTCTTTAGCATAGTGGTGCCGCAGGAGTCCGTGGTCGTCGCCGAGAACATTGATGCCATCGTGGCGCAGGGCGGTTTGATGGGCAAGGAAGAATCCATGCGCACCACGGAAAAAATACTTGGCATGGACAGGATAAAGAAGGACGTTGAAACTGTGCTGAGCTGATAATTACATGAATAAAATAATTGCAGCGAACTGGAAAATGAACAAGACGACAAAGGAAGCCAAGGAATTCCTCGGCTCTTTCGAGATGGCGGGAAAGAACGAGGTCATAATATTCCCGCCGTTCATGGCGCTTCCTGCCGTCAGCGCGGCTGTCGGCCGCGAGCACTGCGGCGCCCAGAATGTGTTCTACGAGGAGAAGGGCGCATACACGGGTGAGATTTCCCCTTTGATGATAAAGGAGTTTGCGGACTACGTTCTTGTCGGCCATTCCGAAAGGCGGGCGCTCTGGGAGACGAACGAGATAGTCGCCAAGAAGATAAAGGCCTGCGAGAAGGCAGGGCTGAAAGTCATATTCTGCATAGGCGAAGCGAAAGACCAAGACAGGAAACGGAGTCTGGATGCCCAGATAAGGAAGGGGCTGGGCGGGGCAAAGAACGTCATCATAGCCTACGAGCCGATATGGTCAATAGGGACAGGCCTGACGCCGACGCCCATGGAAATCAAAGAAGCCGTGGCGTTCATCAAGTCCTTGCACGAATGCAAAGTCATCTACGGCGGAAGCGTGACGCCCTCCAATGCAAAAGAGATGCTCGCAGTCTCCGACGGCCTGCTGGTAGGCGGCGCATCGCTGGATCCGGGCAGCCTGATGAAGATAGCTTCTCTATAATAGTTCTATAGAAGCGTTACGCGATAGCCCGACGCTTTGCGCAGCGCTTCCTTCATAGTTAGCAGCCCGTGCTTCGCGCCGATTGCGCCTATCACGCTTTCCGAGTTGGCCATTCCGATCTTCAGCGACTGTTCAGTGCCGTATTTTCTTATAGTTCCGGCAAGAAAGCCCGAGAAGAACGCGTCGCCGGCTCCGGTGCTTTCCACGACTTTCATGCGGCTCGGTTGTATCCTGTAAAGCCGCCCGTCGTAGCAATACGCCGGCTTCGGCCCGTCTGTGATGCAGACTGTCTTCGGCCCCATGCCGTGAATTCTTTTTATCACGGCCTCGTGATTCCCGTTCATTCCGGCAAGCGCCTCTGCCTCTTCTTTGTTTAGAGAGAGGAGATGCGCCATTTTCACTATGCCCGAAATGCCCTTGTCTATCATGTAAAGGCTGGGATTGTACGCTATGCGTATGCCCTTCTTCGCCGCGGCGGTTGCCAGTTTTTTCTGCGTCTTCAAGGATTCGCCAAGCATGGAGGAGAAGCAGAGCCAGTTCGCTTTCAGCGTCGCCCTTGCGTCCAAGTAGCGGAGGTTGTCATTCACGCCCCTGCTGGCTATTATGGATCTGTCAAGGTCCTTGCCATCCAGTATCACAGAGTAGCCGCAGATTCCCGGTTTTGTCACGCCCGCGAACCTCACTCCGTGCCTAGCGAGCGAATCAAGTATAATGTGCCTCCCGTAGTCGTCTCCCAAGCTTCCAACGAACGCCGTCTTGATGCCGAGCTTGGCGAGTCCGGCTGAAACGTTCGTGCCCCCGCCTCCGGTATGGAACTCTATCCGCTCGGCGAGCGTCTTGCCGCCTGCAGGATACGAAATATAAGCTCTGCCGGCCCTGCTTATTTTTTTGGCGCCAGCATAGACGAACATATCCACAGACGCAGAGCCTACTGCAACGGCTTCCATGTGAAGAATATGCCGGGCGGAGCTAATAAACTTTTTACTTCCCGATCGGGCATCCGCTCAGCGTGCCAAGTTCAGCGAAGCTAAGCGTTCCCTGTTTTCTTGTTCCGTCAGCGAATTCCCACGTCGGATATTCATTCACTCCGGCATCGCTGCATATTCTAGGATTATCAATCTCCATGGCGCAGTCAATGGCATTGATATTCTGCCAGCTCATGCCGAATTCCTTCTGCTGTTTTGTGCATTCGTTGCACCAGTATGTGCCGTAGAACTTCACGCCTTTTTCCGTCAGGCATTTAGCAAAGGCATCGTAATCAATATTCACTGCATGCCCAGTAGGGGTGCTAAGCATTATAGAAGAGAGAAATACCGCGGCAACGACAAATCCGGCTATAATGCCGAGCTGGAAGGGCTTCATCGTTATAGCTGTCCGAAGAAGGTTAAATTTCTTTCAATTTCAAATCCACGACATAATGAACCCTTCTCGGCGCAACGTCCTTGACCTTCTTCTTTGTTATGACATCAAAATTGCCTACCATATTGCGTATCTTTTCCATTTCATTGCCCCAAAGTTCGCTTTCGTTGCACACGTTGTGGTAATGGATGACTGCATCAGGCTTCGCCATTCTCACGGCGGCAGGCAGGAACGCTTCCGTGCTAGGAAAATACCCCATCAGGATGCGGTCCGCCTTTTCCTCCAATGCAACGGCACGATTGTCCGCGTTTATCAGTTCCACGTTTGTCAGACTATTGAGCTTCACGTTCTCTATCAGGTAGCGGAATGCTTCTTCATTTTTTTCTATAGCTATTACTTTTTTTGCCTTCTTGGCTATTCCCAGCGTGAAGTAGCCTATGCCCGCGAACATGTCTATGATTGTTTCGTCTGGCCTGACGGAATCCAATAGTCGCTTTCTCTCCGAGAAATTGCCTTTCGAGAACATGATTTTGGCGGTATCAAGCTTGTAGATTATGCCGCTTTCCCTGTGGATGGTCTCAGTGCCGTTGCCCGCGATTTTTGTGACTACTGGCTGCCTTAGTTCTCCCGTCACAGCCGAAATCTCGCATACAGTCTTGACATACGGCAATATTTCCATTATCGTTTTGGCCACGATTGTCTTCTCCCCTTTGTTCAGGCGCAGCATCTTGGATAGGAAGACATGACCGAGGACTTGATATGATGCTGGCAGCTTTTCTTTTTCTATGCCCGTAGCAGCAGATAGCCTTTCAACGAAGCGCATAGCACTAAGAAAATCGCAGAAGATAAAAGCTTTCTTTGCGATGTGGAAGTATGCCCGAAGACCTTACAGTCGTGATTGTTGATGGCGGAGGACGGGGGCATGCGATTTCTGAAGCGTGGGAAAGCCATCCGGAGGTCAAGCGAATAATCGTCACTCCGGGAAATGATGGAATTGCCTATAACCGGCAGAAGGAAGTCGTAATAGACAGGCGGGGAAACCTGAAGGATGCGGATTCTATATTGGAAGTTGCAAGAAGGCACATAGGCCTGCGGGAACGTCATCTGGTTGACGTGGCTCAGGATGACGCAATCGCCGCCGGCACTGTGAACAAACTCCGTGCCGCGGGTTACAATGCATTCGGTCCCACTGCAGAGCAAGCGTGGATAGAATCTCACAAGGGACATTCCAGGGACTTCATGGAAAGGCACGGAATACCGCATCCGGATTATCGCATTTTTGATTCCGAGGACGACGCCATCGCATACGTGAGAAGGGTATACGAAAAAAATCCGAAGAAGGCAATGTATGTTAAAGCATCTGGTCTCGCGCAGGGCAAGGGCGCTTTGATGGCAGAATCTTTTGATCAGGCTATAGGCCGCATATATGCGATGAAATCTTTCGGTGCGTCTGGGCATAATTTTGTCATAGAAGACGCGCTTTTTGGCGGGGAATTTTCGGCATTCGCGCTTGTCAACGGTCAAGATTACGTCCTTCTCGGAAATGCGCAGGACAATAAGCTTTCTGAAGACGGCGATAAAGGCCAACAAACAGGAGGCATGGGAGGAAATTCGCCTGCAATGGTCACTATGGGAATAGAAGATGCCGTGGATAGGGAATTATTCAGAAAAGCGATAGAAGGCATGTGGGGCGAAGGCTATTCATACGAAGGAATTTTATACGTAGGCGGCATACGGGTAGGAGACGATCCGTGGAACATAGAATACAATGCAAGATGGGGCGATCCCGAGGCGCAACTTGTTCTGCCGTCCCTCCGTAACTATCCGCATATGGTTCTTGACAGCATGAATGGCAAGCTCAAAGGCGCTGCTGTATTGAAGGACGGGAAAGCGAGGGTCGGAGTCGTTGGCGTTTCCAAAGGCTATCCCGGAGATTACTCAGCTGTGAGAGGCAAGGAGATATACGGAATAAAGGAAGTGGCGGAAATGCCCAATATCAGATTCTATAGCGCCGGAATATCCATGCATGACGGACGATTTTATGCCGACGGGGGAAGACTGTTCATGGTCGTCGGCGAAGGCAATAACATTCCGGAAGCCCGCGACAGGGCGTATGATGCAATGAATTACATATCAATAGAAGGCGGCGATCTGCATTATCGCAGGGATATGGGAAGAAGGGACGCGGAGCGGTTTCTTGGCATATTGGTCTAATAACCAGTTAAAAAGCTTTTTCTTTAGTTATAGAGTATATGCTTCCAGTACTTGACAATCCAGTTGCGCAGGCAAAAGAACCCCTTCCAGATTGGGTTCCGGTATGGATGAAAAGAAAAATAGGAATAGTTGAGCGTGCAGGCTACAGAATAGTGGGGCCTCACAAGCATTCTGCAGTAAAGATATGCCATTATACAAAACAGGATATACGAGGAAAAGATGTTTGTTACAAATGTAAATTTTATGGCATATCTTCCAGCCGTTGCCTCCAGTTGACTCCTGTTGAATTTTTTTGTTCGATGAACTGCAAATTTTGCTGGAGAAACCTAGGATATATAATGCCTCCGGAGAATTTTCCATGGGACTCGCCGGATGAAATACTTGACGATGCGATAAGAGCGCAGCGAGAGCTTCTGATGGGCTTTTGGGGTTCGGATGTTGACAAGGAGAAGATGGCGAAGGCGATGGAGCCTAAGCACGTGGCCATATCATTGTCCGGCGAGCCGTGCCTTTATCCCTATCTTCCGGAATTCATAGACAATATCATAAAGAAGCGTGATATGACCGCATATATTGTCACAAACGGCGCCCATCCTGAGATGGTAAGAAAGCTCATTGGCCACCAGCCCACGAACCTTTACATTTCCGTCTACGGGCCGGACGCCGAAACGTACCAGAAGACCTGCATGCCCAATATCCCGAACCCATTTCCCAAGGTCATGGAATCGCTGTCCCTAATGAAGCAGTTCTCCTGCCGAACAGTCATGCGCTTCACCATGACAAAGGATTTCAACTTCAAGGAGCCTGAAGCGTACTCAAAGATCATAAGCATGGCCCAGCCGCAGTGCGTTGAAGTCAAGGGTTACATGAACGTCGGCGGCGCGCGGGCGCGCCTCACCGCCGGGAACATGCCTACGCATAACGAGATAATAAAATTCGCCGAAGCCATTGAAAAGAATACTGATTACAGGATCATGAACCAGAAGGCGAACTCGCGCGTTGTTTTGTTGCAGCGGCGGGACATGAACCTGAAGCCCGAAGAAGTAATGAGCGATGATGCCTTCAGCGGATAGGATAATATAGGCGTGTCTGGCCTTTCTTCGATGTCTTTTCTAAAAGGCCTAAAGCCATCGCAACTTCAAGCGATTTCTTTATGTGAAACGGACCTTTGTTCGCATACTCCTCCCTGTAGTCTTCGTTTGCGGATAATTCATCCAGAATTTCTTTTATGGTAACGCCCTTTCTGCCGCTACGGCACATGTCGTTTACCATATTCGCTGCCAGAATAGCGGTATCTTCATAGAGCATCTCGGAAAGCGTTCTCATATGGTATTCAAAAAATCCGATGGATGCGGGCAGCCCGTTATTTTCCATCATCTGCCGAATATAGGGTTTCAGTAAACGTTCCTCTTCGCAAGGAATGCCTGTCACTTTGAATGTTATGACGTTATCAGAAGCCAATCGGCCCACTGTGAGCCTTCGCCCGTCTAAGTAATCCTCCGTAAGAACCCCGACATACCGATACGTATTACCGTCAGTTGATATAGCGCTGAAAGTGATAACGCGGTATCCGGGTTCCGGGCGCTTTTTCACGTCAAAAGTCTTAGGATATGCTGCTGGAATTTCTTCCATAATTATCCATTTCAGAAAAGAATTAATTCCTATCCTCGGCTATCACTTTCTTCCCGCTGGCCTGAGGCTCTATCTTGAGCTTGGCCTTGGGAAATTTCTTCTCAAGTTCCTTGCCCTTGAAATACTCGTGCAGCAGCACTGCAAGAGCAGCGACCTCGCTGTGCGGCTGGCTGCCGACGGCAACATTATAGTCCGCGGCAATATACATCTGGCCGGGAACTTTTGCGCCGCCGACCGCGATCATGAGGTTTTTACCCTTGCGTATCGCAGAAATCTTCTTCCGGAGAGGTTCGCCGTACATCGTCAAATGGACTATTTTTACCTTCTTTTTCTTCGCTTCTTTAATCGGCTCTTTCCAGTCTTCAACGTAGCTTACCTTGAACGACCCGCCCCATTTGTCAGCCACTTCCCGAACGCTGGCGAGCATCGCATCGTCCTTGTCGTCGGTATATATCACTTCATCCGCGCCCAATGCCCGTGCAGTAAGGCCTACGTGCGTGGAAAGCCTGTCATCCCTGTGCAGGCGATGCCCGAGGCGCAATACGGTTACGTTACTCATTATATCACTTCATCGTTCAGAAAACCGTTTCTCCGGGCGTCGTTATTGAAACGTGTGCAAATGTCTTGCCTTTCGAGCCGTGCCAGTGCTTCTCGCCNGCAGGCACGAACACTATCATGCCGGGNTTCACAAGTTTTTCTTCCTTTTCCGTGGCAAGAACGCCCTCGCCTTCAGTTATGTAAAGCACCTGCTCGTGCGTATGATGATGCAGTTTTGTCCTTGCGCCCGGCGAGAACTTCACGAGCGCGAGGCGTATATTCTGGTCCACAAGCGTCCTGACCGTTACATGCCCTTCAAAAATGGCGGAAGGATTCGACTTTTCCTCAGCTTTTGACACGTCAATTACTTTCATTAAAATACATTGCGATGGCGGTTTTTATAGTCATGATTTTAACATCTATTAATTTCTGTAAACGGTTTTTATTCACAAATAAAGAAAAAATAGCCCCGAGCGGATTCGAACCGCTGTCCGAGGTTCCAAAGACCCCTATCCTTTTACGTTCCGTGCTTCTTGCGAACCAGGAAGGCCGCTAGACGACGGGGCTATGAGTTTTGATTGGTTTTTAGATTTTTAAAGGTGATTAAAAGACGTGNAAGGGAAACGTTAACTTTTTATATATCGATGCAGAAATAGTAGTATGGTGCTCATATGAATACAGTAAAGCTTTCTTCAAAGTTTCAGATAGTCATACCTAGAGAAATAAGGAATGACATGGGGCTCAGGCCCGGGGAAAAAATGATAGTCATAGAGAAAGGGGGAACCATACATCTCGTTCCAGCCGGGCGCATAAAGGATGCAAAAGGCATTGCCAGAGGCGTTTCCTCAAGAAATGTGAGGGACGAATATGAACGTTTTGATTGACTCCCGTGGTTGGATAGAATATTTTTCTGGAGGCCCGTTGGCTTCAAAATACGCGAAATTCGTGGAATCCGCCAATACTTTGGAATGCGTGGCGCCTTCCATAGTTCTTTACGAGGTATATAAAAAAATAAAATCCGAAAAAGATGAAGAGACTGCGATAAAGGCGGTTGCCTATATAGTTGGCAATGCCAGAATAATCTCAATAGGAAAAAAGATAGCCCTTAATGCTGCAGACATAAGCATAATCAGTAAGCTTCCAATGGCCGATGCCATGATAAAGGCGGTAGCGGAAGACAACAATGCCAAGCTCGTCACAGGGGATAAACATTTTAAGGATCTCGAAAATGTTATTTTTGTGGAGTAAAGCGGAACAGTGCACTTAAATATCGTGCGCTCAAGACAAGCATGGTAATTGTGAGAGGAGGGGGCTGCTTTACGCGGACTGACCCGTTCTTATAGCTCTTGTTCATTGAAGAGCAGAATTCTCGAATTCCATGGTGTGGGATTATCTATACGCATGATATAGGAAAGATACAATTTCTACGTCTTTCACATATAGCACGGGCATTTAATTATAGCTAAATACTTCTGTCCGATGCTATAGCTTCCTCGCTCGGGCTGTCAAAAGTGCGGTTCATCGTTTTCCGCAGAAAATCAAAACCAAGGGGGTGAAATTATGACTGCAATCGATTGGCGTGACATCCTGATGCAGAACAGGGCTTACGTCAAGCCCGTTATGAATATCATGCATAGATATACGCTTCAAGATATCCATGCAACGTCTGTTAGCGGTTTGGACCGGCAATCCGGTGGATATGCCCGCAGAATACCGTTATGTCTGGACTATTATTTGTGAGCGCGAGATTTGATTTTTCGCATTTTTTAAAGTTAGATGATAAAGAAGAGAAGTAGAGTAATAGGGGCTTACAGCTATTCACGAAGTGAAAAATGGGTAGAGGAATAAAAATGAAAATATTATTGATACATTCGGACTTCATTGAATTCGAGGCCCGCCAGAAGGCGATAAAGCAGGC
>C687J35174_10010702_pt1 | contig 11364 bp, 9 predicted proteins | sample RifCSPhighO2_01_FD_35174 | JGI IMG/M metagenome (IMG submission 35174) | reverse complement strand
AGCTGCTCGCACTACACCTGGCTGGCACTGGGGGAGCATGGCCCTTTCCGCGGGACGTACCTCTCCGCGCTGCGGCTCGCGCGCTGCCAGCCCTTTGGCTGGAGAGCGCTGCTCCGTGGCGAGGACGGAAGGTTCCTGGACCCTGTGCCGGAAAGGGGCAAAATCACAAGAGAACAACCATATAATCCCGCTCCGGGATGCGAGGATGGAGGAAAGACACATGAGTGACCAGGAAAGAAGTACCACCGTGAGTTGCGGGGGCGGTGTCATCAGCTTTGCATCGTTCGTGGCAGCAGGTTATGCTGGCTTCGCCCATTCCACGGGAATGACCATGGATCCCGTGCTGTACAAGGCGCTCCTCTTCGGCCCCACGGCGGCGGGGACGGCCCTCAACACCCTGGGCGGCCTGCTTGTCGGGGGCGTGGGAGGGGGCATCATCGGCGGAGCTGTCGCGTCCGAAGCCAAGGACTCGCTGGAGAGCATCGTGGGCGGGGGCGCACTCGGCGCCGCTGCAGGCTCTGTGGCCATGGGCGGCTGCGCCGCGGGCTGCTCCGTTGTCCAGTACGGCATCTCCGCAGCTGTGGGATATGGTCTCGGCTATCTCGTGGGAAGGGTGGCCCAGGGTTTCTGAGCCACCTATTTGTCAGGAAACGGTCGGCCGCACTGCCGACAATTCCCGGAATGCCTGCGGGACAATTCGGGACTCGTACGGCATGGCGGCCAGCAAGCCTTCCGAAAGCTTTTTCAAGGCGCTGTGAGCCCACCATGCAATGCCAAAGTGCATCATCTGCGAGGAACCCGCAGCCTTCGCGATAAAGGGAAGGCCTGAGACCTACTGCAGGGAATGCGCACTGGATAGTTTCTCGGACCTTGAGCTGCTCCAGCGTCTCGACAGGACGGAACTGGTCAGCAACCTCGCACGGTTGGACTAGAGCGGCTTGCTCTTGAAGAGCGTCTGCTGCCTGGCAGGGCCGACAGAGACGATGGTGACGGGCACTTCCAGCGTCCTCTCGATGAACGCGATGTATTCCTGCGCTTCCTCTGGGAGGTCCTCATAGGAATCCGTGCGACCGAGCGTGAAGCCATCGAGCTCCTCGTAGACCGGCTCGACCTTGGAGAGCACCTCAATGTCGTAGGGCCACCCTATCTCAACGCCATCGTACCGATACGATGTCGCAATCCTGAGTTTCTTGAACCCGGAGAGGACGTCAAGCTTGGTGAGCGCGAGCTGGGAGAACCCGTTCAGCCGGTGCGCGTATTTCAGCATGACTAGGTCCAGCCAACCGCAGCGCCTCGGTCTTCCGGTCGTGGTTCCGTATTCCTTTCCAACCTCGCGAATCCGGTCGGCAACCTTCCCGTCCAGCTCGGTGGGGAAAGGACCGCTCCCTACGCGAGTGGTGTAGGCCTTCGAGACGCCGATGACCTCGAGGGGGGAGGGAGGGAGGCCGACGTTGACAAAGACGCTGCCAGAGAGAGGATGAGAGCTGGTCACATAGGGGTAGGTTCCGAAGGCCAGGTCGAGCAGGGTCCCCTGCGCCCCCTCGAAGAGGACGACGCGACCGTCTGTCTGGAGCGCGCTGTGGACCTCCTCGGAGACGTCTCCCAGGGTCCCCGCCAGTCTCCTTCCCAGGTCTACATATTCCTTTACGATGTCCTCTTGTGCAGGTCCCTTGCGCTGGTAGACCTTCCCCAGCAGCTGAGCCTTCGCCTCGAGCAGGGGGATGACTTTCCTCCTGAAGCGTGCCTCATCCACGAGGTCCTCGAACCGGATTCCGGCGCGAGACGCCCGGTCCTCGTAGCACGGCCCTATCCCACGTCCGGTGGTGCCGAGCTTTCCCTCGCCCGCGGCGGCCTCACGGGCCTCGTCCAGCGCGTTGTGCACGGGAAGGATGACGTGGGCGCGGGGGTCTATCCTCAGGCGGGGAGTAATGCCTCTCTTTTCAAGGGTGTCCAGCTCCTGCACCAGGACCCGCGGGTCGATGACAACCCCTGAGGCGATTCTCACCTCCTTGTTCTGGACCACCCCGCTGGGGAGCAGATGAAACTTGAAGCTCTCGTTCCCGACCACCACCGTGTGGCCGGCGTTGTTTCCGCCCTGGTAGCGCACCACGAGGTCAGCGCGCTCGGCGAGAAGGTCGGTGATCTTTCCCTTCCCCTCGTCCCCCCACTGCGCTCCCACGATGACGATGCCAGGCATGGGTTCGATGCGCAGCTCTTGCGATTTAAACCTTGCGCCTGGCTCCGTAGAAACCCCTGGTCTCTCGGCCGCAATGCCGCGTACGTCTCCGATTGTCTCGCCGGCATGCCCAATATTCTCAGCAGTGCGGCCGGGTGCCCGGCTTTCGCTGCGACGCCACAGGGGTGATATTTAAATATCGGTAGCGCTTGACTCTCACCGATGGCGAAGCGCGCGGGNAAGAAAACTNCTGGAGCATCNCCCGNCAAGCCGGCACCAGACGCACTCAGCTCCCTGAAGGACACCTCCTCGATAGATACATCTGCCGCCATCATAGGCCAGGTCATCGGCCAGGATGCGGCTGTGGATATCATCAAGACAGCGGCAAGCCAGAGGAGGCATGTGCTGCTGATTGGCGAGCCCGGCACGGGAAAGAGCATGCTCGGGCTCGCGCTGGCAGAGCTGCTCCCGAAGGAGAAACTGGTCGACATCGTCTGCTTTCCGAACGCCAACGACGAGAACCAGCCCCTTGTCCGGGTGCTTCCCGCCAGCCAGGGACGCGACCTCGTGGGGCGGCTGCGGGCCCAGACGCGGCAGGCAAGCGGGACGCAGTACATTTTCCTCTTCTTCCTCATCTTCCTCATCTCCCTGTATCCCTACTGGCTCTGGCACACCAAGCGCATCAGCGACATCATCTATGCAGCGACCCTGGTCATCACCAGCATGGCCTTCGTAGGGGTGATGTTCTCCATCAACGTCGGAAGGAGGAGCGAAGGCAAGGCCCGCATCCCAAAGGTCATCGTGGACAACTACGGACGGAACAACGCTCCGTTCTTCGACGCCACTGGCGCCCACGCTGGCGCGCTGCTCGGCGACGTGCTGCACGACCCGTTCCAGACTGGAGGCCTGGGGACTCCGGCGCACGAGCGAGTCGTCGCGGGGATGATCCACAAGGCGCATATGGGGGTGCTCTTCATCGACGAGATAGCGACACTCCATCCGACGACCCAGCAGGAGCTCCTCACCTCCCTTCAGGAAGGCAAGTATGCCATCACCGGGCAGAGCGAGCGCTCCGCGGGAGCGATGGTGCGCACCGAACAGGTGCCGTGCAATTTCATCCTCCTTGCCGCGGGCAACATCGAGACCGTGAAGCACATGCATCCCGCGCTTCGCTCCCGTATCCGGGGCTACGGCTATGAGGTCATCATGGAGGAGACCATGCCGGACAACCCGGAGAACAGATGGAAGATAGCGGTCTTCGTCGCGCAGGAGGTGAGGAAGGACAAGAAAATCCCCCACTTCAGCGCAGACGCCGTCAGTGTCATCATCAACGAGGCCCGCCGCCAGGCGAATCGCAAAGGGCATCTCACCCTGCGCCTGCGCGAGCTCGGAGGCCTGATTCGGGCTGCCGGAGACATCGCGGTGGGTGAGAAGGCCACGCTGGTGCTCCCCAGCCATATCAGTAAGGCGAAAGCTCTCGCACGCACCCTGGAGCAGCAGATTGCGGACCAGTTCATCGAGCGCAAGAAGGAGTACGAGGTCATCATCACCAAGGGCCAGCGCATCGGCCGCGTGAACGGGCTCGCCGTCATAGGGGATGCCCGCGCGTTCAGCGGCATCATCCTTCCCATAGAAGCAGAGGTCACTCCCGGAGGCAAGAAACAGACCGATTTCATCGCCACGGGCAAACTCGGCGAGATTGCCAAGGAAGCCGTCATCAACGTCAGCGCCATCATCAAGAAATACTTCGGGGAAGACATCAAGGGCAACTACGACATCTACGTCCAGTTCCTCCAGACCTACGAGGGTGTCGAGGGAGACAGCGCGAGCATCGCTGTCGCCACTGCCATCATCTCCGCCCTGAAGGGGATTCCCATCAAGCAGGACTTCGCCATGACCGGCTCGCTCTCGGTCAGGGGCGAGGTCTTGCCGGTCGGAGGAGTCTCCTCAAAGGTCGAGGCGGCCTTCGAGGCGGGGGTGCGCTGCGTCATCGTCCCGAAGGCGAACATGAAGGATATCATCATGGACGCGAAGATGCAGGAGATGCGCATCATCCCTGTCGAGAACATCGCCGAGGTGCTCCGCGAAGCCCTCGACTGGAAGGGCCATGAGAGCATCCTGAAGTCCATTCAGGCCGCGGAAGACGCGCGCTGACGTTCGGACATCTTCCGGTTTTCGGCCGGGATCCCGCACAGGTTCCGCGCTGTCTCATCAGAATGGCGGACATTCTCCGCATTGCGGCCGACCCGCTACAAGATTTCGTCGGCGCCTAGCCCGAGAACAGCCCGGAGAACAGCAGCGAGAGCACCTTCACAATCACGGTAAACACCACCAGGGCGATTCCCAGGAATATCGGGAGATACTTCAGGCCCCCTTTGATGTCCCCGCGAGAGATCATGGACACTATCATGGATGAGCAAATCGAGACGGTGGTGATGGCCGCCCGCGCGAAGGTGGTGAACTCCTTCGGAGAGACGAGCGGAGCGGCCAGGTTCCCGAAGGGAACATTGACGTTCGACGACTTGATGGCGGTGCCCACCTGCGCGGTGAACGTGCCGAAGATGAGGAGAAGCTGATAGGACAGGGCAAACAGCATGGGGGCGACCGCCAGAGAGATTGCCGAGATGAAGATGGTATACCCCGTATTGGTGGCGACCATCTCCTGCTTGAGAAGCTTTGTCTCCTTGAGATTCGCCACGATGCGGTCCAGGAGGTCGGTGATCCTCCCGCCTCCCCCCATGGCCTCCAGAATAAGGTTGAAGGTGCGCCGCATCATGGGGGAGTCGTAGCGGAGGATGAGGTCCCTGAATGCGACAGCGACGTCCTCTCCGGTGGCGACGCGCTTGGAAATGAGCTGGATTTCGCTGCTCAGGGTGCCGAACTCCGGCCTGTCCGCGTCCCACAACGCGCGTTCGAGGGCCATCCCCCCCTTGAGATTCTCCGAGACCAGGCCAAGATACTGGTCGAGCACCTCCTCCATCTCCAGGGTGCGCCGGTAGATGCGCAAGTCCAGGTAGATGTACGCGCACACAGTGACCGCGAGGATCGCGACGCCTTGGATAATCGCCCAGAGCAGGAAGGAGGTCAGGAACACCACGATCACTGGAGGGCGCGTCTCCACTATCGCCGGGAGGACTCCGAGGAGGAACAGGGCCAGCGTGAGGAGCGTCGTGAGGTGGAATCCTAGTCCTATCAGGTGATAGGGCACCTCGAGGATGCCTGCCTTGAGGAAGTGCGCGCGCAGCGAGAGTCTCCAGCGCCGGGGCAGGAATGCCTTGCCGAAGTTGTCCAGCAGCCGCACGCGGAGTGTCTGTGTCATAGCTCGATGGTGGGACGGATGGCCCGGATGACGGAGAGGAAGGACAGCTGGACGAGGGCGAGGAAGATNACGATGGCCCACAGGATGCCCGCGGTGAGGGGGAACTGGACAAATCCGGAAAGCACGATGAGCATCGCCACTCCCAGGGAGGGGAGGACGCACGCCGAGACGAGATAGAACATGACCACCGCATTCATCTTGCGGCCGTACGCCTGTATCTGGATGCGCTGCTGGCGCATGATCTCCTCCAGCGCCGCGGAAAGGGCGGTCTTGACGTCGGCCCCGGTCTTCAGCGCCGTGACAATCTGGCTCATGATGGCCTTGAATGAGGGCGACGCGCTGTACTCACGGGCCTCTTCCACGGCAATCTCGATGGGCTTGCCGAGATTGATCTCGTCAACAATCTCCTGGAAGTACTTGCCTGCAACGCCATAGCTCTTCGCGGCGTCGATGAGGGCGTTGAAGAGCGGCTCGCCGGACTCAATCTTCAGGAGGATGAATCTTGTCGCAAAGAGTATCTCCCGCTCTATCTCCTTGGCACGCCTGTTGATATACACATTGGGAGTGCTCCTGAAGAAGGAGTAGGTGAACATGAACCCGAACACGAAGCCAAAGGGCGCGGCGATGACGCCCCGCTCACGGAAGAAGAGGAAGAAGAGGAACGCCGTTCCACCGGCGAAGATGAGGGCGTTCCTGAACGATCTCTGCAGGAACTCCACCGGATCGACCGCGAGGTGCGCCATCCGGAGTCGCTTGCGCAGCTCCTGTGACGGCACCAGCAGCGGATCAAGAATCCCGATGTTCCATTCCTCCTACTTCAGCCTGCCCGTGTAGTATTTCGCGAGGGTCAGCCCAATCTTGTTGATGTCCACGATGCTGTTCTGCACGAGCCACTTGAGAATCTTCACCTTGTTCTCCAGGTCCACCTCTATCTGCTTGGGGGTGAGGCCAGAGTACAACTTGAGTATCTCATAGAACCTCGTGGGATCCCTCACCTTCATGATTTCATCGCGCTGGGGATCGTGCTGGTAGAGGATGCGGGGGTCGCCGGTCTCCATGATCTCCGCCAGCTGGAGGGCCCTGCGGAGCCCGGTACGGCGATTGCGGGACATCACCAGCATGAGCGGCACCACCGGCAGCATCATCTTGGGGATGTCTATCGGGGGATTGGTGAGCCGCACCACGGCATCGTGCGCATTGTTCGAGTGCAAAGTGCCGTAGACGCTGTGCCCGGTGTGCATCGCCTCGAAGAGCACCTCGGCCTCGCGCTTGCGGCGTATCTCGCCGACCACGATGCGGTCCGGACGCATGCGAAGGGAGTTCACGGTGAGGTCCAGCATGGTCACCTCGCCCTTTCCCTCCGGATTCGGCGCGCGGGTCACCAGCGGCACCCAGTGGAGGTTCTCCGACAGCACCAGCTCCCTGGTGTCCTCAATGCTGATGATGCGCTGGTTGGGGGGGAAGAAGCTGCACAGCACGTTCAGCGCGCTGGTCTTGCCGGATCCCGTACCGCCTGCCACGAGAATCGACAGCTCGTACTGGATGGCCAGCCAGACCAGCGCCGCTATCTCATAATTGAAGGTCTTGCTCTTGATGAAGTCCGTGATGGTCCAGGGCCTCTCGAGGAATTTCCTGATGGTAATCGTGTTTCCCTGGGCGGAGATGGGCTGCAGGGTGGCGTTGACGCGGTCCCCGGAGGGAAGCCTGGCGTCCAGCAGCGGACTCAGGACCGTGATCTCCTTCTGCGAATCGCGGCCTATCATGGTCGCGTAATGCCGGATACGTGCCTCTGAAGGGACCCTGATGTTGGTCTTCAGCCAGCCGAATTCCCTGTGGTAGACCCAGACCGGCTCCTTGGAGTTGTTGACCACCACCTCCTCCAGGTGCCCGTCGGAGAGCAGGACCTCCAGATTTCCGAGGCCGATGTTCTCCTGCATGACGTGCTCCCTGAGGAGGTTGAGGCTCTTCTCATCGATGTTCGGGAAGTACTTGTGGATGAGGGTGGTGATCTCCTTGCTGAACACCGCCTTGATCTTCTCGTGCTCCGCGATGGCGTTGACGTCGATGGTGCCCGCGGCGACCTTGGAGACNAACTCCTCCTTGATTTTGTTCAGCACAACCGCGGTGATGGGGCTGATGTTCAGGATGGAGATGCGGTACAGCGGGACAAAGTCCTTATCGGAGAGGGATATCTCCACATTGACGACCATATTGCCGACCTTGACGACATAGGAATCGAGCTTCTGCACGGCCGGCATGGTGTCATTCCGCGCTCTGCGAGTATAAAAAGATTCTCTTTGCGGCGTGGGAAGCTCCTTCCAGTCGGCCGCAATGCGGGGCGCTATCCGCGTTGTCTCGCCAGGATTCAGGGTATTCTCTGCAGCACGGCCGCCGCTGCTATCCTTTTTTCTTCAGGCGGGAGAGCACAGCGGCCGCATCGGCGCCAAGGCCCATCGCCTCCACCATCTTGCGCTCAGCCACCTTGGAATCGCCCTGCGAGGCGGCCAGGCGGGCCTCTTTCACACGGATTCCCGAGAGGTACTCCTTGCGCTGCTGCTCGGCGGCAGGGTCCGGTGCCCCGGGAGACTTCAGCTTGCTCAGCAGGCCAATCGCCTCGGCGTTGTCGGGCTGGAGCCTGAGCACCTCACCGAGAAGTCTCTGGCAGAGGGCCTGGTCGTCAGAAGCGGCATATTTTGCGCGGTCCAGCTTGAGGCGCACCAGAAGCGAGGACAGGTCTTTCGTCGAGCGGAGGTGGCTCACCTCCTCCATGAGCCGCATCGAATCCTGGTTGCCAGGCTCCTTCTCCAGGGCGAGGACCAGGGTCTGCTTTGCTTTCTCCAGGTCCCCCCCGTTGAGGAAGATGACCGCCTTTGAGTAGAGCTCCGTTCCGCTGAGTCTTCGCAGGCCCGCATGTTCGTCCCCCGCGAGAGGAAGGTCATGCGGGGGCTGCTCTGGAACAGCCGACTGTCCTTTCTGCAGTCCTGAGTAGACGCGGTGCACGTATCTGCAGAGCGGGACCGCTTCCGGGCTGCTCCCGAGCAGGTCGACGTACAGCTCCTTGATGGCACCCCACTCTGCTCCCGGTTGGCCGGCCTGCAGCTCGGCAGTCTTCTGGTAGAGCATGGCCATCTTCCGGACTTTCTCAATCTCCTCGGCAAGGTGGGACTTCTTCGGGTGGTCGGGAAGGCGCGAGTAGAGCTCGGCAAGGTGGCTGTAGTCCGCAGGGAGAAGCTCGAACTTCTCGGCCTCGACATGTGCCTGGACGTGCATGATATGGCTGAGCAACTCGCGGTAGGTGTCCTCGGCAGGCTTGCTCAGGTGTTCNAGGAGGGAGACATCGCTTCGGACGAGGAGCTCCTTGTAGANGTTGAGCATCCGGATGCGGAGCTGGGTCATCTCCGGAAGGAAGCCATTGGGCAGGGTGGTGAATGAAAGGGCCACTTCCCTGTAGGCGTCCTGCGCGAGTTCCAGCTTGCCCTTTGCCACGTAGCGTTCCGCGAGCTTGAGCTGCCTGTCCACCCCGGCCATCTGCTTCATAAAGTCCTCCTTGAGGGCGCCGGTCAGGGGGCTGAGAAGCGCGCCCTGGAAGGCATGAAGTGCCAGGAAGAGACTGAGCCGCTCCTCGGGGAACTCCTGGCCCACCTGCTCGAAGGTCTGTCCGGCGAGGTGATAGGAACGGTTGGCTTCAAGCACCTTCCCGGCCTGCAGGTGTCGCTGGGCGTCGGCAAGGTGCTTTCTCACCGCTTTCACGGATTCGTGCGCCTGTCTCTCCGTCACCAGGTTGGGGAATGTCCTGAGGACCTCTTTCGTCAGGACCGGCTCCCGGGCGAGCACGGATTCCGGAAGGGAGCAGTACAGCGCTTTCATGGCCTCCTGCAGGCTTGCGGGAGCGGCAGTCTCTGAGTATCCCCGAAGGGCGTTATACAGGCGGGAAACCGCTTCCGCGCATCTCTTGTCCTGCGCCTGCGCCTTCTCCGCCAGCAGAGGCTTGCTCTGGGCGAGGATCTTCTTCTGCATGGAGAGCTTGCGGAGGATGAGCTCGTCAGGAAAATTCCTGTTCAGGGTTTCAAGGGCCGCATACTCCTTTTCCGCCTCCGCGTACTTTTCCTTGTCGAGCCGGGCAGCCATGGTATCGAGAAGCGCTGCGGCCTGCGCCTCGGTCTCGCTCGCCCTGCGCTCCACCGTATCGAGCATGAGGAGGGCCAGGTCACGGTTCAGCTTCAGGAGATGATGCTCTATCTCTTTGCGCTCCTCATGGCGCTCCGGCGGGACCTGCTGCAGGTGCTCCCGCACCTTGTCGTACAGCCGCTGGGCCTCCTTGACCTCACCCCCCTGGATGAACTGGTACGCCTCGGTCACCAGGGAGCGCACGTCCCTTGCCGCGGGCTTCGGCAAGGTGATGTCCTTCTTTGCCAGGGCAGGTGTCTGGAGAGGCTGCATCTTTGGGGGCTGCGCTTCCTTGTGCACGTCTCCTTCCTGGACCTCGAAGAAGCTGCTCTCCTGCTTGACCGGAGCCTGTTCCAGGACCTCCTGCTCATTCTGATATATGATGAAGGGGGTGGTGAACTTGTAGCTCAGAGAGACTATTCCCTCTTCTTCCAGGAAGCGTGCCCAGGACTCCACGGTCTCCAGGGTCACCGAGAGAATCTCTGAGGCCTCTTTCAGGGATATCTCCCTTTTCGCCCGGAGGAGCTCGATGAGCTTGTCGACATCGGTGGTGACGACGATGTCCTGGTGGGGCAGCTGGAAGAGCACTCCTTCCTCGCCTTCAGCCATGATGGCTGCGGAGTCAACCCGGTTTATAAAGATTCCTGGGGCCCTACTGCGAGAGAAGTAGCATGACCTACGGAGCATGTTCGGGATTCAGGCAACCGGGAACTCGTGCGGGATTCCGATTGAAATGCAGCGACGTTCTGCAGAACCGTTGGGTGTATAGGGCCGTGACATATGTCACCATCCGAAGTACACTTGCGCTGGAGCCTTGCCGTAGAGGCTGGCATGGGGCCTGAAATGGTTGTAACGCATGCGGAACAGCTCGAGATTGTTGTTGCAGTAGGGCAGCTCGTTGTCGATGGTCTGGAAAAGGCGTTCGACCTTGCCGCAGGTGGTCGGGCTGTGGACGCTGGCGCGTATGTGGATGATGTCCCTTTTGCGGCACCAGCGGTCAAATCTGCTATGTTTGCTGGTGCCACCATAGGCTGAGCCGTTGTCTGTGAGTATCTCTCGTGGCTTGCCGTACACCTGAATGAGCTTGTCAAGCATGCTGGTGACCGTGGCTGTTGTGACAGTCTTGAGCGGTATGAGTGCAAGACTGTACCTGGAGCAATCATCGAGGACAGACACGGTCCAGGTGCCGCTGCCATCCTTCTCATCCGTATGATCAACCTGCCACAGGCTGTTGGGGTGCTGGCGCTGCCAGCGCACCCACTTGATGCGTTTGCCGCGCAGCTTGACATGGCGTGCCAAACCCTGCTCTTTGAGGATACGTTTGATGGTTCTGGCACTGATTGAAAGCGCAGGGTAGTACTGCTTGATCTTGTCATGACCCCATCCTGTACGCCGTCGGATAGCACATATCTCCTCGATGAGAACCGGTGTCACCTTGTGATGAATCGTGAGAGGCCTACGGGACATATCACACATATCCCAGCCCCCGCCCTCCAGACGAACTGACCACCTCTTGAGTGTCCTGACACTCACGTGGTAATCATGCTGGCTAGCCAACAGCACGCGGCACTTCTCAAAGGTGATATCCTTCGTGCGGAGCTTAAAGAACTCCCGTCGTATCTCGTATTTTCTCATAGGGCCACCTATGAGGATGAAAACTACTCCCTTTTAGGACAGTGACATATGTCATGGCCCAGCACAC
>C687J35174_10010701_pt1 | contig 11365 bp, 14 predicted proteins | sample RifCSPhighO2_01_FD_35174 | JGI IMG/M metagenome (IMG submission 35174) | reverse complement strand
GATCGGCGGGACGTGTCGCATCGCCCATAAAGCTACCCGAGAGTATGACCGCCGATATCCGGCAGGATTTCTTGAGTACATCAATGATGTTGTCGTAGCGGACCGGTGATATTTCGTGTATGAACGCCGTGAGCGGCCGCAAGTGCCTGAAGTCTAGGTTGGTTTGCCAGGCATCTTCCTTTTGTGGTTTCTTTTTGCCGGCAACTTTAACCACCGCGAGCTTTATCAATCTCCCACCCGGTTTACCTTTCCGTGCGATGCCAAGCGCTTCGAGCTTCTTTACTTCACGTCTCACAGCCTGTAACGAGACGCCAGCGCGCTTGGTAAGTGCCGCGAGCGTGAACGCCTCGGACTGATTGAACAAAAATACGCGCATCAGCTGTGCGCGTTCCTGGCTCCCTGTTAGCTTGCCGAGAAAATCATCTTTTGCCATGTCCTGATAGTAGCACCTCGAATCACGTTGACTGTGGAGGTGTGGATAGCAAAATTTAGCCCCGCGCGACCGCGTCCGTAAATCTTCGGACGCGGTCTGCTTCTTTTACATCATGTACGCGCACGACGTCCGCGCCTTTTTGAATACACAGCGTTACCGCCGCAAGCGTGCCTTCCAATCGCTCTTCCGGTGGCAAGTCGAGCGTGTAGCCGACAAATGATTTGCGCGACGGACCGACGAGAATAGGGAAGTCGAGTGTTTGTAATTCGTCCAAGTGGCGAACGAGTTCCAAATTCTGCTCAACCGTTTTCCCAAATCCAATTCCCGGGTCAATGATGATGTTTTCTTTTTTGACCCCCGCCGCAAGCGCTGCATCCACGCATTCTTGCAATTCTTTTTTTATCTCACCGAGCAGGTCTTTGTATTCGACGCCGACATACCGCCCGCCTAGTTTCTCGCTCACCTCGACATCTTTTCCTCCGGAGGAGGACCCGCCTCCGGCGGGCGGCTTGCTCCGGTTGTGCATGAGCACGATTGGTACGTTTGCCTCTGCCGCGACTTTCAGTATTTCAGGGTCCATCCGCCCGCCCCATACATCGTTTATCATCCTCGCCCCCGCTGCTATGGCCTGCCTCGCCACTTCGGCTTTGTACGTATCTATAGAGATAGGGATTTTTATTTCTTTTGCCAGTCGCTCGATTACTGGTATCACTCGCGCCAATTCTTCTTCTGGCGATACTGGCGTCGAACCCGGCCGGGTGGACTCGCCTCCCACGTCCACAATATCCGCCCCTTCCGACTCCATCCTCCTCCCCTGCTCCACCACCCTTTCATACCAAGGGCCGGCCTTGGTAAAAATACCAAGGCCGGCCCTTGGTAAAATACCGTCGCCGGAAAAGGAGTCGGGGGTCACATTGATGATGCCCATCAGATACGTGCGTGTACCCCATTCGAATGTCATAGCCGCTCATCCGCGAGCCACACGAGAGTTAACGAATCTTCGAGCTGGTCTTCGAGTTCTGCGATAACAATATTAAACGTGGGGTGTGCGATGAGCGGCGCTATCTGCGAAAGTGGAACGAGCACGAACGCGCGTTCGTGCATCCGCGGATGGGGGATAGAGAGCTCGGGTGATTCGTGCACCGCATTGCCGTACAAAAGAATGTCGATATCGATAGGGCGCGGCATGTTGTGCGAGTCCGGCTCGCGGCCCAGATCTTTTTCTATAGATTTCAAAAACGCGAGCAATTCGAGCGGCGCAAGCTCCGTCGCACCGCGGAGCGCCATATTGTAGTAGCGCGACTGTATCTCGCCTACCCGATGTGGTTCGCTTTCAAAAACATCCGAGAGCGACACAATGGCTACTTTTTCCGCTAGCTTGTCTACCGCTGCGCGCAAATTTCCCAGCCTATCGCCGAGATTCGTCCCGAGTCCGAGATAAATCGTTTCCACGAATGCATGGTAGCGCGCGGCTAAAAGAAAACAACGGCCATAACGGCCGTCGTTTTCTTTTTTAGAGGACGTTACTTGAGCGTAACCTGTCACACGTCGTTTTCTACTGAAAACGCGCGCGACCCCGCCTCGCCCCGTCGGGCTCCGGCCGAAAGTTACTTCAACGTAACTTTCCCCCCCGCTTCCTCGATCTTTTTCTTCCACGCTTCGGCGTCTTCCTTTTTGACGCCCGTTTTCAGCATAGCCGGAGCTGATTCGACGAGATTCTTGGATTCGGCCAAGCCGAGCGCCAAGACTTCTTTCACCACCTTGATGACAGCGATCTTCTGCTCGCCCATTGCCGTGAGCTCGACATCGAATTCGCTCTTCTCCTCGGCCGCTGCGGCTGCAGGACCGGCGACGGCGACGGCCGTCGCAGAGACTCCCCATTTCTCTTCGATTGCCTTGACGAGCGTGTTGAGCTCGAGCACGGTCATCTTCTCCACTGATTCGATTATTTGTTCTTGGTTCATAGGATGAATTGTTTTCTGTTAATTCTTACCTTCTACCACCTTACTCAGCACGACCGCCAAACGCTGACGTGGAGAGTTCAGCAACTGCGCGAACATCGCACGGAGCGTCTGCATTGGCGGTATCGTCGCAATTTCCTGCATATGCACCTTTCCCACAAGCTTGCCCTCGAAAATGCCTCCGAGAATGGTGAGCTTGTCGGTAAGTTTCTTGCCGAATTCGTGTACGAGCCGCGCGGCGGCCGTTGCGTCGTCGCCACCGCCATAGGCGATCGCGACTTCTCCTTCGAGCGCGACATCATCGTGTTTGTGACCCAGTTTGTCGAGCGCACGTTTGATGAGCGTTTTCTTCGCGACGAAGTACGACACCTGTGCCTCGCGCAAAGCGCGGCGCAGAGCCGTCTCGTCGGCGACATTCAATTTCGAGAAATGAACGAACACGGAAGACGTCGCATCCTTAAATGCGTTTTCAAGCTTGTCTATGATCACGCCCTTTTCTGCTTTTGTTTTTGCCATATCACGAACAAAAAAGACCTTTGCTAATCAAGGCGGGTTTCCCCAAGAGTGTTCGACCTCGGCAAGCTCCTTTTTATGGATTGAACCCCAATGGGGACCCGCTGTCTCTAGCCTTGTAGGGCTATACTACGCACTTTTCAATAGCGGTCAACCTGCCAGCCACTGGATCATTGACTTTTCATTGAAAAGATGCTATCGTTGACCGAAGTGGAGGCCAGTCAGAGAGGACGGGGGTGTAAGTAGGCAAATGTAAGGAGTAGCCTGCAATGACCCACAACGTCCAATATCTGCTCACTCCAGCTGTGCTTGCATGGCACTCGATCGAACGCGATCTTGCACACGAGCCCGATTATCGGGATTGTCTGCTCGAGGACTTCGAACGACTGCTTCGACACACGGGTTCAACACCGTTGTTCGACAAATGCAAACTGCTGAAGGACGCAGTCCTGATGGCAATGGAGCACTATAGAAAGCTCCTCGCATGATAACCGGGAGGCGTCTCAACACCGATCAACGGTCAAGGAGATGCGGTCATGCGTACGATGCGGATAGTTCTTTTGGTACTGCTCGGAATGTTCTTCATAACGGTCAAGCTGGTTGAGACAGAAGGCTCCCAGCTTGAAACGAAGTGGGGATACAGCACCGTGATCCTGAAGTCAAAACAAGGGATCCGGGACGAGCAACTCTTAGCGTTCGAGATTTTTCATCAGGCAGGAAGCCCACATGAAAAACTCCGCCTTGAGTACCGCGATGAGAATCTCGCGGTGTATCAGATCGTGAAATCACGATCCTGAAACAAACACTGGCGCCAGGCCCCCCGCGGACCTGGCGCAGTTTCTTTTTATGCTGCTATTGCCAATATGTGTATTTCGTGGTATTAATCCCGCCGGAGGGGTGGCAGGGAGAGTGTCCATGTTCAGCGTAAATAGTCCCTCTCGCTCGTCACCCAAAGAAAGTGATCCTCGCTTCTTGAAAGCGCGGGAAGACCTGGAACTCTATTTCTCTGCTATGCCTAAACATAGAGAGATAGCGCTCCGGGCAGTTGCGTGTCTCGAGGCCGATGACTACGACGGGTTCGATGCAGAACTCAGGAAATTCAACGTCACCTTGATGAACAACCTCGAGGCTTTGCGTACCGTTGCCCATGTCTGCAAGAAGCACGGTATTCACAAGACCGCCTGACAGAACCTCGGGCCAAACAAACGACCGGTACCCTGGGGAGGGCCCGGTCGTTTCTCTATTTGCTCTTGAGCAGAAGCATCTCGGCTTTCGCTGCGGCGGCTTCTTGGTGCACGTCTTTCGTAGTAGCGTACGAATTGACGGCGATAGTGACGCCGAAGCTCACGCTGATGAACGTAAGGAATCCGACGAGAAACTTTAGGAACGAACCAACAGGAGCTGGCTGCATAGCAGTATTGTATACGAAAAGTGCCTTATAATTAAGCGATGCGTACAGTTTTTGTGGCTTTCTTGCTCTGCGTCGCCCCCACGTTTGCTTTTGCGCTACCCCATGTAGGCTTCCCAGATGCTTCAGTCTGGCTTTCTAATACGAATCCAAAGCACGGCGAGAAGATCCGTATGTACACGGTCGTCTACAACGGCACGGGCGGAAGCGTCGCTGGCACGCTCACCTTTCTCGTGGACGGTACAGATTATTCCGCCCAGCCGATAACCCTCGAGGCGCAGTCGAGCAAGGTCATCTCGGCCGAATGGCAGGCCACGGCTGGCACACACACGTTCGGTGCACGATTTGGCTCGGATGGTAGCACCGTCGAAACTGCCGAGGTAGCGACAACGATCCAAATCAAAGTTGCAGAACCTCCACCGCCGACCGTTCTACAAAAAACGGTTCAGCAGGCGAGCGCCGTCGCCGGCGACATCGCATCCACAAGCGTTCCGGTTGTAACGAAAGTGGCAAATGCGGTATTCGAGAAAACCGAGGCGCTCCGTAACGCGGGTATCGAATACTTGGAATCAAAATTGGACGAGCCACAATCAACGAGCACCGTAACATCATCGTCTGTCGCCGCAAAACCCAAAACCGCGACTGCCGTTGCAGGATTCGAAGACAAGGCGAAAATAGAGCCCGAAAGCGCAGAGGTGCCGCAAAGTTCGAGACTGCACAGTGCAGGGCAAATCGCCGCATCCGCAGCACTATTCACTTTCAAATCCGCATATCTCTTTTATCCGCTCTTCGCGCTCGTATTCTTCTTCCTCCTCTACCGCGCCTACCGCCTCTTCCGCCGCCCTGATTATTAACCCACCAATAGCCCTCACAACAATTCCATGGAATTGTTGTGAGGGAGGGGTTACTCGGAGTACGTGAACGGCAAAATTTTGTAATTTGTGTGCGGCGCTGGATTCGCGCCGGTTTCAAAGTAGGCATTGAACTGTGGGGTGTCGCTAAATGCCGGCCCCGAACGTATTTCCCATATTGCGATGAAGAATTGTTCACCCGATACGGAGTCGGCTGGCATCGTTGTTGTTTTATACGCCGCCAGTGATTTACTCAATGAGTGTGTTTTAATCCGTGTCGAACTGCCGACATCACCCCTAAAAAGATTCACGGACCTATCCCGGCCTGCTCCGCCCCCGCTAATGAATTTGGTCAAAAACAGACACTCACCACCTACTGAGTAACTCGGCCCCGGTCCAGAATCCGCAGACAATAATATCTCGTTACCACATACAACGCCGGCATCCGGATAGCCGTTACTGTTTTCTGCTCCGGGTGTACCCCACAAAAACGTATTGTTACCCATGCTTGGCCCGTAGCTGTCAGTGTCCTGCCAGCTATCTGTGAGCGGTCCCTCTGCTGGACTCGATTTTCGTTCCATCGAAAGCGGCGAATGTAAATCGGAAGTCCCCTCTGCGTTAACGCCGAGAGCGGCGTTAACCGCGCCCACGCACCAGCCCGAACATGTCTCGGTTGCCGGTGTAATATCGACTGTTGTGGTCGCTTCGTCACCACTCCATACGATCGAAAGCTGCTCGCCGGAAGTCGAGAGCAGATCGAACGGTACGATCAGCTTGGTACCGCTACCAAGTATGGCAAAATCGTGCGGCAGAACGGTCAATAAATCATTATCTACACTTGCATTCAACGGACCAGCGAGCTGTATATATTCGCCCGTGGTTCTCACGATCGATGCATGCGTCATGTCCAGAACGAACGGTGAGACATTCTTGAGCTCGATCCACTGATCTTCGGGTTTGAGTTCTGAGGCCGCTTCACGACCGGCCCAACCAATCTCATTAATGACGACCGGTTGCATATAAGAATAAGCTTCGATTGGGGTGGACGTTGCCGCATTACCCGCCGTGTCGTACGCGACGACGGAAAAAGTTGTCGTCGCGTTACTGCTGAGAGTTTCGATGGAGCTGGTCGCAGTGGTCGTCGAAGTGGCTGTTCCATTTTTTACCACTGCATACGATGCCGCATCGTTTGCATCACTCCACGCAAGAGTAATCGATGCGGTCGGGACCAAACAAAACATTGTGGAAAGAGAGTGATCACAAGCACCGACAAGAGGCGTCGGCGTCGCTGGCGCGGTGAGGTCCACCGTCACTGTGCGAGTTATTACGTCGGAGGTGTCGCCTTCGCCATCCGCGGCGACAAGTGCGACCTGCGTCTCACCTTCCGGCAACTCGAGGGAGAACGACCAATCACCCGCAATATCGGCTATGGTCGTCGCAGTTGTCGTCCCATGTTGAGCTGTGACGAGTACGCTTGCTGTCGTCGTTCCGGTGAACGCGACCGATGTCGTCGCACTGAACGCACCGTCTTCGGGGGACGTAATCGCAAGTGACAGCGGAATATCTTCCGTTTCTGTTTCCTCTTCCGCTGGTTCGTCTGGCCCTTCTACCTCCTCTTCCTCTACCGGTGGCGTACTGGTCGCAGAATCTGATTCGCTATCGGGCGTGGCATTGCTCCCCGTCCCTCCGGCGCTCGAATATGTGTAACTTCGATTTGAAGCTTGCGACTCTGGGACCGACGGGGTGTGTTTTGATGGTTGCGACGCTGTCTGCTGTAGCTGCTTTTCTAACATTTGTTGTAACTCTTGTACCTGCTGCTGCAATGCCAGTATTTGTTCCGCCCTCGAAACGTTGGCGGAGGATGCGGGCGTAGCCACGGTTGGAGAATGGTTCGCCGTTTGCGACGCGGTGTTTGTTGGCACTGATTTTTCCGACACCGGTTCTGTTGGTGGCGACGCGAGAGAGCCGACAGATGCGACCTGGCTACTTGCCGCGCTGAACTTAGGTGTGAGTCTTGACCAGAAGTTCGAGAGAGCTTTTGCGGCCGCATGTGTGGCGGATGAAATATTGTTCTTGGCATTTTGTATAGCTACCTTGGTTCCATCCAACACCGATTCCGTCCCCCCTTTTATCGCGAGAGCGAGTGGATCGCCCACCTTGAGCGCAACTTCTTCGACTTTTTGTTTCAAGGTCTTACCTGGCGGATCGAAACACCCATCTTCTGCCGTGCCTGGTATTGCCTGCAGTCTGTCGAGCGCCTGCGCGATATCACCAATGATGACTTGCGGTACAGCATCGAGATAGCTACTCGAGAAATGATGCCCGCCCCAATCATCATTTTCCTCGCCAGGCGGAAGCGGAATATTGATGTTGCCTGGCAGGGCACGGGCGGTGTTGAACGTGCGATTGTAATCGCGGATCTTATTGATAACTTTATCGCTCGTAGAAGTTTTATACGTTCCACCACCAGCGACGAAACTCGCTGGTGTCGCAAGATTGTATACGGCAATCGAACTCTCTTTCATTCCGTGTTCAAGAAAATATCGGTGAATTGCATTCGCATAAAATGTTCCTTGTGAGTGCCCCACGAGCAAAATCTTTCTCGTATTCACTTGCGGATGTATCTGCCGAAGTATCGTATCCCTGTCAAAATCCGAAACCGGATTATCATACGTCTGCGCAATCGACTGAATCAAATCCGCCGCACCTGCGAGGTGAGATTGATTGTGACCTAGTCTTACGACCAGTGGCTCAGATCGGAAAGACTCCCCGAGTAAACGTTGCAACGCATCAGCACTTTTCCTCGCTTTTTCTTCTTCGTTTAAGATTCCGTTTATAAACACGATTGTATAGCCCCAATCAAGACAACTCGAAGCGAACGTAATCGTTGGATTAAGTGCAAAGAGAACACAAATAGCTGTGACTATTTTCCACCTCATGCGAGTTATACATCGCAAACATTCGAAGAGGGTAGCCCGAAGCTCGTCGTATTTTTCTCAGCGACATCGTACTTTTCTTTTCTTTGTTTTGTATTCAACACCAAGCTTTCTACTTCTTCCGTTCGCGCATTTGTAACTTGAATGTATCTCTCGATGTCATCTCGTGAATAACTCTTTGAGATACAGGCGTAACCACGTGAACTTTGTACAGCTGCGGCAACCCACGTCTCCGAATTAAACACGTGAGTTAAATACAACTGTAGCGCCATCGCATATTGCAATTCAGCCGCGCGGGTTTTGGGAGAGTTCGGATATTTTTTGAAAATCGCGAGCTCGACGTCATCGCGGATGCCGTTAGCGTTGGCGTCAATGCCCTCGATGGTTGCATCCGCCGGCGCGGGGTCAGGCGGCGGGGGTAGGTGCTTGCCGTCTACATGCTCCATCGTGAGCCGTTGCGACTGTATGAACGCTACCGCTTCTGCGGTACGCTGCTGTTCGCCGACGGCTGGAATACGGTAGATCGCAAGTGCAACGTAGAGGAGGAACACAACAAGCAGCGGCCAGCGGGCATACTTCCAGAGACGGCCAAGCAAACTTCCCGGCGCCGCCAATTGCCCAAACATGCCCAAAATTATCCCACCACCACCCGCCCTCCTTCACCCTTATCCCCAACTTTACCAAGGGCCGGCCTTGGTAAATTGTTTACGCCTCAAGGCCGGGATACAAGACACGCCCATGTGCGTATGTCGCCAGTAGTTCGTTCACGTCCTTTTGATTATCGATATATTGAAGAGCCTCCTGGTGCGCGAGTATCATGCGTTCCGGTCGATGCGCTGTGTAGTAGTCGAAATAGCTGGAATAACTGTATCCGCCGAGAAATTCCTTTGCTCGCGGGGTATTTTCGATGCCGCTGTTTTCCCACGTGGATTCGATCAGTGCAGCTGGATTGAGGTGAACATAGGCAAATATCCATTTGTGATACGGGTCCGTATCAATGTGACTGCTTTTGAACTTGCCCTGGAACAGCGTACCGCTGTGGTCATGCTTTAAATTGAAGTACATAGAGTAGCCCGTGCATACCTTGAGCATGAACTTACTAATGCCGCCTTCTATTTTTTGTCGCAAGACGAGGTGGAAGTGATTGGGCATGAGCGAATAAGCAAAAATATCGACAAGCGCCATATCCGGTTTCTCATTCTCGAATAAATTTACCAAGGCCGGCCCTTGGTATTTCGTAAGGATATTTCCGACATCAATTCGCTCGGTCGAATTTGCTAGCAGTAGCAAGATTTGGAAGCGACGATGATCCACTTCATCAATGAAGATTCGCTGTTTGTGAGCACCGCGATTGAAAACGTGGTACGTCTCGCCTTCCATCAATGCTACGGGGCGCTGCATTCAGTCATTCTACCAAGGGCCGGCCTTGGTAAATGTACGGAGGCTAAATGGTGTGGAAAAGTGGCTTATTTTACCAAGGCCGGCCCTTGGTGAAGTTGTGGAGTTAGAGAGAGTCGCGCTCGGCTTGGAGTTGGGCGGTGAGGGTGGTGTTGCCGGCGGTGGTGGCGACTTGGATGGCGGCGTCGAATTGGGCTTTGGCCTCAGCGGTGCGGCCTTCGCTTTGGTAGCGGCGGGCAAGGAGGACGCGGAACTCGAGGGCTTTGGGGTTCTTTTGGATAGCCTCTTTAAGAGTATTTTCAAGCGTGAGTGCGTCTTTTTTGAGGGTGTAAAGATAGAACTCGTAAAGACTTTGGTAAATACCGGCACTATAGCCTGGCGGCGTGTTAGTAAGCGCTTTTTTGTAATTCGCTTCTGCCTTTGCGTAATCGACGAGACTCTTCTCGTATAGCTGTGCGAGGCTTGCGAATGAAAAATAATTCTGCGGGTACAGTGTCGATGCGGTTTCCCAGCGTGCTCTTGCAGTCGTGTAATCACCCTTTTGATAGGCAACGCTACCTTGATCTATAAGCGCGGTCAAACTTGGTTTGGTGGACGTAGAGGGCGGGGGGGTGTCGCTTGATGTGGTAGTCGCTGTGGGAGTAGTAGTGGCGACAAGATCGGGGGTGGAAGTGTTCCCTTCGATCGGCTCGGCGACTTTAGCCTCGTACCAGACGAATGCTATGACGCCAACGGCAATTATTACTAAAACACCCGCAATGATCTGTTTGGTTTGAAATGTTTGCATGGGGCTATTCTACATCAATTTTTCCGATGTTCTACCAAGGGCCGCCCTTGGTAAATAAGTGCAGAAACACAAAAGCCCGCGGTGAGCGGGGCTTTGTGTTTTACCAAGGCCGGCCCTTGGTAAGGGCTTAATTACATTCCGAGAGAAGCGCGGGTCTTGGCACCAAAGTATCCGGCGGCGGGCGTAATACCCATGGCCTTTTGATACTTGATCAGAGCAGCGCGCGTCGCGCCACCAAACATAGACGTCTCGTTGCCCGGAGAGCCCGGACCTGTCGAGGCTACCATGTAGCCGTTGGCGTTGAGCCAAACCTGTAATGCTTTCACGTCTGCACCGGTCGAACCGACTTTCAGGTCGCGAGTGAATCCGCCAGCTGGCGGAGCTGATGAGCTCATGCCAGCCCAGGCTTTGATCGTTGCTTCAACCGAAGCATCGAATGTGCCGCCGAGCGACTTGAGTATCTGAATCAAGCTGTAGAGCTGTTGTGCGAGCGCCCGGACTTCGGAAGAAGATGCCGGAGTTGCAGGGGTAGCCGGAGTTGCTGGCACTGCAGGAGTTGTGGGAGTTGCTGGAGTAGCCGGAGTTGCAGGGGTAGCCGGAGTTGCTGGAGTCGCGCTTCCACCTCCGCCACCCCCACCTCCGCCACCGCCAGTACCACCGCATGTCGTCGATTGATTCGGCGTTACGGTCACGGTCGTCTGCGAGACACCGGTCGGAGCAGTGATCGTGATGTTGGACTCACCACTCAAACATTGCGCCTGTGTGACCCAACCTGCTGGTGCGTCATGCCCGAGCAGCGGACGAGCTGTGGATTTCATCGAAATCGTCGAGCCGGCTTCCATCTGGAATGCAATGGTTGTCGGAGAGATGGCAATCGTCTCCATCACATCGGTCGTACCGGTAATGGTGAAGCTGATCGCGTCAATCGTGAAGATGTTGTCTGCCGTGAGATTCACGTCGTCGAACAGCGCGCGAGTAGTCTGCGGCAACACCAGTACCATCGCCGCAACTGCGAGCGCGAGAACCAGTGCAGTCACTTTTCTATAGGTACTGATAGTCATAATTTGTTTCCTTTGCG
>C687J35174_10010700_pt1 | contig 11366 bp, 16 predicted proteins | sample RifCSPhighO2_01_FD_35174 | JGI IMG/M metagenome (IMG submission 35174) | reverse complement strand
GATTGATGAATTAACTCATATTTTGAAAGCTGACAGAACTATTATAGTTACAAATTTAGTTGCCCANGGAATACACCAAATGGTAAAATACTTAGAAACGACATGGAGCCAACTTAAAAAAGAATGTGCTCAAGAACAAATTAAGAATATAGAAAGGCTCCTTGGTGAAATATCTACATTTAGCAAGAAATGGAAGACGGCAGAATATCTTAAGAGCTATTAAATATTTTGGGAAGATCAGCCCATCAAATGCACTAACAAAGCCACTCACAAATAAAAAGTTCAAAAATCAATTCACAAATCCTTATAAACATTAAATTCCCTCAATAAACATGCAAAAAAAGACATTTTCATACGATTATGATTATGATAATCTAATTGTATCTATGAGGCAAGAAAATGAAAGAGTTAGAGAAAACTTTGAAATGGGAGACATTGTTTTTAGTTTAACTGGTAAGGGAAAAATAGTTTCCATTGACATACGTAGCGCCTCACATTTTCTGGAGGCATGCGGAATCACATCAGATATGCTTAAAGATGCAACAAATATGGAGTTTACCGTAGTTCCTAAACTCGGAGCTATTTATCTGTTCTTGAAAATAGAATATGTTAAAGGAGAGCATAAAATCTCAAAAAGCATACCTTTGATTCTACCAAGCCCCATTAACCAATGAGTTTATTCCTATAAGCCCTTACTAACCAATCTTTATACCTCTTGAAGTTTCTTTCAACATATAAGACATTTATAAGAATTGGTTTTTCTCCATCCAAATCAATTGCATAAATTATGTAATAATTATTTTCAAGAAGGTAGTANAAATCATAGTTTATTTTTCCGCTTTCTAGATGTTTTCTCCTTGTAACAAGTTTTATTCTGTCAAATTCTTTAAACTTTTCTTTGATAAGTTGCAAATCAGTTCCTTTTTCATCAATTGAATAATAAAAATGAGAGTGTTTAATCAAATCATCAAAGGTAAATTTACTCAGCTTATTCCTTAAAGACAATATTTCTTCCCCTTTATCAAAAACAGCAATCACCTCATCTTTCATATAACTCTACAATAAATTATGCTTATATTTATTTTTCTTATTACTTCATCAAATGCACAAGTAAAGCCATCCTTATATATAACCCATTTCCAGCCTGTCTAAAATATGCAACCCTCAAATCTTTTTCCTCAACTTCAATAGGCAAATTAATTTCATCAACTTTAGGGAGAGGATGCAAAATTCTGGTATTAAGTTTTACCAAATTAAAATTAGAAGAATTTATAACATACTTTCCCTTAGCTCTCTCATATTCATCTAATGTTATTCTTTCCTTCTGAACGCGAGTCATATAAACAATATCAACTTCCGGAATGACTTTATCCAAGTTACTTTCCTCTACAAATTTAACTTCATGTTTTACAAGGTATTCTTTAATGTCATCTTTCATTTTCAAATGTTCAGGGGAAACAAATATTACTTCATTTCCAGGAAATTTACCAAGTAAATAACAAAGAGAGCGAGCGGTTCTTCCAGAGGCTAAATCTCCAACTATTGCTATCTTTAAATTTTTCAATCTACTTATTTCCTTGTAAATTGTGTAAATATCAATCAAAGATTGAGTAGGATGTTGTCCTTTACCATCTCCTGCATTTATAATTGGAACTTTACTAACAGATGATGCGATTTTAGCACTCCCATCTTCATGGTGCCTCATTACAATGGCATCTACATAGGAAGAAATAACTCTTACAGAATCTTCTAATGTCTCCCCTTTAATAGCCGAAGAAAATTCTTTAGCATTTTCAGTAGATATTACATTTCCTCCTAATTTTAACATAGCAGCCTCAAAACTAAGTCTTGTTCTTGTGCTCGGCTCATAAAATAAAGTTGCTAAGACTTTTCCAGCCAATAGTTTAGAATAATCTCCCCCATTTCTAAACTTATCAGCCATATCAAAAATCTCAAAAATAGTAACCTTATCAAGTTGTTGAGATTCTACAAAATGACTTAACACCATCAAAACAAGATATACAAATCAGAGTATAAAAATAAGATTGTAGTAAAGTGCATCAAATAAAAAAAGAAATCTGCTACAATAATTTTTCAACTAAACTTTTAAACTTTTCAGGTTTTCTGCCATAAATTTCACATTCTCCACAAGTAGCAGTAAGCAAGGCATCTTGAGAATAATAACCTTCCCTGTTTAATGCAGAATTTTGTTCGGCAGACACATAAACAAGTGTATATCCATCAAATAAAAAGCCAGAGGTTGCTTCTTTAATAAGCCTAATGTCTTGAGGCCTTTCTCCATTAATCATAGAAACTTGGAACCATCTTTTATTACCAATAAATAAATTTGGATGTCTATACTTCAAAGGATCTTCCTCAAGTTGAGAGTGAGATCCACAGAAAGCAATTTCAGGGCTTCCACCATTTATATAATCAAAAACTAAACTTTGAAATGGAATGACATCATACTTTTTCCATAATGGAAACATTATCAAATCATAAAGCTGCTCATCAGCTAATGCTTCTTTTTTTAAATCCTCTGATAGAACTAATGAAGGGCTCCGAAATGATTGTTCGAGCATAGATTTTTCAACAAGTTCATCTTCATCAGGCATTAAATGCACAGACAAACTATATCCTTCTTCAGGAATAGCATCAACCAGTCTATCAAGAAATTCATGGTCTGTATATATAAACTTAAATTCATGTTTATTCATACAAAATCTCTTAATTATCAGTATATAAATCTACCCCGATAGTTATATAAATGCAGTAAAAAAGCTGAAATCATAGGTAAATCAAAATGGAACAAGAAAAAATATTGCAATCTCTAGAAGATATAATAAAAGATATAAGTCCAGACTATCTAATTTTAGATACTTCAGTATTGGGAGCTAATTTTTTGAACGGAAATAGAGATGTACATCTAAATAGCGCTTATGGAAGGGATAAGAACCTACAAGACAGCGAAATAAGATTATATTTACATTCAACAGTTGAATCTATTAATTTTTTAGAAAGACACAAAAACACAATAGTACCTAGTGAAGTAATTAAAGAATTCGAGAGGGGATTAAGATTAGTTACAGATTGTGCAACTAATTTTGGTGATGTAAGAGGATTTACTAAAAGAAGACCCATCCAAAGAAAGTCTAAAGGAGAAATGAAAACTATCAAAAAGTTAGAAAGGATAGGAAATTTATATCAAGCTATTTTAGAAGAAATTAATAAAAGAGTAATTGATGAAAGAGTAATTGATGAAAGAGTAATTGATGAAAGAGACTATACAGAAGAATTATATTTGGAAGAATTATCTAAATCTCTGATTACTGCAACAGATAGAAACCCAAACAATGAAAAAATAATGTTTGCATCAATGTTATATGGAATTAGAAACAAATCACATGTAGCACTAATTACTAAAAATAAAAGGTTCAATGAAATACTTAGTTTCATTAAACGTAATCTAGATATAAGTAGAGAATATAGCAGAAATATTGCAGAGTTTTTAGAAGAGGGAAAAATGAATATAGTTTTTGGCGATAAAAACGGATTTAAAGCACAATGCAGATCTTCAGATTATATATCATGAGATTTATATAGAAAATATAAACAAGCAAATTCATAATAAATAAGTCAGGTAAGAAGATAATTGTAATGTTAAGAATCATTTATCTATAGTCTTAATTGCTTCCCAAGAAACCTTTCTTAATCCCATCTTATCTAACCATTGATTAACAGTTTCTCTAAATTTATGTTTATTTAAATTTAATTTAATAATTTTCTCCAGTAAAAGTCTTTCTTTCTTGTAAGGTTTTTCCCTTTTTTATATCATCCCAGCATAATATATAAATTAGAAATTTTAAAAGCCGAACTAAAAACTTTACTCTATGTGCAAACGGCTACAAAATAATTTAGAGATGTGGGTTGAACAATATAAAAGAGTAGATTTCATAGCAAAGGGATAAGTCTTGAAGAAGATTTAGGATTGAACTAACTGATAAATTACATAAAAATAAAAACTACACACTTCATCATAAAATATGGCAAAGATAACCTTTTGGGATATATTGTTCTGGCTAGCCATGATAATTTTAATTGGATACATAATTGGCAAACTTACAGGCATAATTAACACGCCTGAATGGGTTGATTTAATTCCTTTGATTACTTTAGTGTTCATAATAGGTGCATTTTATCAAAAGGTAAATGGATTTATGGAAGTTATGGGTGGTAGAACAAATTACTTAAAAAATAATCTGGATAAGATTTCAGACAAATTTATTGAGCATGACAAGAGAATCTCATTTTTAGAGGCTAAAAGAAAGTAATTTTACTTCGGAGGTACCAAATTAGCCCAATCATCAATGAATTGCTCAATTCCGGGCAAGTCAACTTTCATCTTTCTATTCTCAATATAAATCTTAGCAAGCAAATACATAACCATTCCCAAACTTTTTGCGCTTTTGTTATTTCCTGCAATTATCTTTTGTATTCCAAATGCATAATTATTGCTGTCACAAACACTCAAAACAGGAACTCCAACTTTATTTGCATCAGTCAGTGCATTTTTATCAAGCCATGGGTCGCAAATCAAAACAAGTTTGCACTCAAAGAAATCTTGCAAATTTGTATTTGTCAATATTCCAGCAGGATATTTCTTAGTAAAAGCACGAATTCCCAAAGTTTCAGAGAATAAATTTGTTGCGTGCCATCCAGCCTCACGCTTGCATACTACAATTATATCTTCAGGAGCATATCTAGACAAAAACTCTCCAGCTTCTTTTATTGTGCTGTCAAGCATTGCAGTATTAAAAACAGCCAATCCATCAGCTCTGCGCTTGTAAATGTACTTGCGCATATTAGGAGTTATGACTCTAGTCCCTAAATGCATGGATGATTTCAAATAATCCTCAATAGGTACAAGAGTGTCAGTAGGTTCTGATTTTTCTCCAGTGACTCTTTCTTTAATATCTATCTTCTCAACTTCCTTAAACTTGCCTTCAAGAGCCTTTAGTTTAGCTTTCAACTCTTCAGACATTTCTTTCTTCTTAGTCTTAGGTTTTTTCTCACTCTCATCTTTTTCTTCTTTAAGTTCATCAGAAGATTCAGAGTCATTCTTTTTCTTTTTAGAAGCTTTTTTCTTGGGTTTTTCCTCTTCCCCTTTAACAATATCAACAACGTTTTCTACAACATGTTCAACCGCTTCACCTATTTCCTCAACAACATGCTCTGCAGCATGAGCTACCTTTGAAATGATAGATTCTTCTTTCTTTTTTGTTGTTTTTGCCATAAGTGTATATAAACAGTGCAGGGGTTTCCAGAGAATTTCTTCCAAATTCTCAGTCCCTCAAACTCTTGCGAGTTCAAGGTTTCGGAGTTTGTTTCAGTCCGTACCTGCTAAGTTATCAGCTATCAACAATTTTCAGGGTTTTTAAAGTCTTTGATTAATTTCAGATATTCCAAAGCAATCTCTCAATTTCAGCAAGTCTGTTAAGCTTCACTTCGCGCCATTTTGTCACAACACCACACTTGATATAATCCGCGCCAAAACCAACAGCATAATCAGCTAAAGCATCATCCATCGTTTCTCCAGACCTATGAGATAAAACAGTTTTAATTCTCTTTTTCTTACACAATCCAAATATTTTTTTTAATTCAAGAAGAGAACCATTTTGATTAGGTTTTATTATCAATGCATTTATTGATTTATTTTTAATAGCACTGACAACTCGGTCATATTCTGTGGCTGTTAAATCATCTCCCACAATTAAACACTTCTTTCCAACTTTTTTAAGAAGCTTTGCAAAGCCATCAAAATCCCTTTGATGAAAAGGATCTTCCATATATGAAATGGAATTATTAATTATTATATCCTTAATCAAGCTAAGCTGAGATAATGAATTTATCTTTTCAGAAGAATAATTGTACAATCCTCTTTTAAAAAATGAAGAACTCGCGGCATCAATTCCTATGCCAATAGAAAATTTAAATTTCTTTCCAGAATCAATCCTGCATTTATTCAAAACATCAAATACTATAGAATCATCAACTGTTGCAAGCAAGCCACCCTCATCATTCACTTTTGAAACTCCAAATTTTTCCATTAAATAATTATGCATATAATTCATAGCCTTTAAATTATCAGAGAATTTTTTAGATCTGGGAATAACAAGAAACTCCTGAAAATCAGGGTGTTTTTTAACGGACGAGCTATGGACTCCTCCCCCAATAACATTACCAACAGGAAGAGGCATCTTTAGTTTTTTACTTTTAGAATTAACAATTTCAAACAATTCTTTTCCTTTTTCATGTGCAAGCGCCTTCAATATTGCAGACTCAAAAGCATAAAGTGCGTTAGCCCCAAACATTCTGGCATTTTTCAACTTAAGTTTTTTACAGATAGCTCTCTCAACATGAGCCAAATCGCTAAAATTACTTACTTTAATCTTCTCAGAAAATTTGTTCAAGAAATTAACGCAGAATCTCAAAGACTTGTAATAAGATGCAGTTTCAAAATCTCCAACAGATTTACCATTTGGTGAAGAAGCCCATGCACAATTATTAACCGAAATAGCTATAGTATCAACACCTCTGGAATCTTTAATAATCTTAGAGTGAATAGATTTAAGTATCATATAAATTCAAGGAAATTGATGTATTTAAAATATTTCAGAGGGCAAAATGAGATTCATTAGAGATATCATGGATTACATTTTTTCCAGTAGAGCAAGAGACAAAATCTTATTTTTTAATTATATATCAGAAATCAATTGCACAATAAGATACATCGAATCACCAGAATGCAATGATGTAAATCTAATAAGAAAAATGATCCCAAATAAATTAATTCTTATGTCACGTTATAGAGATAGAAGTTCCACTACAAGAAATTTAACTCAAACAGACTTAGATTTATTTGATCAAAGATTCAATGCATTATCAGATAAGTATAAAGCCATAGCATTTAGGACAGTTGCTTAGATTTATTAATTCATTTCCGGAGACCCAAAATAAGGTTTTGTAGGCAATTCTTTAAGAAATAAACCATCGCCCATCACTAGAGGAACCAACCTCTTATCAGTTTTAACAGAATAATCTTTAACTCTATAACCATTCTCATCAACAGTATCTTGAATTAAGAGGGTGCCTTCATAGTACTTAGTATCTCTATCTTGTCCTCGTATAATGCCTATAACTTTATTTCCATAAGGAGAAAGAACTTTCTCTAAATTTAAATTTTGATCCAATATTTGTTCAGGCTTATTTATGCTTCTAATTCTAATCTCCATAAAAATCTCTGAGTTTTATTCCTCTCCACCAGAAGAGTTTTCCTCAATAATTGAATCATCCGAATCACCTTCATTCACAAGGCCCATTTCTCCAGCCTTTTCAGCAATTTCCTTTTCAACTTCTTTCTCTTTTTCTACTATTTTTTCATCATCCACAGAATCTTCCTTGACTGCCTGTAATTTAGCCCCTGTCTTTGTAGGCATTGGTCTCTTTACAGAAATAGGCAAAACTCCAGAGCTAAATTCTCTCTCAGCAATTTTCAAAGCGTCATAGTGCATCTTCTCTAAATCTTCATCTGAAATTTCCATAAGTAAAGGAGCATCCATTGAGATTTGCAGAGCTCTAGCACCAATAATACGTGCTATCTCAAATCGTGTAAAATCGCTGGTTATATTTGATGAACTCATGTTACTTCAGGAATTTCTTAAGCTTTTTAAGCGTATCGTCATACAATTTAGGAAGAGTTTCAACAATTTTTATTATTTCTTCCTTTTTAAATGGAATTTCTTCCCCTTTCTGGCACGAGTTAAGCATGTGTTTTCCATTCCACTTTGAGATGCCCCATGTAATCTTAGCATCGCATGCCTCTTCCTCTTCTCTTGTAGGGCTCAAAACCAACGAGCTTCCAAGTTTATAGAATGTAAATGTAATAGGTATTGTCTCATCAGACAGAGGCAATTTATCTTTTGTTCTATTTACATAATCTGCCCTATCTTCCTTAATTCCAGGAATAACAGTATTATGAAGTGCAGCAACAGCTCCAATGCTTGCAGCATCAATCAACGCTCCATCATCGTTTATAGGATAAATATCAATCATAACTGTCCAGACTAATTCTCCTTCTCTAATACATAGTTTAGACAAATCAATCATTCCTGATTCTCTTATCATTCTATCAATCAATCTTGGCAATTCTATTGCATTGAATCTTGGAGGTCCAGACTCAAATCTTGGAGAAGCCAGAGGCAATAAGTCTCCTGAAACCATAAGATTACCTTTGTTAGGTGAATCAGGATAGGGTTCTTCCAATTGCATTTTAACACCAACAACAACATCTGTCTTTCCCATTCTTACTCTTGCGCTTCCTTCAGCTTTATAAGAAACATCATATTCAACTTCAAAATTTTTCAAGTCAAACATTCCTCTGCCGTCAAATCTCTTGCCTTCTAAAAACATCTTTCTAAGAGTATCTTTAGTAATATTAGAAGTTCTCATGCTACTCATTTTACATCCTCTCCAGAAACATAACTCTTAAGAGCATTTTTCTGAACTTCATAAATCTTCTCAAAAGCCTCATCCGCCATATCAAGAGCCTTAGGAATCATTTCAGGAGGTAGTTTACCATCCATTTGCATAAGCGAGTATTCATCTGTGCCATATATTTTAGCTATTGGGAAGTCCGTAGATCCTTCTCCTTCCTCAAAGTGTTCTTCTTCATCATCAACATCCAAAACAAGCTCCTTGTCAAGTTTTCCGACAGCAACACTTGTAATAAGGCTCTTCATTGGAATTCCCGCATTTGCAAGAGCCATTGAAGCAGCATTAATTCCAGCCGTTCTCGTTCCAGCATTAGCCTGTAAAATATAAATCTGAACATCTATTACTGTATTCTTAAATTCATTAATATCTACAGCAGGAAGCAATGCCAACTCCGTAACCTTTGAAATTTCCTGGGATCTTCTTGAAGGTCCAGGTTTCTTTCTGTCTTCAACACTAAAACTCAAAAGGTCATAATTAACTCTTAATATCCCTGTTTCAGGATTCTGCATATGTTGTGGATGAAGCATTCTTGGCCCATATACTGCAGCAATAGCCACTGTCTTACCAAATACAAACATGGCGCTTCCATCTGCATTTGGTATTATTCCAACTTCAGCTGACATAGGTCTTAACTCATCCAATTTTCTTCCATTTTTTCTTTTCAATGCCATTATTTTCCATCTCCTATATTTAATCTTTCAATCCATTCCATTTTATTTATTCTCCTTAAACCAATTTTCCATTTTATCTGTAAGTCCGGAAACTAAGACTTTATCTGCAATAAATTCTATTGCCTTTCTAGCCTTAAGCTCTGAATCAGTATCATTTCCTTTTACCCATATCCATCCATTTTGGCCTATTGTAACATTACACCCAGTATTTTCCTTTATCAAATTAATCATGCTTCCTTCACGTCCAATTATTCTAGGAACTCTTGAAGGATTAACTCTGAATATAAACCCTCCTTCAAGTTTTCCCAAACCCTTTCCTTTCATTGCTAAATCAATTCCCTTAGCACTAACATTCCAGACTTTGGCAGCCACAACATCTCCTATTGCTAGGAACTGGTCCATCTCATTTTTATTAACAAAACGAGGACTTTCCATCAAAGGCAAAAATCCGTTTGAAGCATAATCTATGTCAACTATCCAACCAGAATGAACTATATCAGAGACTCTTCCAATAATAACATTATTTCTACGAGGAATAAAAGCCCCAGAAAAGGGAATTATTTTTACAACTCTTCCAATTTTATCAGCAAGCCCGTAACGCGAAGCAACAATATCATTACCTTCCCGTCTTGCACCTTCGCCTGCTAAAAAATCCTCTCCAGAAGAAACAATTTCTCCAGGAACTACAATTGTCCTGCTAGAAGGTTCAGAACCAACATCTTCAAATTCTTCTTGATTTTTATCTTCAAATTCTTTCATATTTTAATGTCAACGAAACAAAGGATAATTGTAATCATTCCTTTGAACTTTGTAATTTCAATGTTTAATAAAATCAAGGGTTTTTAAATCTTATTGTGGATGTGCTGTGTTGTATGATTAGGCAACAACAGCAAGTATCCTATACTTAGAACCATACTCTTTTAGATGTCTAAGCAACTCTTTTGGTTTTTTATTGCAAAGAACCACACCCTTGGCTAATCTTTCACATTCTTTAGGGTTTAATATTCCCTTTCGGATGTATGAATAATTCCCAAAGTTAGAATAATCAGAGAACCCATATAACTTCCTGTTAAATTCAAGCCTCTTTTTAGGGCTTATAGATTTGAAACCATAAACAAGCAAATACTTCATAATTTTATTAAAAAGGCAAAATATTTAAACTTACTGTATGTCAATACAGTAGATACATACAGTAATATGAGAAAGAAATATGTTGATAAAAGAGACTGGAAAAAGTATAATGAGGAACTTGTAAAGAGGGGAGAATTTTACATAAGACCTAGCTTTTTAACAAGTTGGAATAATGAACTAATAGAAATGAATACTGGTAAAATTGGGCAACCATTCCTCTATCCCAAATCTATGATAGAGACTCTTGCAGTTTTACACTGCAAGAGATTTGATTATAGAGCATGTGAGGGAATAATTAGAGTTTTATCTGAATCTCACAATAATTTCCCGGTCATAGACTATTCACAGATTTGTCGTCGTGTAAATAGACTTAAAGTTAATTTTAAGACAGATGAAAAGAATTTGATAGTTGCAGTTGATGGATCAGGAGAAAAAGTTGGAAATAGAGGAGACTGGATAAGACATAAATGGAAAGTAAAGAGAGGTTGGATTAAAGTTGTGATAATGGGGGCAAGAAATAAAGAAGGAAAAATAAGTATTATTGATATTAGAACTGGAACTGAAGATTTAGATGAAAGAAAAACAGCGAGAGCAATGATTAGAAATAATCACCTAATAATTGATAAAATTGCAATGGATGGGCTTCATGATTGCAGGAAAACATTTAATGTTTGTGAAGAATTTGATATTCCTACAGCAATAAAAATAAGAAAAAATGCAAACACTAAAGCTCTTGGTTCACCAAGAAGAAAGCAAGAGGTAATTATTTCCAAAAGCATGCCCCATGAAGAATGGGTTAGAGAGAAAAATTATGGTGAAAGATGGCCTTTGTCTGAAGGGATATTTTCAGCAGACAAAAGAATATTTGGTGAAGAAGTTTCAGCTAAGAAAAAAAGAAATATGTATCATGAAGTTAGACTAAAGTTTTGGGCTTACAATAAGTTATTAAAATTATAATCGAGATAAATTAGCTGGAGCTGTGTTGATTTTTAAGAGTCATACAACACAGCT
>C687J35174_10010686_pt1 | contig 11370 bp, 13 predicted proteins | sample RifCSPhighO2_01_FD_35174 | JGI IMG/M metagenome (IMG submission 35174) | reverse complement strand
TGAAATACACTTTTTTGGTTCAATATTTGGCGCGGCATACGCATTCCTATTTGCAAGAAAGGAAATTCTCAGAAATGTCACAAGCCTCAAAAAAATGTTTGCAAAAATGCATTTTTGATAATTTCTTTGGCCAAAATAACAAGAGCCCCCTACAAGCTAAACATCGCTTCTAGTATTAGGAGTGAAAAGAGCGAAATCAATGCAACCGGAGTGAATGCCATGTCAGCTATTACTCCCGGAGATAGAATGTCGAGGAAAAATATTGCGCTTGCAAATGCAAGGCCCAAATATAGCCCCTGCACGATTTTTTTGAAATGCCCCAATTTTTCACCTCAGAACAAACGTAAACCAAGTAATTAGTACGTAAAATGACCCAACCTCAAATATCGGGGTGCGCTTTCCGAAAAGATGCGGTTCTGCAACAAAATGGTGCAATATTGCCATGTACACGAAAAACAAGAACGGAAAAGACAACCCTGTTGAAAAATCCCAAATGTGCCTAAAGCTAAGAAGCGCCCAGACATAAAGTGAGAGAAGGACAAAAAGGTAAAGAGTATTCTTCCCCTTCCCCACTATATGCGCTGCAGTGTAAAACCCTAGCACCCAGAAAATATTGTTTGTAATCATTTTTATGAAAAAGTCCGCATCTAGCGAGAGAAACGCCGTCATTGCTTCAATAAGAACCATTTATTCACACCCAACCTTTTATGCTCCCTGCCAACAAACTATGCCGGATTATTTGACTTCTTGTTGCCAGCTTGAGAGCCATAACAGAACTGTAACATCTACATATATGAAAGTTGGCTCTATTTTTTGACCGATTCATATAAATATTAGTAAAATCTTACATAAAACGGTCAAATATGGATAATATTACCCTTGATTTAATAGATAGGAAAATACTCTCTGAACTTGACAAAAACTGTAGGATACCAAATTCATTGCTTGCAAAAAAAGTGGGGAAATCAAGAGAAGCAATAAAGTACAGAATAGCCCAGCTTATATCAAAAGGTATAATAGAGAAATTCCAGGTAGCGATAAACCCAAGCAAGCTTGGCTATTTAATGTTTAAAATCTACTTAAAGCTTGAGAACATCCCGGACGAGAGAGAAAAATTTTTTGCGCAGCTGAAGGGGAGCGCAAGCATTTATTGGATGGGTATATCCGACGGGGCATTTGATTGTGTGTTTGCAATACTTTCAAATAGCGTGCACGAATTTTATATGGAAATCAATTCACTCCTCTCACGCTGGGAACACCTAATTATTAGCAAAGTTATAGGCACAATGGTTGATACCACCTCATATAACAAGAAATTTTTCCTTCAGGAAAAGGACGGGAGCCATAGAATTGTTGCAGGGCAATTTGCCTCAAATAAAATTGATGAAATGGACATGAAAATACTCGCAATGCTTGCAAATGATGCAAGAATACCCCTTACCCAACTTGCAAGAAAATGCAAAACAAGCATAGAATCGACAAGAGCGCGGATACGTAAAATGGAGGAGAATGAAATAATTGTAGGATACCGGATAGCAGTTGATTTCAACAAGCTCGGGCTTGAATTTTTCAAGGCAATACTATACTTCAAATCACTTTCACAAAAAGAGGAAAAAGCACTTTATGAGTGGATGAGGGTGCACCCAAATTCCCTCTACTATATAAGAAGCCTTGCCCCGTGGGAAGCCGAACTCGAATTTGCAGTGGAGAACTACCAACATTTCAACAGCATAATAAACGAACTTAGAAAAAAATTCCCAACCGTAATCAGGAACTATGAGCACCTTATAATGATCCATGAGAGATGGATGCCTTTTTTTTGAGTAATGCCTTATAGAGTTCCAGGAACTTTTTCGCCTTTGCGGGCCAAGAATAATTGAGCCTTATATACTCGGTCGCGCTTTTGGATATGTCGCCCCACTCCTCATCGTCAGTTAGCATTTCGCGGATTTTTTTGCCGATATCTTTGGGGTTTTCCGGGTTTATCAAAAGCCCCGTGATATTGTCCTTTATAATTTCCGCCGCGCCGCCGTTTTTTGTCGCAACGACGGGAACGCCGCACGCGCTCGCCTCAATGATCGTAAGGCCGAACGGCTCTATTAACGACGGGTTTATGAAAACTCCTTTGTGTTGGGCCAAAAAGCGGTAAAATGCGGGCATCTGCCTCTCGTAATCAAGCTGGATTGCGGGCAGTGCGACGTTTTCATAAAGGTCGTGGCGGCGGATTGTCCTGTTTATCTGCTTTATTATATTCTGCTCCTCCTCGCTTCCCTCAAGCGTTTTTGCAAACACCACAAGGTTTGCGATGCGCCGAAGCCTTGCATCCAGTGCATATGCCTTGATAAGCCCGTGAATGTTTTTTCTCTTGTCAAACCTGCTGACCGCCGCAATTATCCGCCTTTGCGGGTACTTGAGGTTCTGGTCCAGAAGGTTAAAAAAAAACAGGAACTGCCTTTCATCCTCGGGCGAGGGCTTTTTGCGCGGCGGATAGAATTTTCGCAGGTCAATTCCGGGCGGAATGAACTTGAACTTTTTCTTTTTCGCGCCCACCCTGTACCCGCCGTACTGGTTTCTCATCTCCTCGTTTGTGCTCACCGTTATCGCATCGGCACTGTCAATCACCCTCTGCTCCACCTGCAACCTTGTGTCAAAATGGTATATCGCATTCATGGCATCCGTGTTCTTTTTCGTGACATGGAGTTTTTGCATTTTCGGAATGCCAAGAGAGTGCCCGGTGTGCACGAAAGGTATGCCAAGTTCTTCCGAAAGCCTTGAGCACACAAGCCCGGAATCGGCGTAGTGGCTGTGCAAAATGTCGGGCTTTCTTCTGGACTTTTTGATAAGCGCCCTGCAGTTTTCCGTGAATTCGTCGATATGCGGCCAGAGTTCGGTTTTCTTCACATACTTTTCCGGGCCGCACGAAACCCTTGCAATGGATACCTTTTCCGAAATTTTTTCAACAGGCTTTGAATATCCCGGGTATGAGGGATCTGTTATCTTTCTTGTGACAATCACGACCTTGTCGACAAAACTGAGTTCGCCAAGCGCCTTTGCAAGTTCGAGAACATAGACTATCTGCCCGCCGGTGTCCTCGTTTCTTCCGAGCTCAAGATTTTTGGAACGGAACAGGCCGTGCATGGAATGCAGCTGGATGTATAATCCCATTCTATCACTTTCCACCGATTTCAATGTACCCTTCCAAAAGCCCGCATGCCACATTGGCCTTTGCAAGGTATACTCCTTCGGCCCCTGAAATTGCGCAGAGAAGTTCTTGTGTGCAATTGCCCACAACAACCGCCCTATATCCGCCCAAAATCATGTGAACATCATTGCCGCTGTCACCGCAAACAAGCACCTCGGATTTGTCCGCCCCGATTTTTTTGCGCAGGAACTCCAGCGCCGCTTTCTTTGATGCCCTATGCGGAATTATATCCAATAGGCCCGTGCCGGTGCCGTCCTGTGTGGAGTAGATAATTCTTGTCCCCGCATTTTCCGCTTTCAGTGCCCTTTTTGCCTGCGAAAGAATCCCTGCAGACTGCGAAGTATCAGGGATATAATAGCTTGTCTTTAACTTTGACTGTTTTTCCCCTTCCTGTATTTCAAGCCCGGAAATTTGTGAAAGTGCCTGCCTTATTTTTTTGCCATCGTAGGCGGAGTTTGAGGAATTCATGATTTTTTCATATTTCCTGTTCCTTGACCAGTTTCCATGCCAGGTGTATATTTCCGTCCCGACACTGCATATTATCGCATGGGGCCTTGCAAGGGAATTTTCCTTTATCGCCTTCTTTACTATATTAAGGTGCCTTCCGGTCACGTACACAAGCCTTGTCTTGTTGGCTTTCAGCGCCGCAAAAAGCCTTCGCAGGCAGCGCGGGTTTTCTGGCATTTGGTTTCTGCTAAAAAGCGTCCCGTCAAGATCTGTTGCAAGAATTTTAATCGGCATCAATTCGCCCCCCGCAGACTGTCCGAACGCAAAAGGGCACATCCACGGCCGGGGCGCATTATTTTGCACCCCGGTTAAGATGCCTCACGAAAAGCTTTTGTGAAGGGTATGCAAATTCTATCCTCTCCCTTTCGAACTGCTCGAAGAGGGAATGATTTACCGCTTCCTGTGCGTCCATATAAGCGTTATAATCCGAGGTCGGGAGGTAATAAACCGCCTCAAAATCGAGCGAATAGCCGCCGAACTTTTTGAAATGCACCCTGTCAACCCGCGCCCCCCGTATTTTTTCAATGCTCTTTTTCACAATGCCATTGATCTTTTTGAGTTTTGCAAGCGGCGTTTCATAAATTACGCCGAATTTGAACTCTATCCTCCGCTCGCTCATCCTGCCGAAATTGTGTATCCGGGATTCAGTAAGCTCCTTGTTGGCAATCACTATCTCTTCGCCCTGTAGAGCCTGTATCCGGGTTGTCTTTATGCCGATTTTTTTCACAACACCCATGTCAGTGCCCACAATTATGAAATCCCCTACCTTGAAGGGCTTGTCAAAATAGATTGAAAGCGAGCTGAACACATCACTTAGGATATTCTGTAACCCTAACGCAATTGCAATACCGGCAACTCCCAAGCCGGCAACAAGGGCAGTTATGTCATAGCCGGCATTGTCAATCAACACAAGTGCCGCAACTAACCAGAGCGAATAACCCCCAAGCCTTGAGAAAAAATAAATAATAGTTGGATCCTGGAATTTCCCCTTCTTTTGCGCCCTTGAAACATATTTCCCTACAGCGCCCTCGATTGCATATTGTGCAAACCGCACAACATAGAACAATATTACCCCAATAGTAAAGATCTCTATTACCCTTCTGCCAAATCCTTCAACACCCACATACATCGCCGCTGCAAAAAGCGAGATGGACACATAAAAAGGCCAGCCAACTTTTTCAGCACCCTGCACTACCACATCATCAATTCTGTTCGCTGTTTTCTCGCTCAGGGACTTTAGATGCAATATTACAAAATAACGGGCTATCAACAAGGCAAAAGATGCGCCTATGAAAATTCCGACCGCAATAACCCAGGTTTCCAGACTATTCCCGAAAAATATAAGGTCAGGAATTTCAAATCCGAACAAAATACCACCCCCGGGGAAAATTTGAAAATTGAGAATTCCAATTGCAATTAAACATATTTCAAAAACCCTTAAATGGGTTTGCACTCCACAATTGACGAAACACGCTAAGCTGATCGCGGAAAAGTTGCCTTGGATTGCTCATATCTCTTCCCAGACCTCGACAAAGTTGTTGACCATTTCGTCAAGGAAACTGCGGCGATAATCAACAAGCAAATTTGCAATGCGCTGCTTATCTATTATTTTGAAATAGGTTTTTCTTCCGCGCGGGATTTTTTCAACAATTCCAGCTTCAGCTAGCTTTTCAAGATGCCATGAAGTTGTCGAGGCGCTAAGGCCAATACTAGAAGCCACCGTCATGTTGTTTGCAAAGCGCCTTTGCATCAAAAAAACTATTATTTTCCTAATGCTCTCCTGGCGAAGAAGAGACATCAGTGCGGTTTCTTCAAACTCTTGGCGCACAAGATAGTAGCGGATGAATTTTACTTCGCGCTCAATTTTGACCAAATGCTTTTTCACTAAATAATCAAGATGGTACTGCATAGCACCAGTTGCAATGCCTACCCTTCTCTGGAGCTCCCTGAAATGAAGCCCGGGATTTTTTTTAATGGTGTTGTAGATTTTCTTGCGGACATCAAGTTTTAGCGCAAGCTCCAATTCATCTTCCATGCCACCACTTTAGGGCCCCTTTTCAAAAGGCCCCGAGGATCTTTTGTAAAAAAGGGCAAGGAAAAGGCATGCGAGTATTCCAAAATCAAAAAGGTTCTCAGACGAATCTGAAAGAAAAGTGCCCGGAGAGTAGAAGACATCAATCACTTTTACAAGCCACTTTGCACTGAAGAGGAAAAAAGCAAATGAAATCAGCATTATCCTTTTTGACTTGGATTTTGAATACGCAAGAAGCGATATTGCAAAAATTGCAACAGAAAGTACAAACACTGCAACTTTTACAGGTAAATCCACTTCTTTTGCAAAATCAGTAATGGGGCGCAAATTATCCCAAGCATACTGCGCAAATACGATGTTTGAAAAAAGCAGCAAAAATCCAATATATGCCAAATATCTCATAAAAAATCACTATATGTAGAACCAAAAAAAAGAAAAAGGAATAAAAGGAGGATGAGATGAAGCAAATGAGCCTTTTGATTCCTTTCTATACCCATTGCGCGGGGCATTTATAAATGAATTTTGGTACAACATTGATAAGCGCTATGAGTGATGTATGGGATTAGGGCTTTTTGGCTTTATTTTGTTCAATTAGCCTTAGTATAATGTCTTCGTAGCTATCTCCTTTTTTTCCAAGTTCCTTCAGCTTTTCCCTTGCTTCTGGCGTTATTTGAATAGTAGTGAATTTTGGCATATAGCATACATAACGACTATAGATGTATATAAAAGTATCATTTCCCTATAATGCAAATAGCCCTTTCTGAAGTGCCTGGCTCCCCGCCCACTAAAATCACTAAATTGTCCTTGTCCACTACCGGCGCGTCATCATGCCTCGGGTGTTCATATGCCACCCAAATTTCCCGGTATTTTACGCCTTCAATGTCGTTGACCCTTATGGCATCACCGTTTTGTGCCTTGACCTTGATTACGGTAAAGCGGTTTGTGATGGTAGATTCAAAGCCCTGTTTGGCTTCGATAATACATTTTTCTGTTACGTCCATTTTTTTGAGTCACTAAATTGATTTGCCGCCTGGGTTGCTTTTATTGTTTGTGTTTAGTTAGTCTAGATTTCTCTGGACTTTATCTGGTAGAGTTTAGACGAACTTGACAAAACGCTTTTATAAGTGCGGGGCTGCGTGTGGTTTTAGAGAAACTTTTTTTTCTCTACACGGAGGTATGCGATATGGAGAAGAAATTTTTAGTAGTGTTGTCATTGTTTTTGCTCTTGGCTCCAATGGGCTTTGCAGCAGCAACAGTAGCCGACATCACTGCACCGGTGAATAAAATCTATGATGTGATAAAGGGAATTGTTTCAGTGCTTGGAATAATAGCAGTAACAGTGGCTGGGGCAATGTACATGTTCTCTGGCTCAAATATCCAGGCAAGGGAAAATGCCAAGTCAATGGTATCATACGCAATAGTAGGCCTTGCGCTTGTTTGGGTAGCACCAGCATTGGTGAGCTATCTTACAGCGCCAACGCCAGTAGCAGCATAAGGTGTTTGAATGAGGGTAACTGAAGTTTGTTTGCCGCTATTAATACTCGGGTTGTTATTATCAACCCCTATAACCCAAGCAGCAAACAACGAACCAATAACTGTTAATGTTGGCATAGACCTTCAGCCCCTCATCAACGCCGTCAACATAGGAACACAGGGAATACAGGGAATAGTTTCCACAACATCCGGAACAATAAACGACACACTTGAAGGAATAAGCAAAAAAATCTTTGAACTATTCAAGGATTCAGCAAAAAATGCTACAAAAGTTTTCATCAAAGAAATGCTATCATTCACTTTATTTCTAATTTCAACCAACCCTGATGTTGATTTGATGCATAATTTGTGGCAATCAATTACGATCGTGATTTCCTCATTTTATTTAATAATTTTTATTTTAATTGGCGCAAAATTCCTATTATCAGGCCACAGCATTGAAGGACGCGAGCAAGCCAAGGACTGGCTCAAAAAAGCATTCATGATGGTTATTGGGGTAAACGCATCCTTTCTTTTTTACAAACTCATTTTGGAAACCTCAACTGCAATAACCCAATTCATTTGGATAACGGGCTTTGAAAATTTCTTTGACGAATCAATTTTTTCAGGAACCGGGTTCATCATACTCGCAATCTCGGCAGGATCAATCGGCCTTGCACTAATAACCCTCTTCCTAAGATATGTATTCCTAATGCTCGCAGTTCTACTCTTCCCAATCGGAATCTTCCTCTATTACTCCCCTAACTTGCAGAATTGGGGAAAAATAATCTTCAATTTGATCGGCATGGCACTATTCATGCAATTCATAGACGTAATAATATTCATTGCATCAAACCAAATAATGCAAAACCTCGCAGGACAAGCAGGGCAAGCCTTTGTTCCCGCCCTCTCATTTACCCTAATTGCCATAGTCAATATCCTAATGGTGGTTTATGCTATCCTAAAATCCGCATTCTCAATAGCAGACCAATCACCCATACTAGGCTATGCTCTCGGAGCAATCACAGGACAAATATCAACAATTGTAAAAGCCGCTACAACGCCACCTACCCCTAGAGCGCGAGGCTAAAGAGGATTATTGTATGGGTTATGAAATTCCAAAAAACCTCAAGTACGAGGAAAAAATACTCTTCAACCTCTCCATGTGGCAAGCAGCATGGCTCGGGGCCTTCGGAACACTCGCAGCAATAATTTTTTTCAAAACACCATTTGCATTTGAAATAAAAGCAATGCTCGGAATACTACTCCTACTCATTGGAGCAGGGTTTGCCTTCTTCAACTTCAAAGAATATGCAGACATGGTAATTGGATTTCTTTCAAAGCCACGTGAAATAGGTTATCTTGACAAGGGGATGCAAAAATTTATCGAAGTAAAAGCAATTAGAGACAACACAATTACCTTGAACAACGGAGCAATGAAATCCATTTTACAGGTTCAACCAATTAACTTCCACATCCTCTCCACAAGACAGCAGCAGGCAATAATCTCTGCATACAAGGACTTCCTCAATTCCCTTGACTTCCCGATACAAATTGTAATGAGAACTGTAAACCTTTCACTTGACGAGTATTTGCAACATTTGGAATTGAAAGTAAAAAAATCGAAGAGTGAAAAACTTCAAAGCCAATTCAACGATTTTGCCGAGTTTGTAAAAACTTACATTGAACAAAACGCAGTCAAGAATAGGTTATTTTACATTGTCATCCCCGCAGGAGAAAAGGATTTCAAAAAGGCCTTGAGCCAATTGGAAATTCGCTCAAAGCTCTGCCAAGACAAATTAAAGAATTGCAATCTTTCAACAAAAAGGCTCTCGACAAACGAGCTTGTCTCAATGCTCGCAAGCTACTTTGAAGGATTCGTAGAAAACGGGAACGAATACCAAACACTTGTCACGCTACTTGACAAAAAGCAAAAAGGGATAATTGCATGAGTGAAAAAATATTGACAGAGTTAACAAGCCTGCTCAAGCCATCCTATGTCAAGAACGAACCTGATTTCTTGCAAGTAAATGAACAATTGACTAGAATTATAATGGCTGTCGGATATCCACGCACCATTAGGGAAGGTTGGTTGGATTCAATTATTTCCAGCGATGGAAATTTTGACATGAGCATCCACATAAAGCCCTCTAATATTGAAACAATCCTCACACAACTAAACCAAGAACTTGTAAAGCAAGAATCCGACCTAATGTCAGCACAAATGAAAGGAATTGTAAATCCATCATTGAAAATCCAGCACCAAGATACAATGAATGTGCTGGATAAATTGCAAAAAGGAGAGGAAAAACTATTCAACATCTCCCTATACCTCGGAGCAAGGGCATATGACAAAGAAAAACTCGAATTACTCACTAAAAAAATACTCTCTGAGCTCAACTCAATGATGATAATTCCAAAAATCCCATTCCTGCGAATGGCTGACGGCGCAAAATCAATTTACCCAATACAAGAGGACAAATTAAACGCAAATAGGAACATTCCAAGCGATGCACTCGCAGCATGTTTTCCATTCACAACCGCTTACCTAAACATTGATACTGATGGTATTCTATTCGGCTTGAACAAAAACAACAATATTCCAATTATCCTTGACCCATACAAATTTGCAAATTATAACGGCCTTATTTTAGGAACTTCGGGTGGCGGAAAGAGCGTCACTGCCAAACTATTTATTTTACGAAACCTATTACGCGGAGTAAAAACAATAATAATTGACCCCCAAGGCGAATACGCAGAACTCACCACCAACCACAACGGCCAATTAATAGAAATCCACAGGGACAGCGACACCATCATCAATCCCTTTGATTTAATGGGTGCCGATTTTGGGGAAAAAACAATTTCCCTAATGGATTTATTCAAAATAATGTGCGGAGACCTAACCGAAGTACAAAAAAACATTCTAGACAAAGCCGTGCACAAAGCCTACGAACAAAAAGGCATTATACACAACAACCCCGAATCATGGATAAGAGAACCACCCATAATGGAAGACCTCTACAACGAAATACTAAAAGAAAAGAAAACCGCTACAAGACAAGAGCGCATGACCTACGAGGCCCTCGAAAACAGGCTTAGAATATACGTAAAAGGCTCTTTTTCCTTCATCAACAAGCAAACAAACCTAGACATTACAAACGACCTCATCTGCTTTAACATAGTCAACATGCCGGGACAAATAAAACCCATCATGATGTATTTGATAATGGATTTTGTCCACAAAAAAATGAACAAAGACAAAGAACGCAAAACCCTCGTAATAGACGAAGCATGGTCACTACTGCGCTTTGCAGAAAACGCAAAAACAATCTTCGAACTCATAAAAACCGCAAGAAAATTCGGCCTAGGAATCATAGTAATAACCCAAGAAGTCGAAGACCTACTCTCATCCACAGCAGGAAAAACCATTCTAGCAAACACCGCATGGAAATTCCTCTCAAGACAAGAACCCGCCGCCATAGAGGAACTCGTAGAAAAATTCCATTTGAACAACGAAGAACAAAACTACCTACTCACAGCAATGCCCGGAGAAGGACTATTATTCGCCATGAACGACCACATACCACTAAAAGTCGTGCCCTCACCCGAAGAATACCAACTCATCACCACAAACCCAGATGAAATAAGAAAAAGGGAAGAAAAACTCAAAGAACTCGACCCCAAAGAAACCGAAAACATGGAAGCGTACAAAAAAGAAAAAAATTACTACCCATTAAAAGGATTGAACCCCAACCAAATTACTTTTTTAAAAGAAAACAATTTTATAGAAGCACGCTTACGCGGCCTTGAAGAATACTCACAATGGTTCCTAATCAAAAAACCAACCACAAACGAAAGCATAGAACACTACTTCATGGTCCAAACAATAGCAGAAGAACTGCGCAAGTACACCCAAAGCGTCGTAACACAATCAAGCTTTGGGCCAGACATCGTATTCCAAATCCAAACCAACGAAAACCAATTTGACTGGTATGCAATAGAAATAGAAACAGGCAGCCAAGCAAGAAATTACACCGACCTCGAACTAAAAACACTCAAAAATACATCCAATGAAAAACCAAAATACAAAGAATGGTTCTACATAGTAACCGACAGGCACCAAAAACCAAAATACGAAAAATACCACACAACC
>C687J35174_10010679_pt1 | contig 11375 bp, 13 predicted proteins | sample RifCSPhighO2_01_FD_35174 | JGI IMG/M metagenome (IMG submission 35174) | reverse complement strand
GGCCGTGAGTGTGGTAAGATTTTAGTTATTGAGCCAATTTCTATATTTTTTTACTATGATTTCGGCAACCTCTTGGAGGTTGTTTTTATTTGTGTCCACGATCAAGTCGTAGTTTTGTTTGGCCGTATAATCTTCGATTCCATACAATTTTTTGTATCTCTTGTGTTCGCTTTCGAGTCTCCGGGTAATTTCCGCATAAACCTCATCAGTGTTCTTTGATTTATCGCTCATCTTCCGCAATTTATTCTTATCTAAATCCTTGAGAACTCTTTCTCTTGAAATTTCAAGTGACAAGTCTAAAAAAACCTTGAAGGATTCAGGAATGAAGTGGTAGGCAAGGCGGGAATCAATTACCGTTCCTTCGCGGCCTCGTAATTTTTTGATTTCTGCATCGATCTCTTCATCGATTGACCTGCCTCGTTCCGCAATGGCGCTTAACTCTATAAGTGAAATCTCCCGATCGAGCGCCATCTTTCTCATGAAATCACCACTCGAAAACCGGTCATACCCGAGCTCTTTGGCGACCAGGTCCGCCGTCGAGGATTTTCCCGCTCCGGGCCGGCCGCTTATGGTTATAATTTCTTTCTTCATAATTTGTGCTATTATAACACACGTGGAACCACAAACTTTTATTTTCTTCGGGATCGTCGGCTCCGGCAAGGGAACGCAGGTGAAATTGTTGCAGGAGTATTTGAAGAAAAAAGACGACAAGAAGCANGTTTATATTTATCCNGGAGCGAAGTACCGAGAGCTTGTCGAGAGAGGCAATTANACGGGGAAACTCGTTGGAGAGACGATTATTCACGGCCACCTTCAACCTGANTTCTTAACCACTTCAATTGTCACGGAAATCTTGATTTCGGATTTTTCTCCGGAGGGGCATTTGTTTTTCGACGGCTATCCGAGGACATTAATGCAGTCAAAGAGCTTAGAACAGATGCTTAATTTTTATCAGAGGAAAAATAAAAAAATAATTTATCTCGAGCTTAGCCGCACCGAAGCAATGAAGCGCAATTTAAAACGCGGTCGGCATGATGACACCGAAGCTGGACTTAACAAAAGATTCGACGAATATGAAAAGAACGTGGTGCCATCGAGGAATTATCTGAAAGAGAAAAAAGATTATGAGTTTTATGAGATTAACGGCGAGCAGTCAGTGGAGGCGGTGCATCGGGATATTTTGAAAGCTCTTTCGTTATGAAAAAAGAAACTATAGTAATTTCACTCGGGGGTTCGCTGATAGTGCCGGACGCAATAGATGTAAAGTTTCTACAGGGTTTCAGAAAAATTTTAACAAAATTCTCCAATTATAAATTTATAATCGCCCCGGGTGGGGGCAAAACCGCCAGAAAGTATGCAACTGCGCTAATGTTTCTTGGCGGTAAGAGTATAAACGATTCCGATTGGTTGGGGATTTATTCCATTCGGCTGAATTGTCTTTTTCTTTCCTTTCTTTTTAAAAAGAATAAGAATGTGACCGTTATGCAAAGCCCAAATGCCAAACCCGGCCAAACTTCTGATTCACACGCGGTGGAATATGCCAAATACCACGGGGCGAAAGTAGTAATAAACCTTTCCAATATAGATTATGTTTACGATAAAAATCCAAAGAAGCATAAAGACGCAAAACCCATAAAAAATATTTCTTGGAAAGATTTTCGCAAAATTATTGGCGGGAAGTGGCGGGCCAACGAGAGCTGGCCCTTCGATCCGGTAGCCTCAAAAATGGCCGAAGGATTAAAATTGAAAGTCGTCTTCATGAACGGCAANCCGATTGATAATTTTAAAAATTATTTGAAGGGAGNGAAATTTCGGGGGACAATTATCTCATAGATTATGATCATTAAGACCGAGGAAGAGATAAAAATTTTAAGAGAGGGGGGCAAAAGGTTGGCGCANATACTTAATAAAGTGAAAGACAAAGTGCGTCCTGGGGTTTCNACCAAAGAGCTGGATATCTATGCCGAGAAACTAATCCGTGAAGGGGGCGATTCACCCGCATTTCTGAATTACCGGCCGGAAGGGGCGAAATATCCGTATCCGGCAAGTTTATGTGTCTCGGTCAACGACGAAGTTGTTCATGGAATTCCGAACACAGATAGAATTCTCAAAGAGGGAGATATCGTAGGGATTGACTGCGGGCTAAAACATAAAAATCTTTTCACCGATATGGCCATAACCGTATCAGTTGGGGAGATTGATGCCGAAGCAAAAAAGCTTCTCAAGATAACTAGAGAGGCTCTGGAGAAAGGAGTTTCCGCCGCCAGGGCCGGAAATCGGGTGGGAGACGTGAGTCACGCGATAGAGAGTTTTGTCCGGCCGTATAAATATGGCATTGTCGAAGTACTCTCGGGACACGGCGTGGGGAGAAGTATCCACGAAGATCCCTACGTGCCGAATTTCGGTAAGCCCGGTACGGGCCCAAAGATCGTTCTTGGCATGGTTATCGCCATCGAGCCCATGCTAAACCAGGGAACTAAAAACGTGATCCTTCAAAGCGACGGATATACTTTTCGAACCGCCGACAACAAAAAGAGCGCGCATTTCGAACATACAGTTTTGATTTCAGAAGCGGGGCCAGAGATTTTGACTATGATATAATTATTCTCAATGGAGCCTTCATTTTTTAAAGAGACTCCCAAATTTAAGACCCCGGAAGAGGAGTTGAGTTTTCTGCGGGCGCATGTGGCCAGGCGGGAAGAAGAACTTAAGAGTGGCGGACAGATTGAGGGCGCAAATGAAGCCGCTGTTAAACACGTCATTGGTNAATACAAAAAAATACCGCTAGAACAGGCGGTTCATAAANACAGCGCCTTACCAGAAAAAGAAAGTGAGAAAATTGTGCTTCGACTCAAACCCGAGCCGCATGATGCTGTAATGGAGGAGCTATTGGGCATTGTGGTAACCAAAGGAATTCGCAACGCGCTCTCGGTGGCGGAGAAAATATCGAATCCCCATATCGATGATGATTTTCACCGTCTCTTGGTGCAATATATTAAAACCGGAAAGCTCTCAAAAGAATTGAAAGAACCCCTCGCCAAAGAGCTTGAAATGACTCTTTTTGAAATCACCTTGCCGCCGCCCTCGGATGAAGCCGATAAGTCAAAAGGGTTCAAAGAATTTATCGGAGCGATGGAGCAGTTTTACGCCGGAATGGATTCGATCTCCGAAGGCAAAAAAAACGAAAAAGAAGTTTATTTCACTCTGGAGGTTGCCCTTTCCGCCGAAAACGACGAAGTGGTGGTTTACGCGGCGATACCCAACAAACACCTCTCGCTTTTCGAAAAGCAGATCCTGGCTTATTATCACGACGCGAAGATCCTGGAAGCAAGCGACGATTACAATATTTTCAATAACGAGGGCGAATCGGCCGGCGCGTATGCTTCCTTGAAGGAACGCGTGGTCATGCCCTTAAAAACTTATGACAACATCGATCATGACCCGATGAACACGATCTTGAACGTTTTCTCCAAGCTAAAAACCAANGGCGAAGGCGCGGCGCTCCAGCTGGTGGTCGCGCCGGCCGGAGACAAGTACGTCAATGANTTTCATTTAATNCTGGACGACGTCAAAGAAGGGATGTCGGTCAAGCACGCCGCCGATAATTTCTACAAACTCCANCAGGCATTNCTGCAAGTCGGGAAAGAAATTATTTTTGGGATTAAGAAGCCGGAAGAAAAAAAAGATAGCAATATGAAGGGCCGACGCGCCGTCGATGAGGGAGCGGTGGAAAAGATCGGCAATAAAGTTAAAAGTCATATTATGAAAGCCAATATTCGGGCGATCGCTTCGGCGGAAACCAAGGAACGGGCGGAGGCGATTCTGCGCGAAATCGAATCTTCCTTTAACCAATTTTCGGAAGCGGCCTCGAANGCAATAGTTTTCGAGAAAGTGGAAGGCGGGAGGTTGAAGGAACTTTTNCACGATTTTTCCTACCGGGCTTTCAACCGGGATAAAATTATGCCCCTGAATTTAAAAGAACTCGCCTCAATCTTTCACTTCCCGGTTGGTATCGGCAGCCAGCCGCAATTAAAAGAAGCCAAATCCGGCATCGCCCCCGCGCCGCTGGAATTGGGGAGCGAAGGAATTCTTTTGGGGATAAACAGTTACCGGGGCAAAAATACGCCGATTTACCTCTCGCGCGAGGATAGGATGCGGCATTTTTATGTCATCGGGCAGACCGGAACCGGAAAGACGAATATTCTCTTAAATATGATTACGCAAGATATCAAGAATGGCGACGGCTGCTGCTACATCGACCCNCATGGCACCGACATTCAGACGATTCTCTCGCGCATCCCGAAAGAGCGGATTGATGATGTTCTTTATTTTGATCCGGCTTACACCGCCCGGCCGATGGGGCTCAACATGCTTGAGTACGACCCGAAATATCCGGAGCAGAAAACTTTCGTGGTCAACGAAATGATGGGAATTTTCAACAAGCTCTTTGATATGAAGATTGGCGGCGGGCCGATGTTCGAGCAGTATTTTCGAAACAGCGCTTTCCTGGTGATGGAAGACCCTTCCTCTGGCTCGACCTTGCTTGAGATTACTAGGGTGCTTGCGGACAAGGAGTTTCGCGACAGGAAACTCGCGCACTGCAAGAACCCGATTATCAAGCAGTTCTGGGCCTCCGCCGAGCAGACGACCGGAGACCAGTCACTCGCGAACTTCGTGCCTTATATTTCTTCGAAATTCGACAACTTTATTTCCAACGATATCATGCGGCCGGTGGTGCTGCAGCAGAATTCCGTTTTCAATTTTCGCAAAATTATGGATGAGAAGAAAATTCTTCTGGTTAATCTTTCTAAAGGACGCTTGGGCGACATCAACGCCAATCTGATCGGCCTGGTCTTAGTCGGCAAAATCCAGATGGCGGCGCTCTCTCGAGTGGATATGTTCGGCCAACCGATGAATGACTTTTACCTCTACATTGATGAATTTCAAAATGTGACCACGGACTCGATTACTTCGATTCTCTCCGAGGCGAGGAAATACAGATTGTCCTTGAACATCGCGCACCAATACATCACCCAGCTCGAAGAGAACATCAAGAGCGCCGTCTTCGGCAACGTCGGTTCGATGGCGGTTTTCCGAGTTTCCACCGAAGACGCGAATGTCCTGGAGCCCCGGTTCAAGCCGATTTTCAATGCGCAAGATATAATCAAGCTGGAGAACTTCAATGCTTACATGAATATGCTGGTTAACGGCCAGCCGATCAAACCTTTCAATCTTAAAACCTTGCCACCGGAAGAGGGGAATAAAGACATCGTGAATAGTCTCAAAGAGCTTTCCTATGTCAAATACGGCCGCGACCGCGAAGAAGTGGAAAGGGAAATCATGGGGCGTTACGACACGATGCAGTAGATTTAAAGATTTCAATATTTAAACATTTAAATGGCTACGATTTCAAAATTTGAAGATTTAATTTGTTTTACTAAGGCCAGGGAATTAACTAATTCGATTTATAAAAATTTTAAGGATTGCAAAGATTACGGCTTTAAAGATCAGATTAGTCGAGCCAGTGTTTCAATTTTAAGCAATATTGCCGAGGGGTTTGAAAGGGGAACTAAAAGCGAGTTTCTGAATTTTCTATATATTGCCAAGGGTTCGGCCGGGGAAGTTCGTGCTCAATTATATGTAGCACTGGATGCTGGTTATTTAAATCTTGAAACATTTAAATATTTAAATAATTTAGCATCGGAATGCTCGCGCCTGACTCAGAGTTTTGCGGAAAAAGTAAAAAAGGGGGCCAGCGCTGGGACGCAGTTTAAAAAACTTGAAAAGGATGATCCGATGAAAGAAATTTTGCGACAGCAAGCCCCNGATGTTTATAAGCGCTTTTATGAGAATTAAATCTTTAAATATTTATATTTTTAAATAAATTTATGGAGGATTACTCAAAAGGACAAGTATTGTTTTGGGGCGGAGGGTTTGATTGTCTTTCTAATTTTTCCGCTTATAAAATTAAATATAAAGGGGATGAATGGATGACTTCGGAACATGCTTACCAAGCTGCTAAATTTACCAACAAAGAAATAATAGAAAAAATTAAAAATGCCCCTTCGGCCATGGATGCGTTTCTCCTCGGCAGGAAATTTATGACCGAATACAAAAAAGACTGGTTTGATATTCGAGTAGAAGTTATGGAAGATATTGTTCGAGCTAAATTAAGCCAGCATCCTTACATACAGAAAAAATTGCTGGAAAGCGGCGAGAGAGAAATAATAGAAGCTTCTCCCGAGGACGCATTTTGGGGTTGGGGACCCAATAAAGATGGAGAGAACCAAATGGGTAAGATTTGGATGAAATTAAGAGAAGAGCTAAAGAGCAATGGAAGAATTTGAGATAAAATTTTTGGAAGTGAATGTGCCGGAATTTAAAGGATTTGTAAAAAGATAAGTTTTTTGGTATTATTCGCACAATGAAAAACCATCCGAAAGAAGAACAGACGTTTGTGATGTTGAAGCCGGACGGGGTGAGGAAGGGTTTGACGGGGGAAATTGTCAGGCGCTTTGAACAGAGAGACCTCAAGATCGTGGCCCTAGAGATGTTTATGCCCACTCGAGAGCTTATCGATTCTCATTACCCTAAAGACGAAAAGTGGATTACTCGGCTCGGCGAGAAAACCTCCGCCACTTACGAAAAGTACGGTTATGACTTAAGCGAGCTTGGCACAACCGATCTTTTCGAAATCGGCAAGCTGGTGCGGGGATGGCTCCTGGACTTCATGGTTTCTTCCCCCCTAGTCAAAATGGTGGTGCAGGGCGTGCATGCCGTGGATGTGGTTCGCAAAATCGCCGGTGATACCATGCCGTATAAAGCTGACATGGGAACGATTCGGGGAGATTTTTCCATNGACTCTCCCGCATTGGCAAATAAAGAAAAACGTGCCGTAATGAACATTCTNCATTGCTCGGAAACCGCCGAGGAAGCGGAACATGAGGTCAAACACTGGTTTGGCACTGCAAAAACTCACGATTANAAAAGATTCGGCGTGGATGAATAGAGAAAACTACNCGGAAACAGAAAAAATTTTCTGTCTACATTGCGAGAATTTTTGGAGGTAGTAGACTGAAGATAGGGTTATTTCGATTATTACCTAGAACATATTTATTATGGGAATCTTGATCACTCTTGGCTTTGGTCTCGAGTGTCTGATACCCACTTAGCTAGAGCTAGGGTAATAAATTGGAAATAGCCCTAAGAAAGAATCCGCGCTATCTTCGTTTTGAGCGGGTTTTTTTCTTTTATTTTGTATATAATAGAAAAATGGCCCCGAAAAAACTCTCCGTGTTTGTCGCTGGATTTATTTTTTTCATTCTGATAGTGAATTACGCAGCGATGAAATTTTACTGGTATTACTCTATCCCCTGGTTTGATATGCTGATGCATTTCTTCGGCGGACTCTGGCTCGGTTTTGCCTTCATCTGGCTTTATCAACCAGGGATTTCATATTTGAAAATTATTGCCGGAGTCCTTTTGTTTGGAGTTTTTTGGGAGGTTTTTGAGATGGTGATCCATCAATCTTTTCTCCGCGATCCGTTTGACCTTTCGGACACTCTATCGGATCTTTTCTTTGATATGCTTGGAGGGGGCGTGGCAGTTTTTTATTTAATTAACCAAAAACGGAATGAACGGGATGAAAGGAGTCGCTAAAATAACTTTCTGTGGGGGAGCCGGCTCGGTCACCGGGTCCAATTTTCTTTTCGAAGCAGATGGCAAAAAAATTCTCGTTGACTGTGGATTGGTGCAGGGGATAAAGCTGGCCGACGACATCAACTGGGAACCCTTTCCGTACGACGCGAAAGAAATCGACGTTCTTTTTATCAGCCACGCCCATATCGATCACTTGGGAAGAATTCCGAAGCTCCTCTCCGAGGGATTCCGGGGGAAAATTTACTCAACCGTGCCGACCAGGGCGCTGGCCGGCCCGATGCTCTCGGATGCTGCCTCTATCTTAAGAGGAAACCCGCGCTTTGCCCTAGAGAAGATCTACACAGAGGAGAGCATTCGCGAAGCGCTTTCGCTTTGGCTTTCATTTGACTATAGGCAAGAGATAAAAATCACCGAAAATTTATCGGCGATTTTGCTCAACTCCGGCCACATTTTGGGTTCGGCGATGGTCGAGTTCATTTATCACGGCAAAAAAATCCTTTTCACCAGTGACTTGGGCAACAGCCCTTCTCTCCTCTTGCCGGACGCGGAGAAAGTTACCGACGCGGACTATCTGGTCATCGAGAGCGTCTACGGAGACCGGAATCATGAATCAAAAGAAGCCCGCCGGGCAGAGCTGGAGAAGGTGATTAAAGAGAATTACCAGCGGAAGGGAACTCTTTTGATACCGACTTTTTCGCTGGAGCGCTCTCAAGAGCTTCTCTTTGAGTTGAATTCCCTGGTCGAGGGGAAGCGCATCCCGGTCATGCCGATTTTTTTCGACTCGCCGCTTGCCATCCGCCTGACTGAAATCTTTAAGCAGTTTAAGAATTATTTTAATGAAAGAGCCCAGGCGGCAATGATTCACGATAAGTATTTATTCGATTTTCCGGGACTTCATTCAACTTTGAAATCGAGCGAATCCAGAATGATCAATGCCGTGCCCAATCCGAAGACCATTATCGCCGGCTCGGGCATGTCTTCCGGTGGGCGGATCGTCTTTCATGAAAGACATTTCTTACCAGACTCGAACAACACGATACTTCTGACCGGCTACCAGTCCGCTGGCACTCCGGGACGTCTCATCCAAGAAGGAGTGAAAACGGTGCGGATCGGGGGCGAGTACACAGTAGTCCGGGCGCACGTGGTCACTATCTCCGGATATTCCGGGCATAAAGATTCGGACAGCTTGCTCGATTTTGTCAAAGCAACTGAAAATTCCCTCAAAAAAGTTTTTGTGGTGATGGGAGAAGCAAAGTCAGCGATGTTCCTAGTACAGAAAATCAAAGACAACTTCAAAGTCGACGCCTACGCGCCGGAGCGGGGAGAGAGCGCGGTGCTGCTCTGCTAGCCTTGGCTGGCTCGGACCAGAACTTTCTCAAAAGTGCCGGGATTATTTTCCGCGAAGTCGGAGAGAATCTTACGATCCAAAATTATATTTTTTTTCTTTAAAGCGTTGATTAGTCTGGAATAGGACATTCCCAGCTCTCGCGAGCGAGCGTTAATTTTGATATTCCAGAGCTTGCGATTGTGGGACTTTTTGTCCCGCCGATGAGCAAAGGCGTAAGCGCCGGCATGCAAGAGCGCTTCTTTCGCCTGGCGCTCCTTTTTGCTTCGGCCGTGGCGAAAGCCCTTGGCTTGTTTTAAAATACTCCTTCGGCGCTTCAGCGCGTGCACTCCCTTTTTTACTCGAGTCATTGAATTAGTTAAAAATTATAAACTTTTGTAAAGTTATAAAGCATTAGGAAAAAGGCAGTAAATGAGACTTCGGCTTATTTTTAATTACAAATATCCGCCCTTTTCGGCCGGAGAGCTGGCTGGTTCGAGATTGCTTGGCGTTGAAATGGTTGAAGCCCGACTTTCTGGAAATGATTTTTCCATTTTTGGTGACCTTCAATCTTTTACTGAAAGATTTGTTTGTTTTCATTCCTTTCATTTGTTTTTTTCTATGGTAGCGGTTAAGCCTCTCGGNCCCCTTTTATACGTATCAGACATTTTATAATCCTCGGTAATTAAATGAAGTAGCCTGTCCAGGCGCGTCTTTAAGAACTTCTCATCCATGTACTTCGCCCGGCCGGATAAGTATAGCTCCACCTTGATCCGGTGTCCTTCTTTGAGCCATTTTGAGGCGGTTTGCGCNTTCAACTCCAAATCGTGGTCGCCGGTCCCTATTTTAATCTGAACCGACTTGGTTTCCGTGGGTTTCGCCCCTGCCCTCGCCTTTTTAAGTTTTTTGCTCGCCTCGTACTGATACTTTCCGAAATCCATTATTTTGGCGACTGGGGGGNAAGCATTCGGCGATATTTCGATCAGATCCAGGCCTTTCGNTTCCGCGAGCTCCAGCGCTTCTTTTATGGAGAGGACACCCAAGTTCTCATTTTCGCTCCCGATTACCCGAAGCTCCTTCGCCCGTATTTGATTGTTTATTCTTTCACGCAATTGACAGCTTTAGACTCAACCCGAGAATCATAGCCTATTTTTGATTTAGAGTCAACATGGCGGTTTGAAAGAGGGAATTAATTCTTTCTTCGGTTTTGGCTTCACCGAAGATGCGTATAATCGGCTCGGTAATCGATGCGCGAACAGAGAGCCAGGAAAGATCCGGCCAGTCGAAACGGACGCCGTCGATTTCCGTTAATCTCGCCTCCGGAAATACTTTTTTTAATTTTTCAAAAAGCACGTCCGCTTTTTCCACTACTGGAATTTTTTCTTTTCTCATCACGTACCTTGGGAGGGTCTCGACGATTTCAGATATTTTTTTATTTTCTTTTGCCATCAATTCCAAAATAAGTCCCATGCACACAAGTCCGTCTCTGCTGGTGTTGATTTTGGGATATATCGCTCCGCCTCCGCCTTCTCCGCCGACTGGCGCACCAATTTCAAGCATTTTTGACAAAACATTTGCTTCGCCGACTTTTGTTTTGAAAGTTTTGTGACCGTATGTTCTGGCCACATCTTCGCTGGTTCTGGAACTGGCGATATTAATTACGATATCGCCAGGCTCTTTTGACAAAACATTTTTCACAACGAGAGCGAGGGTATGCTCTTCGCTTATTACTTGCCCCAGTTCACTGACGGCGACCAATCTATCCGCATCGGGATCCAAGGCAAAACCAATATCCGACTTGCTTTCCAGGGTTGTTTCTGCGATTTGCCCCAAATTTTTAGGAAGCGGTTCCGGTTCGTGGGCAAAAGTGCCGTCTTGCATTTCGTTTATCTCGTACACCTCGCAACCTAGTTCTTCTAGAAGTTCTTTTGCGATGATACTTCCAGCGCCGTTTATCGGATCAAGGGNGACTTTAAATCTTTTGTTTCTTATCATGTCTGCGTCTATGTTTTTTATTATTTCGTCGATATGTATTTTCCTGAATTCTGTATTATCTATTTTCTTTTCTTTAATTTTCGAAATAGATGNGGTTTTTTCTTCTNCGGTTAAGTTTTTTCTGAATTTTTCTATGGTTGTTACTTCTTCCTCGTTAGTTAGCCGGCCGGGAGAGACAATGAACTTTATGCCGTTATATTCTGGGGGGTTGTGCGAGGCGGTAATCATCACNCCACCGTCAAAATTCAACTTTTTTACNAAAAGCAAGACAGAAGGGGTAGGAATTATTCCCGCATTAACTATCTCTATGTTTTCTTTTTCAAGCGCCCGAGAAACACTGCCAAATATTTTAATTCCGGATTTTCTCGCATCTCTGCCAATTAAAACTTTTTTCTTT
>C687J35174_10010677_pt1 | contig 11377 bp, 12 predicted proteins | sample RifCSPhighO2_01_FD_35174 | JGI IMG/M metagenome (IMG submission 35174) | reverse complement strand
ATATCAAGGCGGTCAGCGATAGGGCGAGAGACCTTCCGCGCCTGTTTCAACGCTTGTCGGACGGCAACTTCGGCGTCGGCGGAGAGCGTGTCCGCGGGATTCATCGCAGCGACCATCATGCAATCGGCGGGAAAGGTAACGGAAGCGCGAGCGCGGGACACGGTGATGGTCTTATCTTCAAGCGGTTGGCGAAGCGCCTCAAGTACGCGAGATTCGAACTCGACGAACTCGTCCATAAAAAGAACGCCCTTGTGCGCGAGCGTAACCTCGCCCGCCTTGGGGTATGCGCCGCCACCAACCATCGCCGTGTGCGAAATCGTGTGGTGCGGAGCGCGAAACGGCGGCCAGAATATCGCTTCTTGTTCTCCGAGCGTTCCTGCCGTCGAGTGTATGGCCGTCGCCTCGAGGATTTCATCAAACGTGAGTGGGGGCAGGATACCGGAGAGCGCGCGGGCGAGCATCGTCTTTCCTGTTCCCGGAGGACCGTGGAGAACGATGTTATGACGGCCCGCGGCCGCAATTTCAAGGGCGCGTTTTGCACCTTCCTGTCCTTTGATATCGGCAAGATCTATTGCCGGCGGAGGAGCCGTTGTTTTTTCTTCCCGCGTAGCAGGAGACAATTTCTTTGTGCCTTCAATATGGGAAACTGCCTCGGCGAGTGTGCGAGGCGCATACACGATGATGTTTCGCGCAAGCAGCGCCTCGCGCGCATTATCTTTCGGTACGAAGACCGTACGAATACCTTTTTGTACGGCGCGTAGTACCTGTGGCAGAACGCCGCGCGTGGCTCGAAGTGTTCCATCAAGAGCCAATTCCCCAATGAAGAGTATGGGCTCTTTTGGAAGTGTGAGACTGTCGGCCGCCGCGAGATAGCAGAGCGCAAGCGGCAGATCATAATGTGCCCCCTCTTTTTTCAAGTCTGCCGGCGAAAGAGAGAGGATGATTTTCTTATTTTGTTGCTTGGGCGATTTGAATCCGGAATGGCGTATCGCGGCCGCGACCCGATCGCGCGCTTCTTCAACCGCTTTGTCCGGAAGTCCAACGATGGAAAATGAATGGAGTCCGCGGGTGAGATCAGCTTCAACGGTTACGAGTTCAGCGGAGGCGCCCACGGGCTGTGCCGCAAGAATTTTTGCGTACCCTTTCGAATCTTGTTTTCTCGGACTCGTTTTTTGAGAAGTTTTAGACACCGTAGCCATCATAAACTATCACGCCGCCCCTGTGGGGCGGCGTGGCATCTTTACCTTCACATATGTTTCGTACAGGTTTTTGCGGCGGGGTCGGCGTTGAGGCGTGCGGTTTCGATATCTTCTCCGGATACTTCGCATTTCCCATACGTGCCGTCTTCTATTTTCCTGAGCGCGTCCACGACCTCGTTGTAGCGCGTCTCAAGTTCCTTGAGGATTGCCGTGTTCTCTTCGAATCCCTCTATCAAATCTGCGGCGTCGGTGGGGTCTGCGGCCTGTCCCGTTTCCTGCGGCTCGGCTTCCCAGTCGTTCGGGTTGTGAGGATTGCGGCGTCCGACGCTTTCAAGCTCGCTTTCAAGCTTCGCTCGTTCCTCCTCGAGACGTTTTTTATACCCAGCGGTATCAGTCATGGCGCGGAGTGTAGCACACTTCCCCGCTACTGCTGGCGAGTCGCGGATAAACGCCGCGAAAGCTCGGCGAAGGCTTCCGCGTCGCGTGCGATGATGAGCGTCGATTTATCGCGATAGCCGTACATGAGCACACTCCGGTCGGCGCCGTCGCGCAGTACGCGCACGTCGTTGCTGGCGACCGTCTCGTCGAGGAACTGAGGAAGCGGGAGCGGCAACAGAGCCGGGGTCGAGGTCGCGGGCGTCGTTGTCGCGTCGCCGGTAAACGATTGCACCCCCGGGTGTGCGGGGTAGAACGCCGAGAGATCCTCTGCAAGCGTCTTCTCCCAGTCGAGCATGCCGCGGAACGTGCTCTCATATGAGCCTGTCTTCAGTATGAAGAATGCGCGCGACTCGCCGCCTGTGTGCACGATGCCAATCGTCGAATCTGGCCGCACGTTTCGCGCGAGTATGGGCGGCGCGCGCGAGACGAGAAGCGCGAAAAGCGCATCGCCGCCGAGGACTTCTTTCGTGGGCATTCCTTCGTGTCGAAGTTGCCCGTGAAAGGTAGACGATGCGCACGGCACCTGCCGGAAGTGCCGCTGAAACAGCGGCGGCGAAGGCGTCGCGAACGTCGCTTCCTGCTCCGGAAAGGTCGACGCGTTCATCGGCGAATATAAGTGAAGGTATCGGAAACTGCGGCGAAAGCGCGGGTGCACCGACGACATAGCGGTAGGCAACATACGCCCCGCCTCCGCCGACAAGAATGAACAGTACGCCGAGTACACCGAGTACGAGGCCTTTCCGCAAGCGCGGCTCGCTTGCTTCCGGCTCCGGCGCGCTTCCTGCATCTTGTTCTGCGGCAAGTACTGAAAAAGAAGTCGCCTCCGTTTTTTCAACGTGTTCTGCAAAGTCGCTTTTATACGTATGAAGGGGTGAGAGTTCGGGCGTGGGGGGAAGTTGCGGCGGACGCGCGACTCTTGACATTTCTTGAGCGGCTTGCGGCAGCATTCTTCGTATCACTGGCGGCTGTCCGAAGAGAGGAGGCGCGCTGCCCGCGCGCATCCGCAGACGCGCGAGCACCTCCTCACGCTCTCCGGTTGCGGCGGTTTGCACCATAGCCGGCTGCGCTTCCCGAGGTGCCGCGGCCGGCGTCGGCGTTACTGGAGCGGAAGTCGGTGGAGCAGAAACAGCGGACCCTGTTTCGACCAATGACTCGCCTTTCTGCGCCGCGGCCATGTCTTTCGCATACGTGCGAATCACCGGATGTCCTCCTGGCGCGAGCGGCGTGTTCGATATCGGTGGTTCGGAGGGCATGGCGTTCTGTCGCATGCATTCTAACCTGAAATATGCACAGCCCCGCCATGAGGCGGGGCTGTGCATCGGGATTTCTTGTCTTTATCTTACCCGCGATATCCTATCGTGAACTTTTTCGGGTCGTCGCACATGTCGGTAAAAGCATGTGCCGCTTCTTTCAATTTTGCTGACGATGATTTACCGAACGAAACAACCTCCACCTGGCATCCCTCGTTCATATCGAGGTACTGGATGAGAGGCACGAAGTCGCCGTCGCCGGACGCAATGACGACCGTGTCGAGTTTGGGCGCGAGCTTCACCGCGTCAATCGCGAGCCCGACGTCCCAGTCGGCTTTCTTCGCGCCGTCGGCGAATATCTGCAGGTCTTTCACTTTTGTCTCGATACCGATCTTCGTCAGCGCTTCNAAGAAGGCCTGCTCTTCCGCCGTGTCCGTCCTGATGACGTACGCGATGGCGCGCACGAGAATGCGCCCGCCGACCGCTTCTTCGAGGACTTTCGCGAAGTTGACGCGCGATTTATAGAGATGCTTCGCGCTGTGATAGAGATTTTGCGTGTCGATGAATACGCCCACACGCTGAGCTGGATGTTTGATGACTGCCATAAAACTGGTTACTTATGCAAACGTTCATTAAAACGGAGCGCGTGCTCCATTGCCATCCTACCACTTCCCAAAGACGGGATTATTTCTTGAGCCCGAGCTTCTTGATAAGGGCGTTATAGCGCCGCTTGTCGTTTTTCTCGAGGTAATGCAAATGCGAGCGGCGAGAGGCGACCATCTGGAGAAGTCCGCGGCGGGAGTGTACGTCCTTCGCGTTCTTCTTGAGGTGCTTCGTGAGCTCATCGATCTGCTTCGTCAAAAGTGCGACCTGCACGTCCGGAGAACCGGTGTCAGTGTCGTGTCGCCCGGCGCCCTTGATAACGGCCGCCTTTTTCTTAGTGGTAAGCATGACTTCGTCACTCTACCACACCTTGACTATTTGTGCAAGGGTTTCCTAATGAAACGTAGGTCGTTTAGAGCCGTTCCTTCGCGGCACGGATCATATTCCGGCAGTCGCCGTAAAACGGAAATGAATCGATTTCAGAAAGCGGGACCCATGTTATTTCCGCAATTTCGTCTTTGGCGAGCGTGAGCACNGGTTCGTGTTCCAGAAACGTTGCAGTGTACCCAATACTCACATGCGGAGCCTCTGGATTACTGAAGAGTTCGACGCATACTACCTCTTCGACCGTGATTTCCACTCCGATCTCTTCTCGCACTTCCCTCTTGAGTCCGTCTACAGGAAGCTCGCCTTTGTGGAGCCGGCCTCCGGGAAGACNCCACTTCTTTCCGTTGTGATTTAGTACCGCGAGCACGGCGCCGCCGCGGATGATGATTGCTTTTTGCGCCACGCGGCCGACAAAATGTTCCTCTAGGTTTTCTTTGGCCATACGGTTCGCACAATGATAGCGTTTTGCGTCGTGCTTTGAAAGCCACAACGCAAAACGTAGAAATATTGTGCAAAGTTTAAGAAAGCTTCGCACAATATTCCGCTACGTTATAATGACGATAATGGACGCCGAGACCGCGAAGCGCCAATTTCTTGAGTATATTGAGATAGAACGCGGCCGCGCGGTGAAGACGATTGAGAATTACGATCGCTACCTCACCCGCTTTTTCACGCACGCGAAGATACAGAAGGTCGGAAGCATCACCGAAGAGAGTGTGCGCGAGTTCCGGCTCTGGCTCAACCGCCAAGAAGGCGTTTCGGGGAGCATGAAGCGTCGCACGCAGAACTATTACATGATTGCGCTCCGCGCTTTTCTCAAATTTCTCCGTAAGCGTGATATCGAGTGCATTTCTCCGGAGCGCATCGAGCTTGCGAAACTCCCCGACCGCGAGCTCGACCTCATTTCTCCTGCGGAGCTCGACCGCCTCATGAAGGCCGCCGATGGCGGTGACGAGAAATCCTTGCGGGACCGGGCGATTTTGGAACTCTTTTTCTCCACGGGTCTTCGCGTCTCCGAGCTCTGCTCACTTGATTCCGACATAGACCTTTCTCGCGATTCCCTTTCGGTGCGCGGCAAGGGCGATAAGGTGCGCGTCGTGTTCATTTCTCCCACTGCAAAGTCCGCCGTCATGGTGTATCTCAAAGCGCGCAAGGATATGGAGGAGGCATTGTTCGTAAATGTCGCACGGGGTCCCAAAAAAGGCGCGCGGCTCTCGCCGCGCGCCGTCGAGCTCATCATAAAAAAGTATGCGATCAAGGCCGGCATCACGAAAAAAGTCACTCCACATGTACTTCGCCACTCATTTGCGACCGACCTTCTCAGCAACGGTGCCGATATCCGCAGTGTTCAACAACTTCTTGGTCACGCTTCCATCAACACGACGCAGATTTATACGCACATCACTGACGCGCATCTTCGGGAAGTGCATAAAAAGTTCCATTCCCGAGGGCGTTCCTGATTTTGTTATAGTTCTCTTATGCGTATCGTCTCGTGGAATGTGAATGGACTCCGATCCCTTTCTAAAAACGGCTATTGGGAGGCCTTTCTCANGGGTACGAAGCCGGATATCTTCTGCCTTCAAGAAACGAANGCCTCTCCTGAACAGCTTGATGAAGCCATGCGTTCCCCTGCCGGCTTCTCGTCCTTCTTTTCATCGTCCAAAGTCAAGAAAGGCTACAGCGGCGTCGCTCTCTACTCGAAAATCGAGCCCTTGTCCATTATCTACGGCATGGGGATTCCGGAATTTGACGATGAGGGGCGCCTTGTCGGCGCCGAATACGACGATTTCTGGCTTCTCAATGTCTACTTCCCTAACGGCGGCCAAGGGCCGCATCGCATTGAATACAAGCTCCGCTTCTACGACGCCTTTCTCGCTTTTGCCGAAAAGCTTCGGAAGCAAAAACCCGTCATTTTCTGCGGGGACGTGAATACGGCACATGAGGAAATTGATCTTGCGAGGCCGAAGGAAAACCAAGTAAATACAGGCTTTTTACCCGAAGAGCGGGCATGGATAGATGAAGTCGTAAATGCGGGTTACGTAGATATTTACCGCCACCAGAATCCCAACAGAACCGCCGCTTACACCTACTGGGATCTCTTTACCCACGCCCGCGATCGGAACGTCGGCTGGCGGATAGATTACTTCTTCGTTGCAAACGAACTCATGAGCCATGTGAAAAAGGCTGAAATCCATCCGGATATCTACGGCTCTGACCACTGCCCCACTTCCCTCTCGATTTCATAAAGGACATCGCCACAAGGGTTATCCCCATAGTGTCCTTTACATGTNCTATAGATAAGTATAATGGACAATGGTAGATGATCTTACGCACCTTGATAGGCGCGTGATCGTGCTTCATGGGCAGACGAACGATTCCGGAGCGTATCTCCGTCTTTTAGAGCGTCTTGTTCGTGTTACACGTGAAAGCGCAGTTCGGTTTGCTTNCAAAGCCGCCCGCTCAACACTCTTGGGACCCACCCATCATTTTGCCCCTGCTCCTTTTGGGTCTCCTGTTCTAGGGCGGCTTTGTTATATCTGCTTTCACGTGGAACGTTCCACGTGAAATGTCAACTACACTGTCTTTGAGTCTCCTCCTACCCCTCGCAGAGCCTCGGGGTCTGCTAATTCCACAGGAATTAGCAGACGTGATGCTTCTCCATTATTTTCTTTACTTCCGCATCTTCTTCGGCTTCTCTTCTTTTCTTCCCCGATTCCCCCAGTTTCTTGAGCTCGTGCTCTGAAAGACCAAGCATTTCGTTGGTTTTTTCATCAAGATACTCCTCAGTATTCTTCTTTGGGTCCTCAAGTACTTCCTCAAGAAGGGCATGGAGTATGAATCCTATTTTTGGTCCGGGTTCCACGTGGAACTTCTCCATTATTCTGTTCCCGTCCGTCTTTAGCATTGAAACCGATATCGGGTCACGGAGTGCCTGATCAACCATGGCCATGTATTTCCGGAGTCGGAATGGCTGCTCCTTTGGCCTACCGGTCCCTATCCGGTCGCATATGCGGAGTTTCAAGAGGTCGTCTATATTTTCCTGCCCAACGTTCGTTATGACTCTTCGTACTGCCGAGAGGGTAACTTGGTCAGGATCCGAAAAGAACATATGCCAGCGGACGAACTTCACTACCTTTTCTGTAGTTTCACGTGAAAAACGTAGGTTTTCTAAGGCTTTTTTGGTTACACGTGAACCAACGACATCGTGACCATGAAAGGTCCAATCTTTCTTTTCATCGGACCACTTGCGCGTTTCTGGCTTAGACACATCATGAAATAGACCGGCGAGCCGTATATCAAAATTCCACCCCTTATCCGCGGCATGCTGCATTGTTCGCATAAGGTGCTCAAAGACATCATATGAATGTGCCTGATTCTGCGCTACTCCGACACCTCTCGTGAGATCGNGGGAGATGTACTTAAGGAGGCCAAGCTGTTGGGACAGTACTAATGCCGCCATAGGTTCGGCAGAACTCAGGATTCGCACCAGCTCGTCGCGTACTCTTTCACGTGAAATTTGGCCTAGATGCTCACTATTTTCCTTTATTGCGCCAGCTGTTTCCGTGTCTATCGCAAAGCCAAGCTCCGCGACAAGACGGACTGCTCGCATCATGCGAAGCGCGTCCTCGTTGAAGCGTTCTGACGGCTTACCGACCGCGCGAAGCACTTTGTCCTTTATATCCTTTTGACCCCCAAACGGGTCTACTAAATGTCCTTTATCTTCGTCAAGAGCGATGGCGTTTACAGTGAAGTCTCGCCTCGCGAGGTCGTCTTCAAGCGATACCCCGAATTCCACTTTGTCCGGCCGGCGTTTGTCGGAATAGCCGGACTCTTTTCGGTAGGGCGTTATCTCAACGATAGCCGTCGCAGAGTCTTCGGCTCCGCTTGCTTGCGCGGACAGGGTTTTTACGCCGACGGTCCCGTAGTCGTTCTCATAGAACGAATCAGGGAATATAGCTTGTATTTCCTCTGGTTTTGCGTTTGTCGTGACGTCCCAATCCTTCGGCTTCTTGGAAAGCAGGAGATCCCGCACGCATCCGCCGACAAGGTAGGCGTCAAAACCGGCGCCGCGGAGCTTTCTCGAAACTGCAGAAATCTCTTCCGGAACAGGGAAGTGCACGTCGTGGTGAGCTTGTCGAATCATGGGCGAATCGTAGCATGAGAAGCTGGTTTTTTCGGGTGTCTGCCCGTACTATGTGATGAGTACGCGCCCGTATGGATTACCATACGAACGCTCGTTCTGAGCAATAGCACGAACAAGTTCGTGCTATTGTCTTCACTACGCGCCCGTAGCTCAATGGATAGAGCACTTGGCTTCGGACCAAGGGGTTGTGGGTTCGACTCCTGCCGGGCGCGCAAGCGAGCTGTGTTATGATGCCGTGCGAAGCGGATATGGTTTAGTGGTAGAACGCGTCCTTGCCAAGGACGAGACGCGAGTTCGATTCTCGCTATCCGCACAAAAAACACGCAAAAACGCCTCGAGTGAGGCGTTTTTGCGTTGGGGATAAACCTGTTCACAGTGGGGATAAAGGACATAGCCATATGAGGAAAGTCCAAGAGATATCAAGTAAGTAAGCTGTTATTATAAAGGCCATACTTTCACATGGACCTGTCGGACAAGAGTCGGAAAGAGATAGGGGATATCGGCGAGCGGACGGCCGCGGAATACCTCAAACGTCGCGGCTTCAGAATCCGCGGGCACAATATAGGGAGAAAAACAGGCGAGCTCGACATCGTTGCGGAGCGTGATGGGACGCTCCATGCTGTTGAAGTGAAGACCATGCTTTGCCGCGATTTTCCGGAGGAGAGCGGCGACCGCGATGAGTACGACCCGGCCATGAATCTCCACGAAGCGAAGGTGAGAAGGGTGGCGCGAACGGCCGAGTGGTATGTTGCCGAGACGGACTGGGAAGGGGAGTGGCAGGTAGACGGCGCTCTCGTGTGGCTTCGGGAGCGCGATGGCATGGCGAAGGTCCAGTATCTGCCGCAAATCGTTTGAGGTGGTAGAGTGCGAGCATGCGAGGTGGCGTCTGATCACAGTACGCTTGCAGAGGGAATTCAAAATTGTGTCGGGGTGTCGTATACCGGTAGTACGCTTGCTTTGGGAGCAAGATGACGGAGTCCGATTCTCCGCACCCCGACACAGTCTTGAATCGGTTCTCCGAAGGAGAACTCGGCATTCCGATGATTATTGACCCAGGTTCTGAACGAGGATTGCCGTAAGAGCCGCCGCATCGCTCGCGAACGCTGCGACCAGGGGAGGGAGGGCGTTCGTTCCAAAATACGAATCGAAGTCGTTCCCGGTATCGGCGTGGTAGCTCGCGCGGATATGGGGGGGCGTAATAGCGCGGAGGTCACGCGACGCTGTCTGGTCCTCCATAGAACTGGTGGTGATAAGCCCGATGAGCTCCGCCTTCGCATTCACCGCTCCTCCGCCTGAAGAACCTTCTTGCGCCGCGACCGTTCCGCCAAGCGAGATGAGGTCGACCGTATTGTCGCGGAACGTGAAAAGGCCTTGCACGGAACCGAATACAAGGATCGGATACAGAGACGACTGCACTTCTGCTCCGGAAAGGAATTGCGCGCCGTATGAGCCGATGACTGTGGCGTCGCCGATGTCCGGACTATCTTCCGAAAGCGGAACCGAAGGGAAAGAATCCGGCAGCGGCGCGCTTGTAGCGCTTTTCGTTATCGCAAGCAGGGCGAAATCGTTCTCGCCGGTGCCGGACGGTTCGGATTCGAGGAGCGTTCTCGGATTTATGCGTACCCAGCTTTTCGAAATGTACGCAAGCTCCGCTCTATAAGCGGTTCGTGCGGGGCTTCCGATGCGTATCACGCACTCGACGTCGTCTTTTTCCGGATAATCGCGAAGGAGGAAGTATTGCGCGACGTGCGCGACCGTAAGGATAAGGCCGCGCGAATCCACGACGACCCCCGTTCCCGATATCGGCGTCACACTTCCCGGATCCGCGTAGCAGAGGATGTTGACGACCGCGGCACGGATCTTTTCCGACGCACGTTCGAGATCGTTCTGGGTGAAGAGCGGCGCGGGCGGGAGAATGAATGCCGGCACGATGACGGGCGGGAGCGAAACTACGATGGGGTTTGTCGTCGCGTCCGCTCCAATCGGAGTCGGGTCGACTTTTTCGGTCGTCGCCGGCGCTTCTTCCGCAGTCGTTCCTACGCGCTGGGCGTTAGGACTCTGAACTACCTCGAGTGTTTCCGTGCCGGTGCGAACGACTTCCGGCACGGGTTCTGGAACGGGAGCGCGGAAGGCCGCAGTAAGAAGAACGACGGCGATTGCGGCGACGACAGCGAGCCAGTTGAGGAGCGGCATAGGTACAATCTATCCGAGCGGTGCCAAAAAGTCCCGTCGATGGTATTCTCGTCCTGAAGCGGGATTAGTTTAATGGTAGAACATCAGTTTTCCAAACTGATAGCGGGAGTTCGATTCTCCCATCCCGCACATGGAACCACTGGCCGCTCGTCTGAGGCCACAAACGCTCGACGAGGTCGTGGGGCAAGAGCATTTGGTGGGGAAGAGCAAACCCCTCCGTGTCGCGGTAGAGAAAAAGCATCTCTTCTCATTCATTCTCTGGGGCCCGCCGGGGACGGGGAAAACGACCGTTGCGCGCATCTATGCGCGTGCGCTCGACGTCGAACTCTTCGAACTCTCCGCCGTTTCCGCAGGTAAAGATGACATCAAGAAGATTATCGGGAGCAGGAAGGACACGCGTCGGGAGATAGCGATGTTCGAGAAGGCGAAGGTGCTCTTTCTGGATGAAATCCATCGTTTCAATAAGGCCCAACAAGATTTTCTCCTGCCGTATGTCGAGAGCGGAGAACTGACGCTTATAGGCGCGACGACTGAGAATCCATCATTCGAGGTCATTGCACCCCTTCTTTCCCGTTGCCGCGTGTTCGTGCTCGAACCGCTTTCCGAAGAGGCGCTTCGCGCAATCGTGAAGCGCTCGAAAATAAAGGTGGATGCAAAAACATTCGACTGGATCATNGGATACGCGAACGGCGACGCGCGAAGAGCGCTTGGCATCATGGAAGGAGCAGAGTCTCTGTATGGGAAGGTGACGGCGGATACGCTCAACAAAGCGCTTGAATCGCCGCAGTTGCGCTATGACAAGAAAGGAGANGAACACTATGACACCATCTCCGCCTTCATAAAATCCATGCGGGCTTCGCAGGCGGATGCCGCACTGTATTACCTTGCGCGCATGGTGGAGTCGGGAGAGGATCCGCTCTTTATCGCGCGGCGCATGGTAGTTTTCGCTAGCGAAGACATCGGTCTCGCTCAACCAACCGCTCTTGTCGTTGCGAATGCCGTCTTTCGCGCCTGCGAAACGATTGGCTACCCCGAATGCGCCATCAACCTCGCCCACGGCGTCGCGTATCTCTCGCAGTGCAAGAAAAACCGCGGCGCGTATGACGCCCTTCGCGCCGCGCAAGCAGATGTTCGCGAGCATGGGAATCTTCCCATACCGAAGA
>C687J35174_10010669_pt1 | contig 11382 bp, 14 predicted proteins | sample RifCSPhighO2_01_FD_35174 | JGI IMG/M metagenome (IMG submission 35174) | reverse complement strand
ATTTTTGTGCAAGTCCGGCATTTATCTGCAGAACAAAATTAGCTTTTTCTCTGGGTCTATAAATTTGTATNCTCTTCTGATCTGAAGGCGGCTTAAGATTTTGAAAAACATCAACAATCTTGTTATCGCTTATATAAATCATGTCAATCGCAAACTTCATATTTTTCATCCAAAATTGAACATAATCTTTTTGTTTAAATACAAAAAGCATTCCGGACTCGGCATCAAGTTTATCTTTATTGGAAAGTCCGGCCATCTGCTCCTGTGGAGTTTTCGCAAGTAAAAGCTTAATTTTATTATTGTTCACCTCTACATAAGCCTGATTAGTGTTTTGGGTTAAATTAGAGCTTGGTATCTTTATGTAGCCAGATTTTATCAGAACAAAAGAACCCAAAACAACGACCAATAAAAGATATATAAATATTATTTTTTTCATGTATTTGTTTGTCTTTTAATAATATTTGTAGTTGAAAAATCCTTTACTCTTTCAACTGTCTCGATCACTTTGGCTCCAAAGGCTCGCGCCTGTCTTTCTTTTTCTTTTTTTCTCTTATCCCCTTTTGTGACTGCAATTATATCAGGTTTTATTTTTTCTACAAGCCGATAGTAGTCCANATAGCCTTCAAGGAATGGAAGCGTCACGATTATATCAACCGAAGGCAAATTTGACAAGATATTCGCTCTTTCTTTTTGGTTATTTACAGGTCTTTTTTCTCCTTTTGATCTTTTGACAGACTCATCACTCTCAAGAGCTACTAAAAGCTTTCCTCCCAGTTCTTTTGCGCTTTTAAGAAATTTTATGTGTCCGGTGTGCAAAATATCAAAACATCCTCCCACAAGGATTATTTTTTCACCTTTTTGCTTTATTTTTTTTGATAGTTCTTCGAGTTGTTCAAATTTTATCACTTTGTTCATATTTAAGATTTTAAATTTCAAATTTAAAATAGAATTATTGCTCTTTTGTTCCTCTTAGATAAATGGCCTGCCAGGGAGAGTATTTTGATGAAAATATGTCGTTAATTATTGTTTTTCCGTTTTTTTCCACTTTGCGACTGAAAGTTACGTTTGCGCCAATTGCTTCAAATTCCACCTGTTTTGTTTCTCCTTTTGGAAGATTAGGATCATCCTGATAGGTAGGAGGCGGAGGGGAGGCAAGGCTTATGACAATGGGCTTACTTATGGTAATTTGCCTGTTATCTTTTTTGCCGTAAAGAGTAAACGTCAAGCTTAAATTATCTTCATCAGCTGAACTTTGAATAAGTATATAGTTTGCCGTGTCATTTTTAAATTTTAAATCCTCAGTCGGCGAAAAAACAGTTGCATCAAAACCGGGGGGTGAATTTTGTTCATAATATTCCACTCTATAGGAATGAGGGTGCCTTTCGGTAATTGGTAAGCCTGCGTTAAGCAGGGCTCTAAAAAGAGTAGTTGATACCTGACAAACTCCTCCTCCATCGCCAAGTACGGTTTTACCGCCTTTGATTATGTAAGCCTGTTTGTATCCTGTATAGACGGATATGTCTCCAAGAGCGTTATTAAAAGAAAAAGTTTCATTTGGCGCGACCAGAATGCCGTTTATTCTGGATGAGGCCAAAATTACATTATGAATCCTGTTGCTGATTGAACCCCTAAAATAAGATTTTCCTTCTCCTATAACCTCAACAATTCCCAGACGATTAGCTTTTTGTGTGGTGACAACCGGCCATAATATTTTTATAGGGATATCTATATTAATATTTTTTTCTTCTGTTCTCATCATGATGGGCAGCTTTGCCTTTAGTTGTTTATCTAGCTCATCAAAGTCTATTGTTTTACCATTCTGTGATTCCCTAAAAGCTATCACTTTATTGTTTTCCACTGTAAATAAAGCATCAACGGGAGGCGTATAAATTTCTTTTTGTATGAGATTAAGTTTTTCTCTGTTTTTCTCAAAGGAATAGCTGTAGGACGTTGGCAGGGAGATACCGTTTAAATAGGCGTGGGTAATTATATAAAGATTGGTTAGCATGTCTCCTGAACGGCCCAGGCTATGTGCTTGTTCCTCCATTAGGCCGGCGTCAAAACCGGCATTTATTTCAGAGGCAGAAAAGGTTGCGATTTTATCATCAAGAGAAAAAGTTATATGGTTATTCATTTTCTCCAGGTTCTTTTTTTCAAATATCTCTTTTATTTCCTGTCGTGTTTTTCCACCCACGTAAATATTGTCAATATAGACTCCTTCAAAGGCTCTTCCCTGATAAAAATATTTCAATAAAGAGAAGAGAAAACTTGTTAAAAACAAAGCAGTCAGAATGAAACCGAGAATAAACCAAAATAAAGACGATGCAGACAAGTGAAATCTTTTAAATGGTATTGTTTTTTGTATTCTCATTAGTTTACAATAAACGTAAGGGATAGATTTTTCAGCTGTAATATTATACTATAATTAAGTTAGTTAAATTATAAATTATTTTATTTAAATTAAACTGACAATATTGTTATATATGGATAATGATTCAAATACAAATAATAATAACCCAGGTAATAATCCCGCAAACCCAAATCAGGCAAATGTTCCACAAGCAGGCGAGGTAGTTTACAGTTCTGCCGAACAAACAAATAACCCTACGGAATTTGTTTCTGACATAATTTCTTTAAAGAAGATATTAAAATTTATTTTTGGCGGGTTAGCTATTGCTGCCGTAATATTTTTAGTTTTAAAAGTCTTGTTGCCAAATCTGCAGTCTATAAATCCGGAGAAAGTAACTCTTACATACTGGGGGCTATGGGAAGATAAATCTGTCATGGAAGGAGTTTTATCTGACTTTGAAAGAGAGCATCCCAACATAAAAGTAGATTATCAGAAACAGGACATAAAATCTTTAGGCAAATATATAGATAGACTTACAACCAGAATCAGCAATAATGCGGGTCCGGACGTGTTCAGATTTCATAACAGCTGGGTTGTTCAACTGAAAAATATTCTTCTTCCCCTTTCATTGGATGCGGTTTCTTCAACGGAGATAAGTACCCAGTATTACAATGTTATAAAAAGAGACATGAATTATAACGGAGCATATTATGGTATACCTTTTGAAATAGACACCTTGGCTTTAATTGCCAATACGGATATTTTAAAAGCAGCTGGAATAGATACTCCTCCTTCAACATGGGATGAATTATCAAAAGTGTCGCGCCAGTTAACAGTCAAAGATGACCAGGGAAAGATAAGAACAGCAGGAATAGCTATGGGAACATACGATAATATAGATCATGCTTCCGATATTCTGTCTATGCTTTTAGTCCAAAACGGGGCGGACATGAGAAATCTTGGAGGCGCAACGCATAAAAATTCCGTGGATGCTCTTGATTATTACACTTCATTTGCTGTGGATAATGCAGTTTGGGATAATACAATGGAAAATTCAAAGCTGGCATTTGCTAAAGGAAAGGTGGCAATGATGTTTGGATACTCATGGGATCTGATCGACATACTAGCTCTTAACCCCAAAATCCAGATTAAAGTTTTTTCTGTGCCTCACCTGCCGGGTAAAGGAACGACAATTGCAAGCTACTGGGCAGAAGGTGTATCCTCCAAAAGCAAACATCCGCAGGAAGCCTTTGAACTTCTNAAATTTTTATCAAGAAAAGAAAATTTAGCAAAGATGTACACTGCTCAGACAAAAGTAAGACTGTATGGCGAGCCTTATCCAAGAATGGACATGGCGGAACTTTTAAAATATAATAATTTGGTTTACCCGTTTGTATTACTGGCGCAGGATTCTGTTTCAACACCTTTTGCTTCAACAACTTTTGACGACAGCATGAATGCGGCATTTAACGGCTATCTTGCCGATGCAATCAGATCCATTAATTCCCGTGCCTTATCAAGCGCTTCAGCGATTGACACGCTGGCCCAAGGCGTAAATCAAACTTTTTTAAGGTATGATAAATAAAGCTTGTAAAAAGCTCCATCTAAATTAGTTTTTCATGCAGAATATACATGATTCTCTTATAAAAACACTCTGCTATTCGGATATTTTTGACTATCCTTTAACGTTCGAAGAAATTTGGAGATATTATATAGGTAATCTTCCAGTTTCCCGGAGTCTATTAAAAAGCAGGATAAAACATCCGCTTATTTATAAAAAAGGTAAGTATTATTTTCTTAAGGGTAGGGAAAAAATAATTCAAGATAGGGAAAAAAAGCAAAAGGTTGCTGAAAGAAAATTAGACAAGGCAGGTAAAATCTGCAGATTGCTCTCCTACATGACCGGAATTAAACTGATTGGTATAAGCGGAAGTTTGTCCATGAAAAACAGCAGCGACAATGATGATATTGACCTTTTTATAATTACAGAAAAAAACTCTTTATGGCTAACGCGTTTTTTAACCTCTTTACTTTTAGTTCTAATGGGAGAAAAAAGAGACAGGTTTGGAATCTTGGTAAAGGATAAAATATGCCTAAACATGTTTATAAGCCAAAATTGCCTTACTATTCAAGAAAAGGACAGGAATCTTTTTACGGCTCATGAAATCATACAGATGAAAACAATTATTAATAAAGAATATACCTATCAAAGATTTATTTTATCTAATTTATGGATTTTGGAATACATGCCTAACTGTCTATCTATGAAAGATATTAATGCAAGCCAATTAAAAGACAATTGTAGTGAAAAAAGTTTGAGAAACTCATTTTTAACTGTAATTAATAATATTTTCTTTCATTTTCAGTTTATGTATATGAAGAAGCACATGACTTCCGAAGTGGTTGAAAAAGGTTTAGCAAAATTCCATCCGCAAAACAGTAAAGACAAAATACTGAATGCTTACAATAGTAGAATAGTTCTGTATAACAAGAAAATACATTATTTTAAAAAACCCAAAAACGCAGTTTTTGAAGCCATATACTCTAGGACATTGACATATTAGATTGTTTAATGTATATTTTGTTTTGATCAGAATTTATTTTTTTATAACCCTCCCTTTTGGAAAGAAATTGGAGGTTTTTTTATATAAAGGACTATTATGGATAAGAAAAAAATATATGTAACAAAACAAGGTTTGGAAGAGCTCAAGCATGAGCATGAGATACTCGCTAAAATTAAAAGGCCGGAAATAGTTGAGCGTGTGGCTGCGGCCCGCGCTATGGGCGATCTGGCAGAGAATTCGGAATATACGGCCGCACGGGAAGAACTGTCTCTGATTGATGGAAGAATCGAGGAGCTAACAGAAATATTAAAAAACGCTGTAGTGATTGAGGGCAAGAATAACTCCTCAAGTACAAAAATCCAACTTGGATCGCAGGTCACCGTATCCGTAAAAGGCAAAAAAGAAGTTTTCACTTTGGTGGGAGAATGGGAAGCGGATCCTCATGCAAAAAAAATTTCCCATGCTTCTCCTCTTGGACAAGCGCTTATTGGCAGAGGCCGTGGAGATAAGGTTGAGGTAGAGGCGCCTGTCGGTAAAATTTTCTATACAATTTTGTCTATAGCATAAAGTACGCCAGGAGCAAATTTTTATGGCAGAAAGCTTAGTGCTTGCGTATACGTAATTACACCAGGATTTGGACTTTGCGATCAAAATTTTTGAGAAAATTGCAAAAGAATTCAGAATATAATATTCGTATATTGCAATAGCTTTACTATACTAGTAACTTTGATTTAATCGGAAGAGGAAAAAACATACATGATACAAAAAAAGTTTAGTAGCACTGAGGCTAAAATCATTGGGGAACAGTTGGGTATAGATTGGAGTAAATTTGACGTTGAGCAGTTCAGGATGGGTTTAGATGTTGAACTTGAGCATGGATTAGTGGACTCTCATACAAATGTTTCAAACGATGATCCAATAACAACCGGCAAGATCGCTCTTGCTCACCTGAATGAATTTCCTGATTATTACACGAGGCTTTCTGAAATGGAAGAGCAGGGAGAACTATATTGGGAAAAAAAGGATAAAAAAAACGAATCTTCTGTCTGATACCAATATCTGCTTCACTTTCAAGTTTTGTTTGTTTATTGCTTTTGCTATAATCCAATGTGATGACACGCAAAAAATGGCAGCTCTTAAAAAGAAAAACAGTTTACAGCTCCCCGTTTCTTAAAGTGTTTGAAGATAAGGTAAGGCTTCCAAGCGGGAAAATCATAGAAGATTATACTGTTGTAGAGAAATCTGATGTTGTTATGATAGTTGCAACAGACAAAGATAATAATCTGATCGCAGAAACTGAGTATAAATACGCTGTAAACAAGTTTTTATTTAATCTTCCGGCCGGGCACATGAATGAAGGTGAAGATCCAATTACTGCGGCCACAAGAGAACTTCTTGAAGAAACAGGTTTTGGAAAAGGCATTTTTAAACAGATCGGAATTTTGCATGAATATCCAACAAAAGACACGCACAGAGTTTATGTGATAAGAGCAAAAAACGTTGAAAAAATCCAAAAGCCCAAACTTGAGGATACAGAGGAATCGATAAAAATAATCCTAATTCAGCTTACTGACGTGAAAAAGGAAGTTTTTAAAAGAAAATATCATGCCAGTACTGTTCTTTCAGCATTGGTACTGGCTGGCTTATTAAAAGAAAATAAGGAGGTAGAACTTCATATATAATTAAAATTGAATGGATATACGTGATTTACAGAAAAAAGTAATTGAGTTTAGAGATAAACGGGATTGGAAGCAGTTCCATAATCCTAAAGATCTTGCATTATCATTGGTGCTCGAAGCAGGAGAAGTGCTTGAGCACTTCCAGTGGAAAAATGATAAGGAAATTAAAGAGCATATTAAGAAGAACAAGGATAAGATAGGCGAAGAGCTTTGCGATGTGTTGTATTGGATTTTAACAATGAGTCATGATTTGAATATCAACCTAGTTGAGACATTTAACAGGAAAATGAAAAAAAACGATAAAAAATATCCTGTCAAGAAGGTAAAAGGGACACATAAGAAATATACCGAGCTTTAAAATTCGCCCCATTCACAAGATTCACAAAAGAACTTCTTGTTGCATTTTATAAAAATATGCTAATATAAAATAAGAAGGAGGTGAGATATCTATTATACTAAAATTAAAAAATGCAAAACCGGCCGAATTGGAACTTTTAATCTTTGGTACATTAGTTTGCTCTTTGGGTTTGGGTGTACTGATGGTTAATTACATCGCCCCATACGCTGCGATATTTTTCTTGTCAGGTTTATTGCTGTTCTTGTTGGTGTGGTACAAGGTTAGTGCAAGAAAATAAAGATTTGGATTAATGGAAGACTTCAATTTTTTGGCGATGAGGTATTTTGTGCAGGTGTTTGTTGTGTCTTTATAACAGGAGCCATTTTTATATCAGTTCAGGTTGGTGAAGAAATATTTTTGCCGGCAAGTTGTTGTATTATGCTTTAGTAATTTGAAGATCGCCATAAATTTTGTTATATCGCAAGTTTATAAAATGTGGTATAATATTCTGTTTATGGATAAAGAGTTGGAAATATTTATTGGCGCAACTGGAGATAAAGAAGTACCCATCTTTGTTCCAGGCGCTAGAAAAAAAAGGGATCCTGAGAAGCCTGCGCCTTCACGTAGAATCGATCCCATGATGTTTCAGAGTGCCTCAGATGCGGGAGTCGCAAGCCTTGAAGAAGGACATGATGGTCTTCCTGATCTGTTAAGACACCAACTGGTAATGAAGATAATAAATAGGCATATCGTAGAGGCAAAAAGGCCCACCAGAGGAAGCACCGCACCCCGACATTCCAGTTCCACGCGCAAAAGGTGCGCTTAAAAGAATAGTGGATATTCATTAGGAGAAGATTTGCATTACAAGAGGACTAATTCCGCATTTTTCAATCAGGAATGCTTTGGTTTTTCCGCTTAGATTCATTTTTCTTTCAAAGTGATTCCAGAAGTTTTCAAAGAAAACTCCGGTTACAGCAGCACCGTCTGTAAGCGAGTCAAGCGCATATTGTTTCGCTTTATCTCTTGAAAAATAACGTTCCTTCTCATTTAAACCGTTAGATACTTCTTTCACGTGTTGTATCTTAATATTTTTAAACTTTTGTTACATGAGAAAAACTTAACAGTTTCTCAACAAATTTTGCGCTTTGGGTAATAATTCAGCTTGGAAGTTTAGGCGGAAATTATTTTTGGAGTTTTATAGGTTTGATTTCCACTTTTATAACAATGTGTCCGTCTGTCTGAAATTTGTGGCCTTCTATATAATGCTCTTCCGGCAATTGATCACTTTTTTCCAGAACTGCAAAAATAGCCCGTCTCACGGCAATTCTTCCCCTCATGTTTTTATCCCACTGTTCAGGTGTAAGCCGGGTTTCAAAATAAATTCCAGGTTCGATATTGGCTGGATTACGGGCTACAACTACAGGCGTGCTTACAGAGTACGATACCTGTTCTTCTTCTGTCAGAGTGAAGGGTTTTGAGGCTCCGTATTTTTCAAGACTAAAGTTGGCGTCACCTATTCTTTGATAACTGGGGACTTTAGGCTCTTCTTTGTTCGATTTTTTACTAAGATGTTGGCCATCATTTTTTACACCAACTTTACTTAGGATACCTGCCCAGACTGTTTTTACTTGGCCAAGTCTAGGCTCTTTGCCGTTTGATTTTCCATTTAACTTAGGAGCTTGAACTATTTGCGTTCTTAACGCTTCAGGTGGTTTCATATCTGTTTTTAGTAATATAAAGGTTTTCAGATATAATATCAAGTAAGAAATTACAAAAACTTTTTGTAAGAAAAACTTAATAATTATGTAAGAAATTGGTAAGTTTTCAGATTTTCTGAATGGTTATTCTTCTTGTCAATTCAATCAGATATTAACTTTTTATTCTTAATATAGAATAGATGTTAAAATAAATAGGTTTAATAATACCTTGATTTCATAAAAGTTATATTTTACAATCCAATTATATTTATTAAGTAAGAAAATGAAAAATAACCCAATATACAAAAGTATTCTTGATAAATATAAAAACCATTCAGGCAGTTTATTCCCTCAAACAATAACCCTCTATCATAATAAATTTTCACAACTACTGGAGTCTTCTTTTTTATTTCGTTATATTTTCACATTTGTAATTACGGTAATAATGGTTCTTCTAAAATATTTGTTCTTACCCCCTTTTGAGACTCCCTATCTACTTGTTTTATCCGCAGTTATAGTAAGTTCCTTATATGCCGGACTTGCTGCGGGTTTATTTTCAACTCTTCTTACCGCGATTTTAGTGAATTATCTTTTTTTCCCTCCCCAATATGAAATAAAGATCAATAATTGGACAATCCTTCACACTGTACTTTATGTATCAGAAGGCGTAATAATAAGTTTTTTAGTTGAGACAGAAAGAACTTTACGCAAAAAGATATATGCTCAGGCGCAGCATTTTCAAGTAACTCTGGCAAGCATAGGAGACGCGGTGGTTTTGACTGATGTTAAGGGCAATGTGACCTTTATGAATAAAGTTGCGGAATATTTGACGGGCTGGGCTAACAATGATGCTATTGGAATAAAACTTGAATCCGTTTTTAATATTATCAATGAGAAAACCGGGAAAAAGGCTCAAAATCCGGTTAAAAAAGCAATACTCAAAAATAAAATAGTAGGTCTTGAGAACCATACTGTTCTTGTAAAAAAGAACGGGAATCAGATTACTATAGATGACAGCGCGGCGCCCATTTGTGATCCAGGGGGGCATTTAATAGGGGCGGTACTTATATTCAGAGACATTACGCAAAGAAGACAGCTTGAGCAAAGAAAGGATGATTTTGTTTCTATTGTAAGCCATGAGCTTAAGACTCCCATTACCAGTGTAAAATTGTTTATACAACTGTTAAAAAGAAAATCCGTTAAAAAAGGTGAAGGAGAGTATTCAGCTATTTTAGATAAGGTTGATCATGAACTGAATAAATTAGCAAAGCTTATCAGCGATTTTCTTGATTTATCAAGACTTCAGGTGGGGAAGCTGTCTTATAAAAGAGAATCGGTTTCTCTGGATGGTCTCATAAAAGATACAATTGCTGATTTGCAGCAGATTTATAACACTCATGATATTGTTTTAGACGGAAGCATAAACAAAAAATTATATGCCGATCGGGATCGCATTAAACAGGTACTTATTAATCTTATTTCAAATGCGGTTAAATATTCTAAAAATGGCCATAAGAATAAAATTATAGTAGAGCTTACAAAAGATAAAGATTGGGCAACAGTAAAAGTTAAGGATTTTGGTATGGGAATACCAAAAGATGAGCAGAATAAAATATTTGATCGTTTTTACCAGGTAAATACAAAAAAAAGCAAAACTTATCCGGGGTTGGGGCTGGGGCTGTATATTTCATCACAAATAATTAAGGGGCATCAGGGTAAAATATGGGTGAAAAGCGAAGTAAATAAAGGGTCGGTATTTCAATTTTCAATACCTTTTGATAAAAATAATAGGAGGTTAAATTTTGACTAAAACAGCTAAAAAAATATTAATAATTGATGATGACACAGCAATTCTGGAAGCGTTAAAAATCTGCATGGAAGAGTGTGGTTATAAGGTAGAAACCCTTTCAAAAGTAAAAAATCCTAAAAATATTTTGGATGGCAGTATCCCAGACCTTATACTTCTTGATCTTCGTATTTCAGGAAGCGACGGAGGACAGATTGCAAAAGTGCTTAAGAAGGATGGGAAAACAAAAAACATACCCATTATTATGATTTCAGCCCATCCCTCCGGAAAAAAAGCAGCTATAGAAGCTGGCGTAGATCACTTTGTTGAGAAGCCATTTGAACTTAACTATCTGTTAGACAAGATTGAAAGATTAATTTAGGATAGTAAATATATAAGTAAAGTTTAATATAAATTAAATCAATAAAAGATTCACAATTAGACCAATTATTATGTTCGTATCAATTAGTTTCTCGATATCAATTAATTAGCCCAAAGAATATGGCAATTTAATAACAAATAATTATTTATAATTGTTTCCTATGCTTGTTTTATTTCACTTTGTTTTTTGATATTATTTAATTGATGGATCAGATTGAAAAGTTCAAGAAAGAAATTGAGAGCATAAAAGAGAGAAATAAAAGGGTAGAAAAAGATAAAGCTTGGGAAACAAGCTGGACAAGAAGGATAGCGATTGCGGTTTCTACATACATTTTGATTTTGATTTTTCTTTACTCAATCGGCGCAGACAAACCGTTTCTGTCAGCAATTATTCCGGCAGTTGCCTATATGATCTCAAGTGCCTCGCTTAATTCACTCAAGACATGGTGGTTGAAAAACAGAAATTCCCCATAAATCAATTTTAATTCAGGGCTTACGCATTAATTTTGTAAATTTGCTATACTTCTAAGACTCTCAGGCAGGGTTTGGAGGTGATAGAGTGAAAAAAGTAACCAAGGAGTTCTACTG
>C687J35174_10010658_pt1 | contig 11389 bp, 9 predicted proteins | sample RifCSPhighO2_01_FD_35174 | JGI IMG/M metagenome (IMG submission 35174) | reverse complement strand
GCTGTTTCGGCGATAAAGATGGGCAGATTTAGGGCAAGTTACTTGTTAGTGGTTGAGAGTTTTGAGCTTTTAAGGAAAGATAAGGAAGTGATATTTTTCCCCATTCTTTCAACTATTTTCAATTTGATCGTTTTTGCTGCTTTGGCGTTATTTTTCTATACCACCTTATATTTTTCCGGAGTAGAATCTAAAAATATGGAAGATCCTGAANGCGGATTTGCTGTTGTCAATTATATATTTATCTTTTTAGTTTATTTAGCATCTATTTTTATCACTACATTCTTCAATGCCGGGCTGGTTTCCATTGTTTTAGCAAGGATTAATGGTCAAGATTTGTCATTTGGCGACGGGATTAAAAATTCTCTTCGGAATATATGGAAAATATTTACTTGGTCGCTTATAGCGGCGACACTCGGCTTAATAATGAAAATTATCTTTGACCGGTCAAGATTGCTTGGTAGAATAGTCATATCAATACTAGGGGCGACCTGGGGTGTTTTAACGTTTTTTATTGTCCCTGTTTTGGTAAGTGAAAACAAATCGGCACTCGCTTCTATCAAGGAGTCAAGCATCACTTTTAAGCGCGTTTGGGGAGAGACGCTGATAATGAATTTTTCCATGGGATTATTTTTTGGCATTGTTTATCTATTGGGATTTGTTGCGTGTTTTGCGATTTTTATCGCGACCTTATTCCTTGGAAATTTTTATGTGATTTTGACGGCCGCGTTTTTAGCTATAATATTTTTTGTGGTGACGGCGGTTATCTCTTCCACGCTCAATGCGATATTCAAAGTGGTCTTATACGAATACGCGAGATACGGCCGTATGCCCGCCAATTTTACGCCCAAGCTTATATTAAACGCCATAAAAAAGAAAGATTAAATGTCCAGTATATACACTCACCAATCGGCTAACACGCGTAAAACTTGGATCATTATGTCCGTGTTTTTGGCGTTTGTGATCGTGGTTGGCTGGGTGTTCGCGCAGGCGATGCAATCTTCCGCGATTTTATACGGCGCGGTTGCTTTCGCGTTTGCGATGAATATTTTAAGCTATTGGTATTCCGACAAACTGGTGCTCGCGATGACTCGCGCGCGAGAAGTGAAAAAACAAGACGCGCCCGATCTTTATCGCATTGTGGAAAATCTGGCGATTACGGCCGGTTTGCCGACACCGAGAGTTTTTATTGTCAACGATCCGGCGCCTAATGCTTTCGCGACCGGCCGGAACGCGGAACACGCGGCAGTGGCGGTCACATCGGGATTGCTGGAACGATTGGAGAAGCAGGAACTGGAGGGAGTGGTTGCGCATGAGCTTTCGCATATCGGCAACAAAGATATGCTGGTTTCCACCGTGGCGGTTTTGCTGGTCGGGTTTGTCGCGTTGCTTTCCGACTTTTTTATTCGCTGGACATGGTTTGGCGGCGGCCGACGGGGCAGCCGGGAAGGCGGAGGGCAGGCGCAGGCGATATTTATGATCATCGGCATAGTATTGGCAATTCTCGCGCCTATCGTTGCGACTTTAATGCAACTCGCCATTTCCCGCAAGCGCGAATTTTTGGCCGACGCGTCGGGCGCTTTGCTTACGCGCTATCCCGATGGGCTGGCGAGCGCGCTGGTGAAAATCTCCCAATATCCGGCTGAAATGCGTTCCGCCAATCACGCGACCGCCCATCTTTTCATCACCAACCCTTTCCGCGCCAAAAACGGCGCCGGTTTTCTAACCAAACTTTTTATGACCCATCCGCCGATAGAAGAGCGGGTGAAAGCGTTAAGAGGGATGGATGTGTGATTAGAAAGATTTAAGATTTAAGAATATGACAAAAGAAAATTTTGAAGAAATAAAATCGGAGGAAGATTTTAACGAAGCGCCGGAGATTGACATTGATCAAGTAGTTTTGGAATCGCAAAAGAGAATAAGAGCGAAATTGAAAGAGGCGCAGGGAAAATCGGCCGATGAATATTTTAAGAAAATAGGTGTTGATTCTTTGAACCCGGAATCATTGATGGTTTTTAATAGGTTGGCGGAGGCGAATAATGTTTTTCCTATCGTCGTTTTGCGCAAAGCGATTGAAGAGATAATGAAAGATGATTCATTATTCAATGAAGACAAGCTATCTCACGAAGCAAGTAAAGATCGGGAATATATCGAACAGTCCCCATTTAACGCGCCGGAAGAGAAGCTGGCTTATGAAGACGAATTTATTGCATCGCATCCTGACGTGTTAAAAGAAGAAATCGCGGGCGATCCCAATAAATATTATACGGAGGATTTGCTTTCATATGGAGAAACTCAAAACCAAGAATCTGCTCGATCAGATACAAGAGCTTAAAGAGGAAGTAAGCCGTCTCAAGGAACTCGCCTATAAAGACGAGCTGACTCGGCTTTACAACCGCCACGGCTTTTCGGAGGAGGTCCAGAAATTTCTCAAGGAGATAGTTTCATTCAAAAGGTATCCGGAACGGCGGGAATCGTTTATCGTTAAAAATTTCAGCCTGATTGTTTTTGACATTGATAATTTTAAAAAACTAAACGACACTTACGGCCATCAGGCGGGGGACGAGGCGCTGAAATCGGTTAGCGGGATTATTATGGAATCCGTGCGCAATATAGATCTCGCGGCGCGCTGGGGCGGGGAAGAGATAGTGTTGGGGCTCGTCGGGGCGAGCGAAGACGACGCTTTCCGCATTGCCGACGACATACGGAAAAAAATAATGGCGGCCAAGATCAAATGGAAAAGCAAAACTATCTCGCTGACCATCAGCGGCGGCGTGGCCGGCTTTGACACGGCGGAGCATTTTGACGACCTCTTTCATCTCGCCGACAAAGCGTTGTATAAAGCCAAAAAAGATGGTAAGAATATAATCATTAAGTCCGGCAGTCTGAAGAAATAATCCTTTTTGTTTTACGGAGGCATCGCACCCGACGGCAACCCTCGACAGGGTGACGAGGCGTCAGATGAAGCATCGCACCCGACGGCACGATGAAGCATCGCATAGGGGCCGGGTGCGCGAGATTGCTCCCTGTTTGCCCAAGCTCCCGTTTTGTCTGAAGCATAGCGAAGCTACAAAACGCAGTGCGGGGAGGCCGAAGGTCGAATCGTGAGCGAAGCGATTGGCAACCCAGTAGGTGATTTTACTAAATCACAAATAGCAGTCCATCATAATTCAATTTTCTTTAGCGTGGAGGCGTCGCATAGTGGTCTAGTGCACCGTCTTGGAAAGACGGCATACCCTTATCGGTATCAGAGGTTCAAATCCTCTCGCCTCCGCACTGATAATTTTTATCGGCGTGATCTAATATCTTGAGGTTGCAGCGCGAATGTACAATTATAAAAAGGGGGTTGACGAAATGCATAAAATAATGTTATAAATGAGGCAGTGATTTCATAGATGGATTTTTAACCAATGCAATATAATATATGGAAGGAGGTAAAAAATGAACGTTGTCAAAACCGGCACCTTCGGGCGTCGGAAAAAAAGAAAAAAGAGAAAAAATAAAAAATAGTTCCGCTGTCGCGGGGCAAAAAGGCTTCTCAACACAGAGGCCTTTTTTATTTTGCAAAATTGTTTTTTGTGTTAATATGTTTACTGATGTTAGTTGCGTAAAGTTAAATTCCCAATCTGGCGAGATCCGATGTCCAAAGAGGTCGGGCTTCCGCCCGCTGACTCTCAATGATCACCGGAGTTATTTGTCTTCGCGAAAAAGAAAGGAATTACACAATGTTTTTGTTGTTGCCTGCCCGCCATAAGCCCGCCTGCCAAAGCCTGTCAAAGAAAGTTTGTAAAATACCGAGTTAAGTTATCTTGCGGAGTATCATTGAAGCACGGTGCTAGGCTTATGGCGGGCAGGCAACAACGGGAATTAATATCAACTCCATTCCTTTTTTTAAAAACAAATAGCTCTGATAATTGCTGGGGGAAAAGGAGGTGGAGGTCAAACCTCCTTCAGCAGGCGGACATCGGATCTCCCGGAGGTCAAATCTCATTATGCTTAAAATCATTCACACATCGGATTTGCACATCGGGGCGAAGTTCGGGACTTTCGGCGAAAAAGCGGAGGCGCAGAGAAAGGCGATTTTGAACGCGCTGGCTAAAATTGTTGATATGGCGATTGAGCGCTCGGCGCATATTGTTTTGATCTCGGGTGACCTTTTTGATTCCAATTTTCCGTCGCGCGCTTCGGTTGATTTCGTAAAAAGCCAGTTCAATCGGCTCAATGAAGCCAAAATACACGCCGCTATTTTGCCGGGCACGCATGATTGTCTTTCCCAAGACTCTATTTATAAGCGCGAGCGGTTCGGANCGGAGATGCCGTTTGTCTTTGTTTTTGACGANGCGAGCGTTATGCAAAAAGAATTTACCGATATTAATCTGACTCTTTTCGCCAAGCCGAATACGACCAANAAATCAACCGAGAGCCCGACGGCTTTTTTGGAGTCGGTCGTCAAGTCGGCGAGTACGAAATATAAAGTTGCCATGGCGCACGGGTCGGTGCAGATAGAAGGCAAAGCGGCGGCGGACGATATGCCGATTACTTTGCGGGAAATATCTTCCTCCGGCGTTCAATATCTGGCGCTCGGGCATTGGCACGGTTGTCAGGAATTTTCTTTCGGGAGCACGATCGCCTGGTACGCCGGTTCTCCCGAAATCACTTATCAGGAAGGCAAAGGCGGGCTGGGACAGGGTTACGCGGTTTTGGTTGAGATTGACGACGGCGCGGTAAAAGCGGAGCCGGCGCGCGTATCCGAAAAAGAATTAAAAGAGATTGATATTGATATGCAGATTTATGAAAATATGGACAATGTTTATCACGAGATTGAAAAATCGGCCGGATCCAACGTGATTTTACGCGTCAATATTTTCGGGTTTTCGGACGCGGTCGGATTGATTGATGCGGAGAAAATGGAAGAAGATTTTCGCGATAAATTTTTCAGCATTTCCGTCAAAGATGACACTACTTTGAAAATAGGGGAGATCACCGGCCAGAATTATCCGGAAGAACTGGTCATCGGTCAGTTTGTCAGAATAATGCGCGCCAAAATTGACGGTGAGACGGATGCGGATCAGCGCCGGATTCTGGAAGAAGCTTTGCAAATCGGCGTGGCGGAATTGGAAGGGAAAGGCGTGCTGGAAAACTAAAATTACTAATTTCTAAATCCTAATTTCTAATCAAATCCCAATAAGCAATTTTATAATTTTAAATTTTTAAAAAGATTATTTAAACGCAAGGTTTTTTAGTCATCGGAAATTTTATTAGAAATTAGAGCTTAGAAATTAGAAATTAAAACAATCAGATTTTAAAATAAATTCAAGATAGCGAAAAAGTATTTTGTGATTAATAAAGCGCTATGTTCATCAAATCCATCTCGCTAAAAAATTTCAAAAAGTTTTCCGAGTTGAAAGTTGATTTTCCGGCCGACATCACGGTGGTGCGCGGGCCGAACGAGCGCGGCAAGTCAACGCTCCTGTCCGCTTTTTTGGCCGGGCTTTTTTACGATCCGAAAAAAAGCAACCAGGACATTCAAGCGCTCAAATCATGGAACTCCGACCGGATGTATGAAATCGGTTTCAATATTGAGCACGACGGCGATGATCTGGAGTTTTACAAAAATTTTGAGTCGGGCGAAGCGTATCTGGCCAATAAAACCAAAAGTGAAAAGCTGACAACACATATACAGATCGGCGAATACTTGTACAAAATCGGGGCTTTGCGGTCGCTGGCGCTTTTTGAGCATACCGCCTGCGTGGAGCATGACGCGCTTTCCCGCGTGGCCGAAGGGAAAAAGGATATTTCCCAGGCGTTGCTCGGCTTACTCACTTCTTCATCGGAAAATGTCAGCTCGGAAAAAATATTGAAAAAAGTTTCCGAGATCGTTTCCGATCTTCAGCGTGGTTCGCGCGCCCAGGCGAAACGGCCCGGGTTTATCAAGCAACTAGCCGGCGAAATAGAAGAACTGGAGACCGAACGCGCGAAAATTGCGCGGGATCTGGAGCAAGGCGCCGGCCAGACCGCGCAAATCGGCGCGCTTAATCAGGAATACGAGAAAGCCAAAAACGGGTTTGAAGCCAAGAAAAATCAATATGAAAAAAATCTGGCATATTTTAAGACGATTGAAGAATTAAACCGGCTCAATGCCCAGCTTACCAAAATTAACGCCGATTTTGAAACGCTCAAAGAGATCGCGGACAAAAAGAAATATCTCTATTTCCAACTCAATAAAATGAGCGCGCTTGCCAATTTTGACTGGGAGAAATTTTCCAGGCAAAAAGAGACGCTCGCCGCCAAAAAAGAAAAGTTTAGCCATTTCCAAAGAGAGGCGGCGCAATTAAAAAAAGAGAAAAAGCCCGCCGCCCGCCATATCAAAAAACCCCATTTGATCGCGACTTTGGCTTTTTTCGCGCTTGGATTTCTGGGTTTTCTGGATCAGCGTCTGTTCGCGCTTTTTGGTTTATTTTTCACGTCTTTCATTTACAGTTTTGTTCTCAAAAAAGGGTATGAGATCCACACCGGCACGGTGATGTCGCGCGAAGCGGAGGGTCTGTCGCACGAGATCGCGGTGATTGAAAAGCAGACGGAAAAAATGCTTGAGGAAAACGGCGCGCGCGATGAAAAAGAGCTGATTCAGAAGGTGAAAACATACAACGAATACGGCGGGGAACTGGCCCGTCTTGAAAGCAAAGAAGAAGGGGTTTTGCGGGGCGGAGCGTTTGACGATTTCGCGCGGTCCAGAAACGATCTGCTGAACAGAGTCGCGGTTGAGGGGTCGAAAATTTCCTCGGCTGAAAACAATGCCCGTCCTCCCGCTCCGGAAGAGCAGAGATCGCTTGAGATTGAGATGCAAAAATATCAAAAAGAACTGGAGCTCCTGCAAAAAGAGATCGCGCAATTGGAGGCGGCGGCGAATATTTCGCGCGCCGACGGCGAAGCACTGGCGAGAGCGGAGGAGAAAATAGAATACGCCCAAAAGCGGAAGGAGAGAGGCGAGCGTAAAATGAAAGTGCTGGGCGAACTTCAAAGCGCGCTGGCCGAAGCTCAAAATAAAGCCATCGCCCAGTCGCGCTCCCATATAGAGGAATATATGCGGCGGTACCTGTCGGCGATCACCGATGGCCGGTATCACAATGTCCGGGTGAAAGACGATCTCTCTTTTGAAGTATGGTCGGATGATAAAAAGGGGATGATTGTGCCGGAAGAAAATTTATCCAAAGGCACCATTGATCAATTTTACTTGCTCGCCCGATTTGCCATCTTGGACATTTTAAACAAAGGAGTGAAATCGCTGGTTTTGCTTGATGACCCGTTTTTGGGTTTTGATGCCGGCCGAAAGGCGCGGACCAAAGAAATTCTCGCCGACCTTTCCTCCGCTTTTCAGATCATTATTTTCACCCATTCGCCGGAGTACGACGATTGGGGTAAAGTAGTTGAGATTTAAAAAGTCCATTGATTATGNTTGCCATTATTAAAGAATTTAAGTTATCTGATTTCGTGAAAGATAAGTTTGTTATTTTAATGGTTGTTTTGGGCGTGNCCGCCAATGGTTATTTATGGNATTACCTCAAAATTTCCATAGATCCGTCCAATGCTTTCGCCACTCTGCATTTCACGGCNTCTTTCGGCGTTGATCTCATCGGCAACGCTGTTGACATATATAATATTTATTACGCGGNGCTTTCGTTTTCAATTCTTAATCTGTTTTTTGCCCGTCTGGCTTATAATTACGATATTTTTTCATCGTATATTTTAATCTCTCTGATCCCGCTTCTGAACGCCGTCATGCTCTTTAACGGATACATGGCGGTGGCGATAAACAGTTGAGGGCAAAGCCCTTGAATATTTTAAGCGAATATGATATATTCGTGTTATTCGTATTTATCCGCAGATCAGTATTAATTTATTATTATGTTTAGCATAGTGGAAACGGGAGGCAAACAATATAAAATGCCGCTTGGGGCGAATGTTAAAGTGGAAAAGCTTGAAGGCGGCGCGGGGGATAAGATTGTCTTTGACAAGGTTTTGCTGGTGGTTGACGACAGCGGCGAAGCGCATATCGGTAAGCCGTATGTCGTCAAAGCGAAAGTCTCGGGCGAAATCGTCAAGCAGGGCCGGCACGAAAAAGTGATTTATTCCAGATACAAACCCAAAAAACGCGTGCGCAAAAAAGGCGGCCATCGTCAGCCGTTTACGGAAGTGTTTATTAAGAATATAGAAATTAGCGAGTAGCGAGTAGAATAGAAAATTTTTAGAAGCCCGACTCCCTATAGGGAGTCGGGCTTCTTTGATTAATTGATTTCATGATTTTTTGATGTTAGCGGCTTTTTCTGTTTTCCAGGGCGTTTGCGATTGTTTGCCGGTCGGCGTATTCCAGCTCTCCGCCGGTGGCGAGGCCACGTCCGAGGCGCGAGATTTTTACGTTGAGCGGTTTGATCAGTTTTTCCAGATATGAATCGAGCGCGTCGCCTTCCACCGTTGCGTCCAGCGCCAGGATTATTTCCATTTCGTTCGTCTTATCTTTAGGCAGCTGCTTTTTTATGAAAGTGATTCTCTCTAGCAGGCGCTTCACGGACGGGGCGACCGATTTGTCCAGATAATTTTTCTCCTCCGCCACGATATGATACACGCCTTTGAACAGGCCGGTTTTTTCTATTGGTTCCATGTCGGTTTCTTTGTCGACGACGCAGATGATTTGTTTGGCGCGTTTTTTGTCGGCGCAAAAAGCGCAGGTTTTTTGGTCGCTCTGCGCCGGCTCGTAGCTTGAAAAGCAAATGGGGCAGGCGCGGATTTTTTTCTTGAGTTCGCGGATTGATTCGGCTAGAGCCGCCGCGTCGTCGACCGGCGATTTTAAAAGATGCGAAACTATCCGCGCGGCCTGGCGCGGTCCGATGCCCGGAAGAGAGGCGAATTTGTCAGATGCGTTTTTTATTGTTTTTGATAGCATGTTTAGAGTCCCGGTCTCTAAACATTGATGTTTAGAGACCGGGACTCTAAACATCGAAAATCAAAACACATCGGGAACGGAGGTATTGTCGTCGTAGCTTTCGTGAGTAGGGTTTTCAAAGCTTGATTTTTGTTCGTTGAAGTAAAGCTCAACTTTGCCCAAGGGGCCGTTGCGGTGTTTGGCGACGATAATGTCGGCCATATTTTTGCGGTCGGTGTTTGTNTTGTCGCGGTCTTCGCGGTAAATGAAAAGCACNACGTCGGCGTCCTGTTCTATACTGCCGCTGTCACGTAAGTCTGATAGCTTCGGCATGCGGGTGGTGCGCTGTTCCACCGCGCGGGATAGTTGGGAAAGCGCGAGTACGGGTATGTTCAGCTCTTTGGCGAGACTTTTGAGCGAGCGCGAGATTTCGGTGATCGCCTGCACCGGCGAGTCGTAAGTGTTGCGCGGCTGGATGAGCTGGAGGTAGTCAACTATCAAAAGAGACAAACCGTGTTCCGCCTGGAGCCGGCGGGCGATAGTGCGGATCTGCATCACGTTGGGGCTGGAGGAATCTTCTATGAATATCGGCGCTTCCGAAAGGGTAGAGAGCGCGTCGCGGATTTTGACGAAATCGTTGTATTCACCATGGTCGGAAAGTTTGCCTGTCCGGAGCTTCCAGACATCCACCCGTGCCTCGGCGGCGATGATTCTGTCCACCAATTGTTCCTTTGACATTTCCAAACTAAGTATGCCGACCGGCAGTTTGTGTTTAGTGGCTACTTGGCGGGCGATGTCAAGCGCGAGCGAAGTTTTACCCAAACTGGGTCGGGCGGCCAAAATGATTAAGTCGGAGCGCTGAAATCCGGCCAGGATGTTGTCCAGTTTCGGATACCCGGTGGGGATGCCGCGCAGATCGCCCTGTCCCTGGTGGAGCCGCTCAATTCTTTCAAACGCTTCTTCCAGCGCGCCTTTGATGGCTACGAAATTCTTGGAAAGAATGTCCTGCGAGATGGAAAATATTTTTTGTTCCGCTTCGTCAAGCAGTATGTCGGTTTCTTCATCCTCGCGGTATCCCAAGGCGGAAATATCGTACGCGGCAGAAATCATATCTCTCAACACTCTTTTGGTGTGGACGATTTTGGCGTGCGACGCGACATGAGCCGGCGTGGAGATCATATTCACCAGACTCGTCAGGTAGCTCATACCCCCGACTTCTTCCAGAAGTTCAAGCGATTTCAAACGGTTGGACACGTTGATCAGATCGGCCGGCTCAGAGCGCTCGTAAAGATACAGAATCGCCTCATATATAAGTCGGTTGTTTCTCTGGTAAAAATCTTTCGGCTGGAGCGTGTCGGCCACCTTAATAATCGCCTCGCGGTCAAGCAGAAGCGAGCCAAGCACGGCTTGCTCCGCTTCGGTGTTTTGCGGCGGTAGTTTGTCGGCCGGAAAGTTTTTGGTATTGCGCGAGGACATAGTCAATAAATCAAGAAAACAATGAATGATAGTTATTCTAAATCTTTTGCCGTCGGGATACAACTTTGACGAAATCAAACAATTAGGGTAATTTCGTAACCACTTTCCAAGTCTTTAATTTCATAACCATTTTTTTTGATCTGCCCGCGCAAAGCGTCGGCTTCCGCCCACTTTTTCTCTTTTCTTAACTTCTCTCTTTCTTTGGCCAGTTCTCTGATGTGAGCCGGAATCCCGACGGTTTTTGTTTTGGTAAATGATACGCCGAAAATCCCCTCGGCATTTTTGAAGAAGCTGATAATTTCCTTGGCGGAAACGGCGGAGAGTTTGCCGCGCCCCCCGTTAGAAAACGCTGCGCCATCAGGCGCGACCTTAGTCGCTTGTAGCGACTTTTTTCTAACAGGGCGCGCCAAAAGAGCGTTCGCTCGCCGCATCATTTTAAATGTGACGGCGAGGGCTCTGGGCGTGTTGAAGTCGTCGTCCATTGCTTGTAAAAATTGTTTCTTAAAAGCCGCGGCGTCAAAAGGCGCGCCGGTTTTCTGTTTGATCTTTTTTAACTCTCGCGCGAAGTTTCTGATGTTTTCCAGATTGGTTTTCGCCTGGTGAATCAGTTTTTCAGAATAATCAATGGGGGAGCGGTAGTGTGCCGACACTATCATGAAGCGGAAATAATCCGGATCATATTTTTCCACCATCTCTTTACCGGCGATAAAATTACCGAGCGATTTGGACATTTTTTCTCCGTTGATGAACAGGATGCCGCAGTGCGCCCAGTATTTTACAAAAGGTGTTCTGCCCGAAGCGCTTTCCTGTTGGGCGACCTCGGCTTCGTGGTGGGGGAATTTCAGNTCCACCGCGCCGCCGTGAATATCGTATTGCGGGCCGAAGTAGTGTTCGGAAATAGCCGTGTCTTCAATATGCCAGCCGGGCCGGCCTAGCCCCCAAGGCGATTTCCAAGCCGGTTCGTACTTGGACGTTTCACGTCCAAGTGATTCACGC
>C687J35174_10010656_pt1 | contig 11391 bp, 9 predicted proteins | sample RifCSPhighO2_01_FD_35174 | JGI IMG/M metagenome (IMG submission 35174) | reverse complement strand
AATAGAAAAAATACTTGCAATATAAGTGTTAGACGGAACGATAATTTCATCTCCCTCACTAAAAACGCCCAACTCCTTATAGGCGCGAATAATCAAGACGAGAGAATCAAGACCATTTCCTGTCCCGATAGTTTCTTTAACGCCACAATATTTAGAAAACTCTTTTTCAAACAATCTCACCTTGGGGCCCAGTATATAGTTACCGGAATCAATAACCTCACCAATTGCCTTGAGTAGTTTCTTGCGATAAGGAACATTAAGATCTTTGAAATTCAAAAATGAAATCATTGTAACATTATTTGGAAATTATCCTAAGTTCAGGAAGAGGGATAACAAATTTTGATTTGAGTCCTTTGGCACGCCAGTTTTTCATAATAAAGTCCGCATAATGCCATGCTAATATAACCACATAATCGGGCTGCTCTTTCATTATTATACTATTATCTACAATCGGTATGTGAGTTCCCGGCATAAATTTTCCAACCTTTTCTGATCCTGGCAGTTGGGCAATGTATGGCATCAAGGTTTTATCAATTCCGTAGTAATTAACCAGAACAGAGCCACGCCCAGGACAAGAGTCGCCAACAAAAAGTTGGCCCTTGCCTTTGGCCTTGTAGGCGAGTTCGATGAAGTCCTCTCTGTTTTTAGATGCCTTTTGTCTCCACTTAGTCCATGTTGCAGGCTTAAAAAGACCAACCTTTTCCTCAAGCGAAAGGAGTTTGTTGACCTCGGGGCTTATTGGGCAAATGCCTTTACGCGCCACGCAAACCCTGATACTTCCTTCCCTAGAAGGCAATCTTCCAACATCAAAAACTTCCATTCCATAGTAAGGAAATAGTTTAACCAACGACTTTAAACTATAAAGACGGAGATGTTCGTGATACACCTGGTCAAATTGATTTCTTTGAAGTATGTCCAACAGATACTGACTCTCTGTCATGAATATTCCATCCTTGTCTAAAAGACGGTCAATACCCCGCATTACTTCTCCCAAGGTGGCCATGTGAGCAAAAACATTTGTCATGGTTATGACTTTGGCACNCCCATACTCCTTGACCATTTTTTTAGCAAGAGCTTCTGTGAAAAAATCTTGTATTGCTTCTATTTTATTTTCTTTCATGGCAAACTTGGCCATGTTTGTCGGCTCTACGCCAACAGTTCTCATGCCACGTTTCTTGAATCCGGAAAGAAGGGTGCCATCATTACAGCCAATATCCACACAAAGAGATTTGGGCTGAATATTGAATCTTTTTACGACAGTGTCGGCAATCGTTAATAAATACAAACGCAACGGCTCCGAAATACCGGCACGGTACGGATACTCATCGGGATAAAGAATTTTTCCATCAACAGCATAGTCAAGCTGTCCCAAACCGGACTCTGGGCAAATCATAAGCCGAAGCGGATAATACGCTTCCGGTTGGTTGATTGTTTCTTTGGTTAAAAGCGCGTCACAGGTTGGCTGATGTCCAAGGTCTATGGCTTCAAAAAGGTTCTTAGATCCTGTTATTTGACACCTATCCAGTCTTCCTGGCTCAACGTCGTGATTTGGTTTGTTTCTGGCATTTTTCATAAGATTTGTCTTATATTATACAAGATTGGCCTAAAATACAATGCCTTATTTTTTCCCCACTATTACGATCTCAAATCCAAAATTTTTCGTAAAAAACCTATCCGTATGTTTATCTAGAATCTTAGACAATCTGTTTACTGCTCTACCCAAGAAATGGAACATTTTATGATATTTTTTTAACCGAAATATGCCATATCCGACATAAAAACCATCCTCTGCTTCGATTTTCATGCCATTATTTTTCAGTATTTTCCTCAACTCTTTTTTTGAATAAGACCTCTCATAACCGTAACTATATTTCCTGCCCATCAACAGTTTGTAGAATGTATGAAAATTCCATTTGTTTACAACCGCTAAAATAATCCTACCTCCCGGTTTTAGAACCCTTGCCATTTCTTTAACGGCGTTATTATCTTGTGGCAAATGCTGAATTAGAGCATCAGCGAAAACAACATCAAAATAGTTATCTTCAAAATTAATATGTAAGCAATCCTGAACACTAAATTCAATGTTGTGTACATTTAAGTCATCCGCCAACTTTCTAGCCAAACCCAAAGATTCTTCCAAAATATCTGAAACATAGACCTTGCTGTCTTTAAAATCATTAGCGATACTGACCCCAAACCTCCCGCACCCAGTTGCAAGTTCCAGAACCTTATCTGTCTTACTGGGAATATATTTTTTAAAAACCGGATATGCTTCAACAAAAAATCTGTTGGTCACAACGCTGACACTAGAATCATCTTCTCTCCATGTTTTTTTCCAAACACGATCTATTATTTCCTGGCTTATGTGTTCATTCTTTCTCATAATACCTGATGATAGCATAGCCAATAAATAAAAAAAATGGCACTTGCTTAAGACTTGCAAAAACACATTAAATCCATCATAATATCTGTAAAGATTTTAACTTTCATTTAATGTTTACCACACTAAAAAAAGCTATTGCCAGCCTTAAATTTCTCTGGTCTGCGTTTAAAGAGTATCGGAGTAAACTTATATTAACAGCCGGACTCGGTCTTTTAAGCGGGTTTTTTGGCGGCATCGGTATCAGCGCCATCATTCCTTTATTCTCCCTGGTGGTAAAGCAAGATATCCTAGGAACTAACAGTATCATAAGGGGCATTGAATACACATTTGCCACATTTCACATACCAGTAACTCTCCCCACATTATTGGCATTTATTGTTTTAATTTTTATATTAAAGGGTGTAATACGTTTTTATACCGACTATCTTACAGGAAAAACCGTTGCTGATCTTGAAGAAAAAATTATGGATGACCTATTCAAAAAAACACTATCAGCCCGATGGGAATATCTTTTAAATCAAAAAGTTGGACATCTTGAGCGCATTATACTAAATGACGTAAGCAAGGTTGCTTACATGTTAAGCGGTTTTTATGCCACCATTCTTCTGTCAGCTAATTTCATAGTATACGCCACGATTGCTTTCACAATGTCTATGTTCATTACTATCAGTACTGTCGTATTCGGTATTATATTCCTTGTAACTTCTATGCCGCTCATGCACCGAATTAGAAGGATTCATTCCACGAATGTAACCACCGAGAAAGAATTCAGCCATCATATAAGCGAACATGCCATTGGATCAAAAATGGTTAAGACCGCCGCAGTAGAACATTCCGTACTTCATAAAACAAAGGCGTATATCATACACTTGAAACAGTTAAAAATACTTAATACCGTTTACAACAGCATACCAAGAAACATTACCGAACCGATTTCGTTTGTGTTTATTGCGTTGTTGTTTGTTTTTACATACAGAACACCCAATTTTAATATAGCGACATTTGCGGTGTCCGTATATCTTGTTGGTAAAATGTTCACCTTTATTCAATCGGCGCAAGGTCAAATGAATTTAGCCAATGAATTAATTCCTTATTTTAAATCAATCAATGACTATCGCAAAAAAACGCTTGAACACCAAGAAATTAATTCTGGAGACCAATCGTTTTGGTTTGAAAAAACACTTTCATTTAAAAATGTCTCATTTTCGTACCACCCAAATCGGCCCTTGCTTAAAGGCCTTAACTTTGGCATCAAAAAAGGTTCTATCATTGGTATTATTGGATCTTCCGGCTCCGGCAAAACAACAATTGTCGATCTTATTCTCCGGCTGTTTATTCCAAATACAGGTGAGATCGTTTTAGATGACACCAATATCAAACAAATTAATCTTCGTCAGTGGCGAAAACATATCGCCTATGTCCCCCAAGAAGTATTCCTTTTAAACACTACTGTAGCTGATAATATTCGATTTTATGACAGTACAATCACAGAGGAAGAGTTAATAAGAGTAGCAAAAGCGGCCCAGATCTACGATACTGTCAAAAGTTTGCCTGACAAATTTAAGACTATTGTTGGTGAACGAGGAATAAAACTTTCCGGAGGCCAGCGTCAACGAATCGCTTTAGCTCGCGCTCTTGCGCGCAAACCCGACATTCTTATTCTTGATGAAGCAACAAGTGCTTTAGATCATGAATCGGAGCGATTAATACAAGAGTCGATTGAAGCCCTCAAAGGAACGATGACGATAATTATTATTGCTCATCGTCTTTCCACTATTATGGGCACTGACCATTTGATAGTACTGAAAAATGGAACAGTAATTGAAGAGGGATCCCCTAAAGAACTCGCGGGAAAAGAAAATTCTTATCTCCGTGGTGCCGATCACTCCTAAGAGTTAATTGTTTAGTAAGTGCCCGACAAAACATTCAAGTTGTCAAAAATTGTAATAAGTGGTATTACTTTTATAATTAACAGAAGACAAATTACGCTTTTAAATAAAAAATTCTTTATATATGAAAATAGATACTGCTGTTATTTTGGCCGGTGGTAAAGGTGGAAGATTACTACCGCTTACCCTGAACAAGCCCAAGTCGATGATAAATGTTATTGACAAGCCGATCATAGATTGGATATTACTTTGGCTTAAAAAAAATAAAATTAAAAATATAGTGATAAGCGTTGATTATAAAAAGAAAGTGTTGATCAATTATTTAGGCAGTGGTAAAAAATTCGGTGTGAGTGTTACTTACAACGATCACGGGGGAGCCGAAGAAACAGGTGACGCTTTTCGTAGTGTGCTGGAAAACATCAAGTTACCAAATGTTTTTTTGGCTATGAATGGTGATCAGATTACTGATTTGTCAATCAAAAAAGTTATAGCGCAACATCAAAAATACGATCCTATTGCTACGATAGTAACCTGTCCTGTGCGTAACCCATATGGAATAGTGGAGCTTGGTGAGGATCATTCCATAAAAAGTTTCGCTGAAAAACCGATTATTCCTGACATGCTTATGAATGCAGGTATTTATGTATTTAATAAAAAGATCCTGCCATATCTCCCTGAAAAAGGAAGAATAGAAGAAACGACCTTCGTAAAACTAGCTAAAAACAAAAATCTTCGAGCCTATATACATAATGGTTTTTTCCTTACGGTAAACGACCGCCATGACCTGCAGAATACGGAAAAGATCTTGAGGGAACAGAGACTTAACTTAGTCTAAAAAATAAAGTGTGCTAACTAACATTACTATTGCTAACCAATGAATCCTTTGCTATTCTTTGGCCATATTTAGTTCATTAAAATAGGGGGTTTCTTCATGAAAGTTCTTATAACCGGTGTTACCGGTTTCATTGGCAGCAATGTTACAAAAAAACTGATAGCTGACGGCGAATACGAGGTCGCGGGAATCGTCCGCACATCCTCAAGTGAAAATCGCCTTATCGCCCTTGGTAATTTAGCCAAAGACCTCATGGTATATAAAGCCAATTTCACAGACTACTACGCTCTTAGTAATGCGGTCCGGAAATTCGCTCCTGATTATGTACTGCATATCGGAGCCCAAACAGCCGTTAGAGAATCCTTTGAAAATCTCCACGAATTCAGTGAAACTAATTATATCGGCACGATTAACTTGATTCACGCTTGCCTGGAAGTTCCCAACTTTAAAAAATTTATTTTTGCTTCAACAATGGAAACTTACGGTTGGCAGAAAATCCATAAACCATTCAAGGAAATAGCTACACTGCACCCAGCAAGTCCCTATGCCGTTTCCAAGGCAGCTTGTGAATATTATCTGGAAATGGCCAGCAAAGCCTATAACATTCGTTACTTGATCGCCAGACCATGCAACACTTTCGGCAGAAACCTTAACGCCGGTTACATCGTTGAATATCTCATCACAACCATGCTGGCAGGAAAAGATGTTTATATCGGTACACCCGATTTTGTTCGTGATTTAATGTATGTTGATGATCACGTTAATGTCTATATGACATTATTAAAATCGTCTTCTGTCAACGAAACTTTTAACTTTAGTAGCGGTTCAGAGACCGTTATCAGAGAATTGGCCCAGAAACTAAAAGCCATGCTCAATTATAGGGGAAAAATCATCGAAACATGGCCACCCGATTACCCCCTACGTCCAGCGGTTGAAGAATATCTTTCTATTGATGCTAGCAAAGCTCAAAAAGTGCTTGGCTGGCAAACTGAATATTCCGTAGAACAAGGATTGAACAAGGCTATCACCTATTGGAAAAAAAGGGGGGTAACTTAGAAATAATTATCTGTAAGCAGCGCCCATACCGCTGCTTTTTATGTCCTATTGATTAGGGTGATTTTTTGTTGTAGAATCTGACCAAGAACTTTAAAATCTGAATGAAGAGAAGTAGGAATGATCAAATCAGCAAGAGTAAGAATAACGGATAGAACCAGACAACTAATGACTGAGGCAATGAACATTGACCTTCTCGACCAAGGCCGATATACCGAAAAGCTTGAAGCCGAATTGGCAGATTGGTTCGGTGTCAAATATGCTATTGGTGTGGCAAATGGAACCATGGCAGATGCTTGTGCCTTAGCAGCTATCAGATATCTGAACGAAGAAGAAAAAAGAAATGAGGTCATAGTCCCCGCCCTGACGTTCATCGCCCAGATTAATGCAGTCTACTACAATCATCTCAAACCGATATTTATTGATGCCTGTCCGGATGGCAACATGGATGTTGATCAGATCGAATTAAAGATAAACGAGAAAACTCTGGCGATAATGCCAGTGCATCTGTTGGGCAGACCGGCCAAAATGCACAAAATAAGTGAGTTAGCTCGAAAATACAACTTGTTCGTGGTTGAAGATGCCTGTGAAGCAATGGGCTCATTATACTATGGAACACGGGTTGGCACACTTGGCGATGTCGGATGTTTCTCTTTTTATGTCTCGCACTCTTTGGCCACAGGCGAAGGCGGAGTGGTCATCACTAACAACAAGCGGATTGCAGACCTTGTCCGAAGTTTAAGGAATCACGGCCGCCAAAGCGAAAGTCTTGAAGAAAAATTCCAATTTCCCCGTGTTGGATTCTCAGCAAAAATGAATTGCATGGAAGCAATAATTGGACTTGGAGGCATGGATAATATTGATGAGTCGCTCAAGACCAGAAGGGCTCATTGTCTCACCATCAATAGATTAAGCAGAATAGAATCATTTTGTGAAAATCCAGGTGAAATGATAATTCCACACGGATATCCATTAATGGTCTCAACAAACGAAAGGCGGCAGAAGTTGTTGTCTGTCTTTACCGAAAAATATGGAATAGAAGCACGTCAGATCTTCTCTTCAGTCCCCACACAATCTGGCGCCTACAAATATCTCAACGACCAAGAACATCATCCTGTCGCAGAAGACATTGGTCGGAGGGGCATCTATCTTCCATGTCATGATGGACTTAGCACAAAAGACCTACAAACGATCATCTTGGCCATCCAACAAGAGGAGAATTTAAATGCATTTGGCAAATGATACAAAGATACTGGTAACCGGCGGAGCGGGTTTCCTTGGAAAAAATATAGTTAAGCAACTTATTAGATCTGGCGCGATGGAAAGCAACATTTTTGTCCCCCGTTCAGGCAACTGCGATCTGAGAATACTAAGCAATTGCGAAAGGGTTGTCTCTAACCAAGACCTGGTTATTCATTGCGCCGGATTAGTCGGTGGCATTGAGTTTAATCGACGTTATCCTGGAAGAATTTTCCACGACAATGCCACAATGGGAATAAACCTTATTGACGCCGCTTACAAAGCCAACGTTAAAAAGTTTGTAATGATAGGAAGTGTCTGTGAATATCCAAAAAATTCACCCATCCCGTTCATGGAAAAAGATATTTGGGACGGTTACCCCGAAGAAACTAATGCCGCCTATGGATTAGCCAAAAAAATGACCTTAGCTCATGGACAGGCCTATAAACAGCAATACGGCTTCAATGTGATACATTTATTACTAGCCAATCTGTATGGACCCGGCGACAATTTTGATCCTGTCTTGGGCCACGGAATGTCGGCACAAATTCATAGAGTTTATAAGGCTAAAAACGAAGGTATTCCCAAGATTAAAACATGGGGAACCGGCACAAATACTCGCGAATTTGTCTATGTTGAAGATGCGGCAGAAGGAGTGGTGTTGGCAACCCAACATTATAATGACATTCGACCGCTTAACATCGGCGGTCACACAGAAATATCAATGAGGGAACTAATGGCTCTTATCTGTAAGATAATGGATTATCACGGTGAAATAGAATGGGATACAACTATGCCTGATGGCCAAGCGCGTCGCAAAATTAGCACTAATCGAGCCAGAGATGAGATAGGTTTTGTGGCAAACACTGAACTACAAAAAGGCTTAAAAAAAACAATAGAATACTACTTAGAAGATATTGCAAAAAAATAATTATAAACCCTGCTCAGCGGGGTTTTTATTAACACATTTTTTCAATTTAAAAGCCCCTTTTAAGGGGCTGGGAGATCGATCGGTACGACCGATATGTTTGCGTGGCGGAACTTGCCGCCCTTTCTACCGGACCAAACAATTTCTTTGGCATAGGCCTCAAGATCACCGGCAAAATCTTTTTCGCCTTTGATTGTCATCAGTGATGGCGTCTTGACAATATCGACTGAGGTTTCTTCAAAAAATGATTCACGAAAATATTCGTGGATATCATAGTCAAGCTTAAGCGAAATATCACAAGAAAAGGGATCAATAACGATCGCGGACTGATAATTTATCAGGTCCTGAAGCAAAGCAGGGTCAATAGAGCAATCAAGATTATCCGAAAGATGTCCAACAAAGGTCTCAATTTCTTTATATAAATCACTTTTTTCTAACAATAAATTCAGGAAAGCAGCTTCTTCTAGTGGCCAATAGACGTTGCCAAACTTGGGAATAACCAGATCCAATCTTCCGCCTTGTATACCATTTTTAATAATGTCTGAGATCAGAGCTATTTGGCCTCCAATCAGTGTTTTGTTTTTATGTTGGAAATAAACTATAAGGGCTTCGTAAAAATCGTCATAACAAAGTCCGAACCGTTGACGCAAGAAAATGGCAATATTCTGGGTCAACCCCAAACAGTGAAAACATTGTACAGCCCAAGAAAATAGATACATCCGTCGCCAATCTTCCTGCGACATGTACTTGGTCTCGATGACAATGTTGCTGTACTCATCTATCGGATCCGAACCGGGAGTGCTGTGACCAAGCAATATGGGTGAACGCACAGTTTTAACACCGTGAGCTTTAACATAATCAGGGTTATCCATTTCGGTATTATAAAGCTCCGAACAGACATAAACATTAAGAGCATCGTGTTGACCAGCATCTATCAAAGTGTGGATGCCTCTTTTGAAAGTCTCGTATGTTTCTCCGGGCAAACCCATTATCAATTCCGTGTAGGTGGCAATTTTTTCTTCACGATACCTATGCATCAACTGCTTAAAATCCGTAATTTTTATATTTCTCCGTTTAATTACCTCGAGAGTTCTTTCATCCATGCTCTGAAAACTGAGAGTAGCACCCTTGTTCATTCCTGCTTTATCAAGTAGTTTAACAAGGTTAAAAATATTATCATTACTGTTCTTGGCGGTACACATCCTGAACCGCTTAGGATAACCGCCATAACGAGCCCTTGTTTCGATCATCTTAACAGTTAGTTCATAGTCTCTCGGCCACAAGATACCATAATTGGCATCACAATTATGTAGAACTTCTATTTTGTTACGGCCAAACCACTCGAACTCTTCTATGAGCTTGGGCTCTTCAAATTGAAAAAGTTTCTGATAGCCAGGACCACCCCAGACACAAAAAGTGCAAGGATAAGGACAGCCACGATTAGTTTCCTGACTCACACTCCAAAGTAATTGCTTTCTTATCAAGGAGTCAAAGACTCCTGTCAGATATGGCGAAGGCAATTTTATTAGGTCTTCGTTTTTAAGTCGATTGGGAATCGAGGTTTTCAGAGTTTGACAACCGTTTATACGAATACTGATACCGCCTATTTTACTAAAATCAGGTTTATTTTCAAGTAATTCTGACAATATGGATGCGAATGAATATTCGCCTTCTCCATGCACCAAGATATCTACATGCGGATGAGTGACGAAAAAGTCTCTAGAATTATCTGGGACTTGTGTCCCACCCATAATCACAAGACAATCGGGATAGTAAGCTTTGACGGCTTGGGCAAGATAATTGTTATACTCCCAATTCCAAACATAACATGATAAACCCAGTATTGCTGGTCTATCCATTGCCCGGGCGACAACATTTGGATCATTTCGTAGAAATAATAGTTCGTGAAATTCGAAATTATTTCTTAAATCCAGGTTCGTCTGAGCATATGCCTGCAACATTCCCACGGAATAAGGTAAAAAAGTATTGGCGCCATATTGATAATTGACTTGGCACAGATATACATTACGTCTCTGTTTAACCAGCACTTATGACCCCCCCCATGTATTTTTAAAAGTTCTTTGACAATATAATAACGGTATAAATGACCTAAGTCAAATAAGTAGCCCTCCTAAAGAGATCTTGATATCTTGCCAAAAACCTTGGCAAATACGGACCCTAGAATGGGGAACTCGCGAAGTTTGCGTGCCCAATTTAACTTACGCCAACCGTCCAGCACAGTTCTCAACTTTAACGAATAGTCTATTGGTCTTTTTGTTAGATCTATTTTAATCCCGTTTTTTTTACATAATCTTACTCCATCATATGTCCATTTGCCACGAATTATAGCGGTTTCAAAATAATTAATAGCAGGATCTTGAACACTAAGAAATAATTTGTCCATCTTTCGAGACCTGATGGTACCATTCATCTCCATTTCCTGAGCAGTTTCACCTCTAACTAATAATCCTAATAATGACTGCCTGTTCCAGATAGATGAGTGTAGGGAAACCCGATAAACGGCCTTTGGGCTTATCTCTCCAAGATTGAGCTTATTATCATAGGGCAGGTCAGGCTTGGCTACGGGATTTAAACGCAAACAAGTAGTGTCGTGATTACGAACATAATCTAACAAGGTCAATATCTTCTGATTATCAACTCGCTCTCTTATTAAAAAATCCTCGTGGAAATTTATCAGATATTTTTGGGATATCATCTCTAAAGCCCTTTTGGTTCTATCCGACCAAAATTCACAATAACCGACATTAAGGGTTGTAACTCGGTAATCATTATATATCTTAGTGTCACTCACAAGGTAAACAGGGAACGGACAGTCCGGCCAATAACGAAAAAACAAAGTAAAAAACGGTGCCCAGGCGTCTTCATAGGCATCACAAGAAGAAACAATTACGACACAATTATTTTTGTTCATTATTTATTTTTTAAACAAGTTGTTAAAAATTTTATTAATCTTCAGTGAAAATAGGTAGCGAAAAAACAAGGACAATGTTTTTCCAATTATCGGAACACGGGCTAATTTTCTGATAAGAATAGTTTTTCTAAAGTC
>C687J35174_10010653_pt1 | contig 11392 bp, 12 predicted proteins | sample RifCSPhighO2_01_FD_35174 | JGI IMG/M metagenome (IMG submission 35174) | reverse complement strand
AAGAAGATGGCTGGAAAGTATTGGGGTGGAAATAGGTGCGATAATCTCNCACTTTTTTAATTGACTTTGGCCACCTTAAATCTTAAGATTTTTTCAGATCATTACTAATTTGAAAAGGAAAATAAATGAATGAAGTGAAAGCGCCTTTTTATGTGGAAGATATTTTTGTGGGTAAAACTTTTAACGATTTTTCCATTAATCCGCAGAAGGGAGTGGTCAAGCGGCGTGGCGAGGTGGTTTTAAGCAGCCTGTTTTCCAGGAATATCCCTCTTAATCTGCCGGTGGCCTCGGCCAATATGGATACGGTAACAGGCCCGAAGATGTGCATAGCCATGGCCCAAGCCGGAGGCATTGGTATTTTGCCTCGAAGTGATTCGATTTCCATAGAACAACAAATCGAGTGGGTGCGGGAAGTAAAAAGGGCGGAAAATTTCATTATTGAAAACCCTTATAAGATTTTAGAAACCAGCACTATTCGAGAGGCCCGTGGAGAAATGAAGTTGAGAAAAGTCGGTACNCTTTTGGTGATTAACAAAAGGAGTCGTCTTACCGGCATGTTGGAAGATCGGAAAATCCGTCTTTGCGGCGAAAGCGAATTAGTAAAAGACTGGATGATAAAAGGCGAGGAGTTGAAGTTTTCCAAAAAGAATATTTCTACTCTTGCTGAAGCTAAGGACGAATTAAACTGTCAGAAGGCCGATAAATTAATTTTAGTCGGTAAAGATTCAAAAATTCGGGGTTTAATTACCAGCCGTGATATTGCCGAGTTAGATAAAAAACCTTTGGCTAATAAAGATGCTAAGGGACGGTTGCGGGTCGGAGCGGCGATCGGAGCAACCGGAGATTATCTCGAAAGAGCTTCCTCTTTAATTGATTTCGATGTGGATGTGATTGTGATGGATATCGCCCATGGCCACCATATTGTGATGGAAGAAGCCGTCAGTAATTTCCGCCGGAAGTTTTCTCATGAGTTGGTTTGCGGCAATGTGGCTACTTATGAGGGTGCCCAATTTCTGAGGGATTTGGGTGTGGACGGAATCAAGGTTGGTCTTGGTCCGGGGCACGGTTGCTGGACTCGCATAGAAACCGGAGTGGGGGTACCGCAGATTCACGCCATCAGAGCCGTTCGGCATGCTTTGAGGGGCTGTGATATTCCTTTTATTGCTGACGGCGGCGTGGAGTTTCCCGGTGATGTTTGCAAGGCGTTGGCGGCTGGGGCATCGAGCGTGATGATGGGAAGTTTTTTTGCCGGCACGGAAGAAACACCGGGAGAAATTATTTATCCGGCCGGCAAGCGGCCTTACAAATTTTATCGGGGGATGACCTCGCCGGAAGCTAAACTCGAAAGTTTGCAATCGGCTGATGACATTCAAAATGTAGAAGGGGGAACCAAGCAAGTGCCTTTTGTGGGCAGCGTCAAAAAAATCCTGAACCGTATTAAACCAGATTTGCAGAGCATGGTCAGTTATGTGGGAGAAAAAAGTCTTCAAGACGCTATTGGCAAAATAAGCCAAGACCCGATTGGATATCTAATTCCTCTTTCTCCTGCGTCACAGGAGGAATCTTATAAAAGAGAAGATAATTCTAGGCCTTAAAAAGGCCTTTCTTTTTTAATTAAATGTGTTAGAATTAAAAACAATTTTGCGGGTGTAGCTTAGCTGGATAAAGCACCGCCCTGTCACGGCGGGGATCGCGGGTTCGAGTCCCGTCGCCCGCGCTTCAATTAAAACAGCGCCGTTGTTTAATGGTGCTGTTTTTAATTGTTGTGGGCGAAGAAAGCAAACTACTTTGCTTTCGGCGGGACGAGAACAGTGTAGTGATGTTTAGCGAGCGATGGGCGAGCTAAACCACGAGCTGGTGGCTAGACAAAATTTTCGGAAGAAAATTTTAGTCGAAGCAGAGTCCCGTCGCCCGCGCACTTTTTTATTCTTGATAAAAATTTTTCTAGTTCATTGAATAATTAACCAAATTCTGATATATTGGTTACATATGTATAAATCTATTAGACAAATCACTTTGCCGGTATCTTTTCTCAAAGAAGGTAGACAAATCGTGGCATATAGTCCAGCTTTGGATCTATCAACATGCGGGCATGATCTTGAAGAGGCCAAAAAGATGTTTAGCGAGGCAGTTGAAATTTTTTTTGAAGAACTAACAGAGAAGGGTACTTTAGATGAGGTTCTTTTAGGTCTTGGTTGGACCAAAAAAGATGATGAAATAGTTCCGCCCATGCTTATTGCTCAAGAATCGATAAGAGTGCCTTTGCATAGGTAATGTCGTCAAAAATAGTCCCAATATCTTGGCAAAAGTTTGAAAAATTCCTTCTTATTGTCGGGTGTGTTTTTAAGCGTCAACGGGGTAGTCATCGAATCTATGATCGAGAGGGGCTAACTCGGTCAGTTGTTGTGCCGGCAAGAGAAGTGCCAATTTTTGTTATTAGAAATAATTTAAGAATTTTAAATATTACGATTGAAGAATATTTGAATATTTTGAAACGGCTGTAAGGCATGGAAAAACTCACCAAAGAGCAAATTGATAAGTTGTGGGGTGGGGACGGTCCTTATTCGCAAGCCAACCTTACCATCCAAACGCGTATACTAGATGATCGAGTTAGTCGAGTTTTTATCGAAGTTACAGTTGAAATAAATCCGTTCACATTTGAATATGTAAAAAAGTATCGTGACAAATTTTGGAAAAACGAAATGATTCAGCAACTGCTNGATCACTCTGAAAATCTCGGAGGAATAAAGGGCTACCTGTCAATGGCTTTTAGTAAAGAGTTTAGAGACAGTTCTGTAATGGACGAAGCCCAAAAGACGCTGGAATATGTCCGTGAAACAGTTATCATCATGCACGCATTCGTTATGGAAGAGCTTGGGATGTTCAGAGACAAATTTATTGCATGATCACGATTTGGAAGGTCTCTCCGAGCGGGGGTTAGGTCATAAATTCCCGTATTGCCTTAGATCCGGAATATAGATATATCCATTTTGCTACTGTATAATAGTTCTAACGTTGTTCACGACCCCGCACAATAAATTTACAAAATACCACAAATGTGGTATTTTGTTTTCTAGTTCTTAAACAGACAAAAAGGGGTATCCATTGATTGCTTCAACGCATTTGACGGCCGGCGCGGCGGTAGGAGTATTGAGTTACCGTTTTCTTTTTCGCCCCCATTCCGTCAGCGGTTTGATCGGGGCGCTGATTTTAGGAATCTTTTCCCATCTTTTGCTTGATATGATTCCGCACAGCGAAGATGAAATATATCGGCCGGACGGGACGGATCAATACGAAACAGCCATTCTTTCCGCCGAACTGGCTCTTTCCTTTTTAGCCATTTATTTTTGTGGAGTGTACGGTTCATTTTTAACCGTGCCGAAAAAATATATCTTGGCGGGAATGATTGGCGGAGCTTTGCCGGACGTGCCGCATGTGGTAATGAACGCTCTAAAGACAGATTGGAGATTTTTACAGGCGGCTGATCGGGTTAATGCTTTTTTCCACACCTCACTTCATTCGCCCTACTTTTGGCAGGGATTTTTGCCGCAAATTGCGGTTACGGCGATTTCTCTGGTGGCCCTTTGTGTTTTAAGACAGGAAATGATGAAGATAACCCCATAAGGGGTTTTATTTTGGCTGAAAAACGGATAGAATCAACCAATGGAAGAAAAGCGGCTGATTTGGGGGGCTGTGATTGCGGTGGCAGTTGCTTTTTCAACTTCTTTGTTGATTATGTTTCGAGTCGATCCATTTACCGCCAGCTGGTTTGAAAAAGGACTATTTTTTGCCAGTGTCTCAATGGGAACGGCGGCTTTAATCTTGTTGGTGGCCGGTTTAATTTTTAGAGTTAAATAAAATGCGAGAGTTAATTACAATTAAATTAGAGAAAGAGGAAAAAATTTTGCAAGAGTTGGAGAATAGAAATGACCCGGAAAGTTTGCGGATCAAACGGTATCTTAGCGTGCCGGATTTATCGCGAACGGAAAACAGTCCGATTAAGGAAATAGTGCAGCGTATTCTGGCTCAACCGGATTTTCAGGATTTTGATACCGTTGAAGCGCCGGAAATCGTGCCAACCGATGTGGCTTTTGATATCTACGGTTTCCCCCCCGATCACCCGGCCCGTTTTAAGTCAGATACTTACTTTCTTGATGATAATAACATTCTTCGGCCCCATACCACGGTGATGTGGTATTACTATCTTCGCGAACCGGAAGTCCAAAAACGCATGGCAGCCGGAGAGTCGGTTGGATTCTTTTCTTTTGGCAAGGTGTACCGAAAGGATGAGATTGATCGAAATCATATGAATGTTTTTCATCAGATGGATGGGGGATTTTTGGTGCCGAGAGACCAAAAAGTTATAAACGAGGAAGATCTGAAGAAGGTTCTGGCAGATATTGCCAAAGCGGTTTTTGGACCGGAGATTAAATATCGCTTTAATCCAGATACTTTTCCTTACACAGATCCATCTCTTGAAATGGAAGTGGAAGTTAACGGCAGATGGATTGAGGTTTTGGGATGCGGGATTATGACTGACAATTTAATTAGAAATCTTGGTCTAGATCCGGCCAAATGGAGTAATTGGGCCTTCGGTTTTGGACTGGAACGCCTAGCTATCATTAGTATGGACCTGCCAGATATTCGTTTGCTTTGGTCTGAAGACGAAAGAGTCAGAAAACAATTAAAGCTGGGGAATAAATTTAAAGAGGTCTCCAAGTTCCCCCCGATTACCAGGGATATTTCTTTCGTGGTTAATAATGACTTTGTTCCTAATAATTATTTTGATCTCATTCGTGATCTGGGAGGGGATTTGGTGGAAGAGATGACTCTTTTGGACAAGTACGAGAATCCGGAAAAGTTCGGCCCGGATAAAACTAGTTACACTTATAGGATTATTTACCGCAGTAACGAACGGACTCTGCAGACGAGTGAGATTGATCCAATCCAAGAAAAAATTATCAAAGAAACTGTTGGGCAATTTGAGGCAGAAATTCGTTAAAATATGTTCACAAAAACAAGGCGAAAACAAGGCCAAATTCGTCTTGTTTTTTGTTTGAAAATTTGATAGAATTTAGTAACTGAAAGACATCTAAATTATGGCAGACAAAGATACTCCCAAAAATTCGTATACTGCGGAAGATATTTATGTGCTGGAAGGCCTTGAACCGGTCAGAAAAAGACCGGGTATGTATATTGGCTCCACCGGGCCGGACGGAGTCCACCATCTGCTTTATGAAATTTTCGACAACGCCTACGACGAAGCTTTGGCCGGCTATGCCAAAAATATCACCGTAGCATTGCTTCCTGGCAACCGCGTTCGTATAGAAGACGACGGTCGGGGTATTCCCACTGAAATCCATCCTAAGACCAAAAAATCCGCTCTGGAAACAGCGGCTACCATGTTGCATGCCGGAGGAAAGTTCAATAATCAAGCCTATAAAGTTTCCGGCGGTTTGCACGGAGTGGGTTTGTCGGTAGTTAACGCCCTTTCGGTTTACATGAAGGCCGAAGTTCATCGGAAACCAGATGTTTTTGTACAGGAATACAAACGAGGTAAACCGGAAGCCCCGGTAAAAAGAGTCGGTGCAACTAAGCGGACCGGCACGACTATTACTTTCGAACCGGATCCTGAAATTTTCAAGGAAATTAATTATGAGTGGGACAAAATAGTCACTCACTTGCGTCAACAGGCATATTTGATCAGAGGCATCAGGGTGCATATCGTTGACGAAAGATTACCGGTTAAGGCCATCAGTCCGGAAGACAAAAAAGAAACAACTTCTTATCCGTCCTACACGTTCTATTTTGAAGGAGGAATTGTTTCCTTTATCCAGTATTTCTTAAATCGCAAAGAAGAGCGGAGGCACCCGAATATTTTTTATATCGCCAAGGAGCAGGAAGAATTACAGATTGAAGTGGCTTTCCAATACACCGACGACTTGCAAGGCAAAGAACTTGGTTTTGCCAACAACATCCACACGATGGAAGGAGGCATGCACATTACCGGTTTCCGTTCGGCTATTACCAGAACTTTGAACGATTTTGCCCGCAAGAACGGCTATCTGAAAGAAAAAGAAGAAAATTTAACAGGAGAAGATGTTAGAGAAGGTCTCACCGCCGTAATCTCCGTTAAACTACGCGAGCCGCAATTTGAAGGCCAGACCAAAGGCAAACTTGGTAATCCGGAAGCCCGCACTGCGGTGGAGAGCGTCTTGAACGCCGAAATCCCGGACTGGCTGGAAAGAAATCCGACTGATGCGCGCGGCGTTTTGGAAAAGGTTATTTTGGCCTCCAAGGCGCGCATTGCCGCCAAAGCGGCGCGGGAAACGGTCATTCGCAAGGGCTCCATGGAAGGTTTTACTTTGCCCGGAAAATTGGCCGACTGCTCTTCGCGCGACCCGATTGAATCCGAACTTTTCATTGTGGAGGGTGATTCCGCAGGCGGCTGTTTTTTTGGTGACACTAAGGTAGCATTATTAGATGGCAGAAATATTTCGTTTAAAGATTTGATTGAGGAAGATGCTAAGGGGAAAAAGAATTACTGCTATACAATAGAGAAAAATGGAAATATTGGAGTTGCCCCCATACTTAATCCTCGGCTTACCAAAAAAAATACCGCAGTTATTAAAGTTGTTTTGGATAATGAAGAAGAAATAATCTGTACCCCGGATCACAAATTTATGTTGCGTGACGGTACATATAAAGAAGCGCAATATTTAAATTCCAGCGATTCATTAATGCCTCTATACCGGCAACTTTCTAAAATTGGGAAAAGGATAACTATAAAAGGATATGAATTGGTTTTTGACCACAACGATTCCCGATGGATTTTTACCCATCTTCTTTCGGATAAATACAATTTACATAATGGCATCTATTCAGAGATTAGCGGAGCACAGAGACATCACAAAGATTTTAATAAATTAAATAATAACCCAGACAACATTGTCCGAATGAACAAGGAAGACCACTTTAAGCTTCATCAGGAAATAGCCAATACCGTATTGCGAAGCCCAGAAGTTTTAGAAAAGTTAAGAAAGATCAGGCAAACTCCAGAGTACAAAAATAAAGTAAGAAAAAGCATGTTAAAAATTGCTCCGCTTTTGAGTGCGCGAGCCAAAAAACAATGGGAGAATCGAGAATATAAAAAATACATGATTGAAAAGTTTTTGGATTTTTATAATTCAAATCAGGAATATCGAGAAAGGAACAACCAGCTGCTCAATAAGATTCAGAAAGAATATTGGAATAAAGATGAAAATCGTAAGAAACAATCCGAAACAACTAAAAACTTTTTTGAAAACCATCCGGAAAAGAAACTGGAATATTCTGAACTTTCAAAAAAGCAATGGCAGAATGAGGAACTTAAAAAGTGGCGTAGTCAAAAAACCAAAGAACAATGGTCTTCTGAATTCAGAGAGAAAAGAAAACGAGCTTATAATCAGACCTATTTAAACAGGGCCCTGAAAGTATTTCGCTCCATCTATGATCAAGGAAACAAAATTGACTTGGAAAAATATAACCAAATCAGAAAAAAAACCAGGGACAAAGCTCTTATTCGTTATGAGACAATTCTTTCAAGATTTTTTAACGATAATCACGCTGACTTTGCTGAAGCGGTCCAAAATTATAACCACAAAGTAAAAGAAGTAATCAAACTGAACCAGTTGACTGATGTCTATGATTTGGAAGTTCCGGAAACTCATAATTTTGCTTTGGGAAGCGGGGTCTTTGTTCATAATAGTTCTAAACAGGGACGCAATCGACACACTCAAGCCATCTTGCCTTTAAAAGGAAAAATTCTAAATGTGGAAAAAGCGCGTATCGACAAAATGCTGGCTTCGCAGGAAGTCCGGGCCTTGGTGATCGCCATCGGGACGGCCATCGCCGAAGAGTTTGATATTTCCAAATTGCGCTATCATAAAGTCGTGATCATGACCGATGCCGATGTGGACGGCGCGCATATTCGTGCTTTACTTTTAACTTTGTTTTATCGTTACTTTCCCCAGCTGATTACCGCCGGCCATATTTATATCGCTCAACCCCCGCTTTATCGGATCCAAAAAGGGGCGCAAATTTCTTATGCCTATAACGACCAGCAAAAAGAGAAAATTCTGGGGGATTTAAGGGTAACTTTGGCTAANTCAGAACAGGGTTCAGCCAAAAAGAAAGGGGACTGGGAAGTCAGTCCGGTGGATGGTGCAGTTGAAATTTCTGGTGAAGTCGTGGAAGAAGAAACAACCGCTTTGCGGGGCGTCTCCTTACAGCGCTACAAGGGTTTGGGAGAAATGAATCCTGAACAGCTTTGGGAGACGACCATGAACCCGGATAATAGAGTTTTACTTAAAGTTACTATGACAGACGCGGAAAAAGCGGATGAAATTTTCGATACCCTGATGGGCAGTGAAGTCATGCCCCGCAAGAAATTTATTCAGACGCATGCCAAGAATGTGAAGAATTTGGATGTGTAATCTCGAGAGGCCTCCGGTGAACAAAGTTTTTGTTCCAAGCTTTACATCGATTCCAAATTTTGTTTCTGAAGTCCGCTTCGCAGGCCTGAAACAAAATTTGGAACCTTAGACGAGCCACAAAAACTGTTCTCCTCCGCCTCTGGTTGACTTCCTACCTATCCTGGTGCTATACTGATTTTACAATCAAATTTGCCCCTGCGGGGGTTTTAAAATAGTTAAATTTTAAATAATAGGATTATGGGATTAGGTAACTTTCTAAAAGATGTAAAGCTGGAATTGAGTCGGGTCAACTGGCCGACCAAAGAGCAGACTACAAAATACACCTTGGCGGTGATAGTTTTAAGCTTGGTTGTAGCCGCCTTTTTGGGTGGGCTTGATTTTATTTTTACTTGGATTTTAAATAAATTTGTTTTATAAAATGACCAAACAGGTTTCCACCGGAGAAAAAAATTGGTACGCCATTCATACCTATTCAGGATATGAGGATAATGTCGCCCACAGCTTAAAACAGAGAATCGAGTCATTGGGATACGAGGATAAAATTTTCAATGTTTTGGTGCCGAAAGAAAAAAAAATTAAAATTCGGAGCGGAAAAAGGGAAGTGGCGGAAGAAAAAATTTATCCCGGCTATGTTTTGGTAGAAATGATTGTTACCGACGATTCCTGGTACGTAGTCCGTAATACTCCTAATGTAACCGGTTTCATCGGAGCGGGAGTTATTCCTACNCCTTTGTCCAAGGAGGAAGTTGATACCTTAATGAAGCGGATGGGAGTGGACGAGCCGAAATATAAACTGGAAATCGCGGTGGGAGATAATGTTAAAATCACCGACGGTCCGTTTAAGGACTTTGATGGAAGAGTGGCGGAAGTGGATGAGGAGCGCGGAAGAATCAAAGTGTTGGTGACGATGTTCGGAAGAGAAACACCGGTAGAATTGGATTACCTACAAATAAAAAAGATCTAGCTTTTCACAAGTTGAACGTATACTCTTCTTGTGACGTTTAATTTCCCAGCGAGAAATTAAACTCGCTGTAAGTTGTGGATTTTGCTCGCAGTGAAAAATTATACTGCTCGCAAACCATGCAATCGCACAACTTACAGCGCACCGAAGAGTACATGTTCAACTTGTTATAAAATATTTTATACGATGGCTAAAAAAATCAAAATAATATTAAAACTACAGTTAGAAGCGGGGAAAGCCACGCCTGCTCCGCCAGTGGGAACGGCTTTGGGTCCGCATGGATTAAATATCCAGGAATTTGTTACCAAATTCAATGAAGCGACCCGGGAAAAAATGGGACAGATTATTCCGGCGGAAATTACGATTTATGAAGATCGTACTTTTGAATTTAAGCTGAAAACTCCTCCCGCTTCCTATCTTTTGCGGAAAGCGGCAGGAGTTGAGAAAGGTTCTGGTGAACCGAATAAGAAAAAGATGGGCAAGGTTACCAAAAAACAAATCGAAGAAATTGCCCAGATCAAAATGGAGGACTTAAATGCCAATGACCTGTCTGGTGCCATGAAAATTATAGAGGGAACNGCTCGTCAGATGGGCATCGAAGTAAAATAGGATAAAATACACATTACATAAACTACACGGCAGCCCTGTAATTACAGGGCTGCCGTGTAGTTTAGTGAGCCGTTTATTTTATCCACAGTTCTCTTATTGTTTTGATATTTTTTTTAAACTAAAATTTTATAACTTTGCATCTTAAAAATTTGGAGAATTGCAATGATAAAAAATCCTTATCCGGGAAAATTTATTGCTTTTGAAGGAATGGATGGAGGTGGAAAAACCACTCAATGCAATAGAGCATTCAGATACATGTCGGCCGGTGGTGAAAATGTTATCGAGGTTAAAGAACCCAATAAACAAGTTTTCGGCGGAAAACTAATCTATAGTTTGCTTTTTAAGGAGGGACCGATCGGTTTCTCTGATATGTCTTCTACGATGCGACAGATCCATTATTTTTGGAATCGTATGCAACATTTTGCTGAAATCGTTATTCCCGCTCTGGAAAAGGGGGTAAATGTGCTAACTGACCGTTGCTATGCTTCAGTTTGCCTGGATGTTCATCAGAGCGGCGATCTGGAAAGATTGCTAACTATTCAAGATTACTACTTTCAAACCGTGGGCGTACCGCTGATCAGGCCGGATTTGATTATCATCTACGATCTCAAGACGGAAGTAGCCCTTGAGCGTTTGGAAAAAAAGGGCCGAAGAGATTTTTTTGAGCAGCCCGGCAAACTACTGCAGACCAAAATGGCCTATCTGGAATTTGCCAGTAAGTTCAGCGATTTTTGTCAAGTTATTGATGCTTCTCAAGACGAAGATGTTGTTTTTTCCCAATTTACCAGAGAATTGTTGCACCAAAACTTTGAGCTTAATTAAAGAATGGAAAAAGAAAAAAGAGGAGGAAGTATGAAGACAGAAGTTATTGCTTTAGCCGGCTGGCCTCCTGAAGTTTTGGCTTATGCTTATGCCATGTATTCTCGTTCCAGTATTCTCCGGATTTTGCACTTACTCCAAGCCGGATATTGTTTTCTGATCTTAACAGTTTGCCAGATAACTTCAGAAGAAGTAGTCGGGCTTCTCCGGTGTTTGGGAACTTTCGATTTTTCATTCAAACCGGCCGGCCCGCCTTGTTTTAACTGCTTCAGCCACTCTCTCAAAGGTTTTCTGGTCAAGCCGAAGTGGCGAGCAGACAGACTGATATTTTCTCCGTGAGCTTTGTGCCAGTCTAAGATTTTTAACTTGTACTTAGCCCGCTCGGTTAAATATCCGGTTCTCTCGGCCAAGCGGGCTATCCGCAGAGCTCCGGGCAAAAGGTGGCCATAGATAGTCATATGGCCACCAGCATATCTTCCTTTCATTGGTTTGGTAACCCTGGGTGGATACTATCATATGAACCTATACA
>C687J35174_10010650_pt1 | contig 11393 bp, 10 predicted proteins | sample RifCSPhighO2_01_FD_35174 | JGI IMG/M metagenome (IMG submission 35174) | reverse complement strand
CTTCTGTGCAGAATGCCACTGTCAATGTTTTCGACAGGACAAAAAAGCTCGGCGCATATTCCATGCAGGCGCCCTCTGTGGCAGGAGCGGGCGAGCCTGTGTTCGCGCTCATAAATGCAACTGTTGGCAGCGCCCCGAATTCAAGGTCAGCTGCCGGGCCACTCACCGAAATTTTCAATGATAGCACAAGCCTTTTTGTCGTAAAATCCGCTGTTGATGGCAAGGCAGAGGTTTTCGCGCGCACCGATTATTTGGAATCAGCTCCGGGATCCAATTATCCGCATCTTGACGTGAACCTGCTCTGGGTTGACACTGAAAAGTACATTTTCGGGGTCAAGGGCGGTGCTGTTGGCATGTGCCGCGACCTGCAGGGCGACTCTTCAGGCCTTACGGGCGAGATTGCAAAGCCGCACGTGAAATATGACTGGCGCGCATCTGCAATATCTGACAATGAATGCGACTTTGGAAATGCGGATTACTCGGTGTGCGATTCGGCGCAGTTCATGACCGCGCTCCTAAAAAGGCTCGATGCGGCGGACCAGCTCGCGAAAGCAGGAAAGCAGGACCAAGCAAATCTCAAGCTCCAGAACTTCAGGGCATATATGCTGCGCGATGGCTTTTCGGACGATTTCAGGGCGGACTTTGATTCATATGCCGCCAGCAGGTTCTTTGCCGATGGGCTGAATTATTCCAAATGGGGAAAGTACTTTGAAAACCCCGCACGCTTCAAGATTGAATCTAATGGGAACCCTGATGCCGCAAAGGGAATTCACGAAGCCGGCGTTTATGAGGTCACGCTCAGCATTGATTTCCCAACAGGGGCAGATTTCATGTTTTTTGATTTCCAAAATGAGCCGCAAGCAACCATTACTGTGGATTTCAGAAAAATCAGCATCCTGCAGCCGAATGTGCTTTATGATCTGCCAATAGACGGCCAGCTCGGGCTATCCGGAGAGAGCATGCACCGTGATGGCTACGGAGTCGGCTTTGCCGGCAGGAATGTGAAATGGGCCGAAGTTACCGGCGAAGCCGATGCAACCGTGTGGACTGCGGCAGCATCAGCCGCATCAAGGCCTGTTGCGTTTGTAAATGTGCAGGTTCATGACGATTTCATTGACACGACCGTAAATAGTGCTGGCCAGCTCCTTAGCATTTCAAAGGATTCAGGAACAACTAATAGGTACACTTTGAAGTTCTATGCAGCAAACCCCGTGCCTGTTGTATTTGAAGGGCAGGGCAACGGGTCTTCGAATGTTGTATCGTACGAGCTTCTAAAGCAGGGCATAGGCGGAATAAATTTCGGGACCTATTCGGCAAGAGTGACAGAAATAGGCCATAAGGGAAAAACAGGCGGCGTACAGTGCCTTGACCCGCCGGCAAATGGAAAGGCGCTTCCAGCTCCATTGCCGACAGATTACAAAAAGCCGTCTTCGGGCACATGGTGCGCGGTAAAATCCGGGATCCCCGAGACTGCGATTTATGGGATTTCGAACAGCGCCGCGGTGGATGCGAACATTTACTACGAATCAATTTATTATGTTCCAGCAGGCAGCACGGTTTATCAGATACAAAACGCCTGCCAAAACCAGGGCGCAATATATGTCGGGCAGCTTTCGGATGATGGTAGCGTAACGGGATTTTCCAAAGTGATTTCCTCCTCGCCAGCGCTCGCGCTTTCAAGGCCCGCGAATGCAATGAATACGATTGCAAAGGCAATCGAGGCAATAGATACAAGCGCCACATGCATCGCCTTATCCGGAAGCTCAGTTTCAGCCGAGGCAATTGGCATATGGTGGAACGAGGAGAAGTTCCTCAAAAGCCTGCGCGAGAAGATTTCCAATTCCTCCTTGAATCTCAATGCATGCTTCGCCAAATAATTAGGGCGGCATGCCAAAAAACCCGCATTGCTCTTGCGTGCGCCGCATTTTGTTAACAGAAACCCTTATTTAGGTGTTCAAATTTAATCTTAGTCCAATGGCATATCCAGAACCGGCTGCAGCAGTGCCTGCAAGAAAAGAGAATTATTTGCTTCAAATTGGCATACTTGTTGTGTTGCTTCTCGCACTGCTTGGCGTTCTGATTTATTTTAGGGCGGTGCCGTGCAATTCTGTCCATCCTGTGGTTTGTGATGTTTACTACTCGCTTGTCGCGGGAGGAAAGCCAAAAGTCCTTATTGTGCACGGTGAATCAGGAATGGGCAACCCTGAGCATCTCTATGACGTGCTCAAATCCCCGCACTTCAGTGCAAGGGTTGCCCTTAAGGATATGCAGGTCGTGTCCCTGCCAGTTTTAATGGAAAGCCAGATTGTGATAGTTGAAAGAGCGCGTGTCATGGGCATTGAGGACCTGAAAATGTTTGAGGATTATGTCAACCGCGGCGGAAAGCTCGTATGGATTGGCGATGCCGGCACTGTTGCACCTGATACTGAAAGCGATCTCAATTATTTCCTCAAATACTCGGAGAGAAAATCCGGCGGCTCGCCAGATTACATTGGCCCGTGGGCGAGAAAGGTTGGAAACAAGCAGCTCTCATTTGACTACTTGCTCGGTGTTGATTACCTCGCGGATTACTGCGATACTGTGAAATGCTCGGGTGACGGAAGCCTAGTTGGGCACCTTGATATTTCCGGCACGGATAAGGAACTGGTGAACGGCATTTCACAAGCGCTCCCATTTTATGGGAACTTTTCAATAGTAAAGCAAAATGACAGCGCATACCAATCCGCCCTTGCATACCTAGATTATGGCGAGAATCTAATCGGCACCCCCTCCTCAGAGAATTTCTGGCTAAAAACCGAGCGGCAGGGATTTGGCAGAACGCTCCCGCTCATAGTTTCAAGCGGCTTTGGGGGAAGGGTTGCGTACTATGCATTCCCCCCGGAATATGTTGTGAGCGAGAAGATGCCAATTGACAAGAAAACAGGCGAGAGGGTCGCTTACTGGGGCATTGTTGAGAATATGTATTATGGGATGCTGTACAAGTGAAAGCGAGCGCTGCATTCTAAAAATTTCCCAAAAACAAGGTATAAATACCACTTCTCCACCTAATTGCTCAATTGCATGGCTTTTGGAGATGCTTAAGTTGAAGGATTCAAGGGAAATCTACGCCGAATTCATCGGGACATTCATTCTTGTTTTCGCAATAACGGCTTCTATTGTAGGCTCAGTGCAGCTCACAGGAGGCTTTGGCGCATTCAACCTTCTACCGGTTGCGCTCACAGCGGGCCTCACGCTTGCCGTGCTCATTTATTCATTCGGCGCTGTTTCAGGCGGGCACTTCAACCCCGCGGTAACAATTGCGCTCACTTGGCTTGGCAAATTCCCAAAAGCTAAATCAATTCCCTACATCATTGCACAAATCCTTGGCGCAGTGCTTGCAAGCGCCCTGCTCTGGATAATAGCGCCCTCCGCCGGCCTTGGGCCGACCACGGCGGGCTCGTTTGGAACAATAGGCGCTGTGCTAATGGAAATAATTGCAACCGCGCTCTTCATTATAGTTATTCTTAGTGTGACTGCAAAGAAAAGCGATGCAAGCCATGCGCCGCTTGCAATAGGGTTCTACCTTCTTGCCGCGCATCTCTTTGCGATTCCATTCTCCGGAGCCTCACTAAACCCCGCGCGCTCAATAGGGCCTGCATTTATCTCAGAGCTCTTCGCGCCAAGTGAAGCGCTCTGGCAGCTGTGGATTTACATTGTCGGCCCAATTGTGGGTGCATTGCTCGGCGCATTGATATACAAAAAAGTCCTTGAAGAGAAGTAGGCTTTAGCAATCTTGAAAATTATCCGCCTATTTGTTAGCTATTTGCTTTACAAGCATCCGACAGAGCCGAAGTCATTGCCCTTGAGGGTGTATTCATACTCAATGTATTCTGTTTCTGAGATGTCAATCGTAATTTTGGTCTTGTCCGGAGTGCTGCCAAGGAATATGTACGGCGCATCAGCCCTTAGTATGTCCTTTTGGTAAAGCCCAAGTGTCTTGCCAGATGGGATATTGAACTTGAAGGCCGCATTGGTCTGAACAGAATCTGTGGTTTCTCCTGTTACCGCAGTTATCCTGATTGTCCCATCATGCGTAAAGGCTGCTCCTGAATTCTTGAATTCAATGAACTTAATTGCAAGCCCTTTCTTGCCGTTGAAATCCGGAGCGCACCAGAAATTGAGCTTTGTAATTGTAATGTTCCTGAGTGCGGCCTTTTCAACCGGCTTATTTACGCACTGGCAGGTGCTGTTGCATGTTTGGGTGGCGGAGCATTGTGAATCAGTTTCGCACTGCTCCCCGCTTTCCTTTTTGTTGTTGCCGCAAACAGGCGCCGCGGGCTCTGCTGGCGGATTTTCATCAGTTGCCGGCGCATCATCATTTCCCGCGGGTGTACCGCTGCCTGTCCCCGCATCCGTATCGCCCGTTTCAATAAGGGGCGCAGCATCCAAAGGTGCTGGAGATGAATCCTGCGGGGCTGTAAACACTAGTATGAATCCGGTAATTGCAACTACCCCTAAGAGTGCCGCAACAAGGAAAACGAAACCAACAATCAGAACCACCGCAATTATCCTGTCCCTTTCCATGTTACAAATAAGTCCTGCGGGATATTTAAAACATTTCCCTGCGCATGCAAAGGGCATTTTAGCCGTATAATTGGAAGGATTAAATGCTTTCCGAAGCCAATCTAGTAATGCCCCCGTAGTATAGCCTGGATAGTATGCGAGCTTCCGGCCAGCCTTTTTCTTTTCGTTGACACGAAAAGAAAAACCCTGGGGAAAAAGAAAAGTGTTGAAAAAGGAACGGGAATTGTTCTTTTTCCTTTTTCGTCAACGTTTTTCTTTTTCTTCCAAGAAAAAGAAAAAGGTTGGGAATGAGCTTGAGACCTGGGTTCGAATCCCAGCGGGGGCGATATATCTAATTATATTTGCAAAGTGCAAAAATTATAAACTCAGAAAGGTATGTCAATAGCATGCCAAGGCAAATCAAGCGGGTTGCAGGGTTAGGCGAAGGGCCTATTTTGAAAAAGGCCGTTGACCTAGCGCTTAGGCATCCTGATGTTAACTTTTTTGCCAACGATTTACGTGTGCATAATAAAAGTGCACTCGGCGAATATTTGCATGGCCAAGGCCATTTTGAAATACCTCCAAATTTGAAAATTGCAACAGGGCTAGAGGCACAGCATATTTTGCGGGCAGAAAAACCAAATAGTTTCGACCATATCTATGCGCATTTCCTATTGCAGCATGTTCCGCGCCCTCAAAGAGTTGAATTATACCAACAAATATTGCGAACACTCAGGCCCGGAGCCACATTCAAAACGGTAGAGGAAGAAGGCTATGGAAAACTTATTTCAATAGAGCTTGCACAGCACGGCTTTGGTGTTACAACCAAAGCAATGGCTTCTGCGGAAGTGAAAAGGCTCGGCACCCCGCAGGCTGAAAAAAATGCTAAAACTTTGGATGAATTTATGCATAGGCGAGATGAACTTAAGCAGAGTGATGGTTCGCAAGCTTCAGAGAGTTTTAGAAGAGAACTTTTTGATTACTTGAAAGAAGTAAAACTAAAAGAAAGGGCAGAACAAAACCTTGAAACGCATGATGGTTTGCTGCTTCTTAATAGATATGAGCAGTTTGATACTAAAAATCAGCCATTTGTTCTCATCACAGCAAGGAAATCAAAAGTAAGATATTTGTAGTGTTATTTTTTTAAAAAATTTCCTTCAGAAATGCGCTTCCTTATCTGCGCCATTCTCTGCTGCACAAAAAACAAATTATGAAAGCTCAAATACTTGCCGGCATTCTCCTCTTTTGTGCGGAACAAATGGTGGATGTATGCGCGCGAGTGCTTTTTGCAAACAAAGCATTTGCACTCCGCATCAAGCGGCGCCGAATCCTCTTTGTGAACCGCTGAATCAATGTTGATGTTTCCTTTTGTACTGAACGCTCGCCCGTGCCTTGCAGTGATTGTTGGAAAGCGCGAATCAAAGCAATCGACACCCATTGCAATTGCGCCCTCAAGCTCCTCAATAGAGCCAACACCCATCAAATACCTAGGAGTTTCCTGCGGAATCAGCCTGATTGAGGATTTGATTGCATCATACATTTTGTTTTTTGTCTCGCCAATGCAAAGGCCTCCGAGTGCAACACCATCAAACCCAAGCCCGATAATTTGCTTCGTACTCTGCTCTCGCAGTTTTTCGTGCGTGCCGCCCTGCGCAATCCCAAAGAGCAGCTGCTTTTTGTTTGCGTGAGCCTGCTTGCAGCGCGCCGCCCACTCCCCCGTACGCCTCACCGCCTCTTTTATCCTCTCAAGCGGCTCGCCGGCATTCGGAACATCATCAAGGCACATTGCAACATCGCTTCCAAGCGTGTTTTGTATTTCCATTGCCATTTCCGGAGTATAAATCATGGACTTTCCAGTGAACGGGTTGCGAAACTTCACGCCCTTTTCAGTTAGCGCAAGGCAGAATTCCTTGCTAAGAACCTGAAAACCTCCTGAATCCGTGAAAAGACCTCCGTCCCAGTGCATGAATTTGTGCAATCCCCCTAGCTTTTCAATGACTTCGGTGCCTGGCTTCATTGAAAGTATGAATGCGTTCGCAATCATGCACTGCGTGCCTGTGTCTTCAACCTCTTCGTGCGAGAGGAGCTTGACCGAACCCTTGGTTGCAACAGGCATCAGAAATGGGGTCTTTATTTTGCCGTGCGCAGTTGCAAGCGTGCCTGCCCTTGCTGCGCCGTTTGTGTGCTGGATGCTAAAAGGAGGCATTAGAGGATTTTTGGCCGTGGAATCCATTAAAAATCCTTTGATTTTCTTTTTATATCATGCACGCAGAATACGATTTTTCAGAAGACACAAAAGGCAGCCTTTTAGTTCATCTTGTATACCAAGGCGACAAGAAGCTTTTTTCAGAAATCCCGAATTCTTTTACCGGAAAAAAATTCGATTCGATTTTTCTTCCTGACAAAAAGGCATTTGTAATAAGCCTTGGGGAGCGGGATAAAATCCAGCTTGAGTATTACAGGCGCGCCGCCGCAAGGGCGTGCAAAGCCGCTTCATTTTACAAAATCCCAGAGGTTCATTTCTCCGTTCAGGGCCTTTCCGCAGAGCACTGCGTTGCGCTTCTTGAGGGCGGCTACCTTGCAAATTATTCATTTGATAAGTACAAGCAGGAAGCCGAAAGGCCGATGAGAGTGAAGAAGTTCACTTTCCCTCCATACGCAAAGAAGTTTTCAGAATTCATCCACGCCGCGGCGGTTGCCTGCAGGAATGTTTTCATTGTGCGGGACCTGGTTTCGGACAATAGCGATGTTGTTACCCCTGAGTTTCTTGAAAGGGTTGCAAAAGGGATTTCACGCAAGGCAAGGCTCAAGATAGATGTTTTGCACGAGCGCGAGCTAAAAAAACTCGGAATGAACCTAATTCTCAATGTCGGAAAGGCAGGTTCAGCGGCTCCGCGGCTCATTGCAATTGAATACCATGGCAACCCTTCCTCAAAGGAGAAGGTTCTTTTCGTTGGAAAAGGCGTGTGCTTTGATACGGGCGGCCTCAATATTAAAACCGGCGATTACATGCTCGGAATGCGCATGGATATGGCCGGAGCCGCAACTGTTCTTGGAATAATGAAAACCGCAGCGGAACTAAAGCTTAAGAAAAACATTGTTGGGATTATGGTGTGCGTTGAGAACCTTGTGGATACAAGCGCTTACAGGCCGGGGGACATAATCAAATCCTACTCCGGAAAAACCGTTGAGAACCTAAACACCGATGCGGAAGGCCGCCTCATTCTTGCAGACGCCCTTGCATACGGCGCAAAGAAGTACACTCCTAAAGTGATTGTTGAATTTTCAACTCTTACGGGCGCAATTGTTCGCGCGCTTGGCGAGCACGCGGCAGGGATGATGTCAACTTCGAAAGAGTTCGGGGAAAAGATGTTTGATGCGGGGCAAACTACTTACGAGCGCGTTTGGGAGATGCCAATGTGGGAAGAATATTTGGATGAGGTCACAGGCGAGCGCTCTGATTTCCGCTCTCTTGGAAAAAGCGGGAACAACGGCGCGATTTTCGGGGGCGCGTTCCTCTCAAAATTCACTGACCCTGTGCCATTCATACATTTGGATGTTGCGGGCACTGCAATGATTTGCGAACCAAAAGATTACATGCCAAAGGATGGAACTGGGTTTGGGCTGCGGCTTGCGATTGAATTCCTTAAGCGGATATGATTAATGGAGCCAAAGAAGTTACTTTTATATATTTCAGCATCCAGGTATTATTGAAGTGTTTTTTGATGTATCAGCAAACTGTTGAGAAGGAAGGCCGTTCGAGGAAAAATATTGCCAGGCTTAAAAAAGTAGTGAATGATATGGCGCAAGCCCGAAAGGACCCGGAATTCATAAAATCCGCAAGGGCATTTGTAAAGTACCACTCCGGGTCAAAGTAATTTTTCTAATTGTGCTAGGGAATAGAATGACGGGGTTTTCAAATTTTACCTTGCTTGTTTAGAACATGCCTGACTCTTTCTAATCTGCTTAACGCAAGCATCATAGCTGCCCCTGACATGTGTTTTGTTTCGCCTTCAAATTCCTCGATTTTTTCTTCACTGATGCCTTGTAAAGCGGAAAGGCTTTTTATTTCTTCTTCAGTAAACCCGCTATTATTCAACTGAGTTATAAGTGACTCGACATATTCGCGAGCTTTTTGCTTGTTTCCTGCGCATCGTTTCATTACAAACCTGGCAATTCTTTTAGTACCTTCATACTGCTCTAATTTAGAACTGAATAACATTTGATGCAAATATCTATCATTAAGAAAAATCCTTGTTGCTTTTTTTGCATATTCAACTCTTTTTGCAAGCGCAATTCTTCCTGGGACAGGGATTTTATCTTTAAAATCGGGGTGTTTTCTTTGATACTGCCCAGTCAATTTAAGCAGTCTAGTTCTATAGATGCTTACCGGTTTCATCCTCACAGCCCCTGCACCACGTTCTCAACGCGGTTGAACCACTCGCGCCCGTTCTTCTGAATCATTTCCTCGGCCTCTTTAGGGCCGGAAGAACCTTTTGCATATTTGCGCACCGCGGGCTTCTTCTTTGTGATTTTGTCAAACACTTTCCATGAATATTCCACTTCATCTGCGCGGATGAATGCGCTCTGGTCCCCTGCAATCGCCTCATGCAAAAGCGTTTCATATGCCTGCGGAGTATTGGGCCCGAATGCGCACTCGTGGCAGAAAGTCATCTTCACTGGCTGAATCTTCATCTTCTCTCCCGGCACTTTCCCGTTTAGCTGCACAAGCATCCCGTCATCTGGCTGAATCTGAATCACTAAATAGTTCGGGTTGAGCTGCTGGTTTTCAAACACCGTGTAATTTGGCTCCTTAAACCTTATGTAAATGGAAGCAAATTTCTTGTCAAGGTTCTTTCCGGAGCGCAAATAGAACGGAACGCCTTTCCAGCGCCTGTTGTTTATCAAAAGCTTCATTGCAAAGTAGGTTTCGGTTTGCGAGCCTTTCTTCACGCCTACCTCATCCAAATACCCCTCATACTGCCCCAATACAACATCATCTTTGGATATTTTCGCTTTCTTTAGAATTTTCACCTTTTCATTTCTGATGCATTTCTCATCAAAGCGCGTGGGAATTTCCATTGCGGTGAGGCAAAGAAGCTGCAAAAGATGGTTTTGCCCGACATCTTTAAGCGCCCCTTGCGTATCATAAAAATTCCCGCGCGTGCCAACCCCGAAATTTTCTATAAGGTTAATCTGCACGTGGTCGATATTTTCCTTGTTCCAAATGGGGGAAAAAATCCTGTTTCCCGCGCGCAAAATCCCTATGCTCTGCACCAGTTCCTTTCCAAGGTAGTGGTCAATTCTGTAAATTTGCTTCTCATCAAAGACCTTTGTCAGGGTATTGTTAAGTTCGCGCGCGCTTTTCTGGTTTGAGCCAAAGGGCTTTTCAAAAACAACGCGGCACCAGCCTTCCTTGGTTTCTGCAAGGCCGTTTTTCTTGATGTTATCTGCAATTCCCTTGAAATGGGATGGCAATGTGGCAAGGTAAAAAAGCCTGTTGCCTTTTGTGTTGTGCTTCTCTTCAGCCTGCGCAATAAATTCTCCAAGTTTTACAAACTGGCTGTCCGGCTGGTCGAAATCAAGCTGAAAATAGTAAATGCGCTCTGAGAGCTTTCCCCAAGCCTCCTCATTTATTTTTGGAATGTTTTTTTTGACTTCTTCAACAAATGCTTCACGTGCGTAATCTTTTCTTCCGGCGCCCACAACGAAAAAGTCATCCCCAAGGCGCTTCATTTTGAGAAGCCCGTGCAGCGCCGGGAAAAGTTTTTTCTGCGCCAGATCCCCAGTCGCTCCAAGTATGATAAATGAGAAATTATTTTGCATCCAATTCACCAAATACTGTAAAGACAAAAGTTCGTTTCGCTTTTAAGGCTATTTTTGCGGGGCAGTCCGCTTCGCGCACAGCCGCATCAACAAATTTTCCATATGCTTCCCTCTTTGAATCCGAAGCAAAGAGCAAAATCACCGAGCCTGCATTCAAAATAGCTTCATGCGAGAGCGTGATTCTCTTATTCGGAGGCTTTGGGGAATCGTGCACCGGAATGTATCCGTCCTCGCCGCTCTTGAGGGCGGGATTGTTCGGAAAAAGCGAAGCAATGTGCCCGTCCTCTCCTACTCCAAGCACCAGCATATCGAATTTGCCTTTGGTTACAATCAGGAATTTGCGGTTGTAATCATCGATTCCTTCTTTCATATCAAAGGGAAATCCGTGAATTCCAGGAACTTTTGAAAAAAGCAGCTCATTTGCCTGCCTNTAATTNCTTTCCGGATCCGTTGCGCTCACAAGGCGCTCATCTGCCATGAATGCGTTCACTCCCTGCANTCCTGTTTTCTTCTCAGCAAGCACTTTNAGAAGCCCGNTAACCGAATTCCCGCCAGAAATTGCCATTGCAACCTGTTTTTTTGCGCCAAGAATTTCCTGCAAAACCAAATCCGCGGCCTTTTCACTCATTTCATTGAAATCTTTGCAGTGAAATGTTTTGAGCATTTCTATAATGAGTAGTTTAAGTTACTTAAAACATTCAGTGCAGCCTATTTCTGCGCCTTTTCCCATTGAAATGTGAACCGCCTCTTTTTCTGACTACTGCAAGATTTGGCCTTGCTTCCATAATGCGCCGCGCCAGTATGTCTATGGCGCTATGCAAATTTTGCATTTGTTTTCTGTCGCCGGGATCAACATTAGCCAGCCTCGCAAAGTTAGCGGTTACCAGCCTCTCACCAGGGTGATCAATCATGAATTCCAAAACTGCAGTTACCACGCCATTTCTGTAATAAATTCCCTTGCCCCTCGGGACATAGGGCAGATATTTTTTTCCGCCAGGAGTTGTTAAAGCTGTTCTTGGATTCGG